>Ga0065711_1000276_pt1 | contig 76172 bp, 31 predicted proteins | sample Hoacrofraction12_FD_59098 | JGI IMG/M metagenome (GOLD analysis project Ga0065711, IMG submission 59098) | Hoatzin crop microbial communities from Cojedes, Venezuela - Epithelial fraction 12 v2 (version 2) | ecosystem: Host-associated > Birds > Digestive system > Esophagus > Crop | place...
AATGGCTTCCAGCTCCTCCTGTTTATTGCCCATGCTACGTGCATTGGTGTAAACACACTTGAGCTGGGCTGTCAATCTCACCCCTGGCCTTGGCACTCCAAGCCTAGGCTCATCCATAGTGAGCTGGGCAATATCCCCTTTTTAGAAAACTAAACCCTGACCTTATTGAAGCCACTGGTCCCAAATTGTATTTAAACATCCCAGTACAGCAACAATGATGTACTTGAACTCAGAAAGAAGCCGCCAGAGGCTCTGTGTAAAGAGTATTTAGTCGATGCAGTCTTTTGTTTGAAATCCTTCTTAAAATTCTGTAGATGAAGAAGCTCCGTCTACATATCATCCGAAACAAGGAGAATTGCCAAAAAAAAAAATCTGATGGTATAGCTTATTTATCTTCTTGTTTGAAACACTAGGGGAATTTATGTATGGCTTGGAAAGGTGCATTCATGATCTGTAGCACTTAGCTGTCAGATTTTCAGACGTGTTCAAACATTCCATCTACTTTCCCAATAAGTTAGGGGAACTTTAATGTAGTTTTGCTAATTTTTAAGTATGACAGTTACATGAACTGTTTTGCCTATAAATTTTAAATATGTGGGTTTAGAGTAACTTATATTCTTCTAAAGAGCTTGTATCTAGCAGTTTCACTGTGCTTGTGTCATAGCATAAGATCCAGTATCCTGGGTACTGTTTTGGCGTGTGTGAATACCATTCCTGATCGATGCACTCCCTGCCATGGTCTTATCTGCATTGCTTTCCAGTGGGGGACTGAGAGGGAGGGCATGGAGCTGACAGTTCCTCTCGCAGAGGTCAGACTCAGAAGTGCAAGCCTGCGGGGAAGGAAAGCATGCTCTGCTACAAAACAGCATTGTATTTCAGTGGGTGCTCTCAAAACTCACTGCAATTACTGGGGGTGTTGGGCAGCATGTAAAAGAAATTGCTGTGCTGGGGGCTTGCTGGAGGCAGGCAATCAAGGCTCAGACAGTATCACCTAGGGGTGAAATGAACCAGAAAAGAGTGAATATCACTGAACTCCAAAGACATGTTATAAGCTCACTGTGAAAGGTGGGTAACCAGCTGAAAAGGCATAAATCCAAGTGAGGAAGGTATTTGTATGTTGGGAGAAAGCAAGCAGAAGACCGGCAGAAAGACACCCATGACTTGGATCAGAGGGAGCATCCACTTTGTATGATCCCTATTCATTGGCAGTCTGCACACAAAAATAGCTAGGCACACGGAGTCACAGATGTCTGATCTTATGCTGGAGTATTTCTCCGGGTAGAACTCATTCGTGTAACATACACTTCAAGAGCCCACCTATGCTTTCTTTAAAAAGTGAGCTACTCTGATAATTGTGTTCAAATACAAAAACGATGAATCAAGTGGCGTTGTCTGACAATGCAGGGTTAATTCCCACCTATATATGCTTATGTGAAAAGCCAAAGGTTCATTAAACTTTAATAAATTAGAGAAAGTTGAAAAGAAAAAGACATACTCTGTTGTGGTTTTACTTTTATTTTTAGATGAGCTCCTTGAATACAGTAAAATATTCTATTTTGAATTAATGAATAGGATTTTTAGGACTTGGTTATGAAAATCATTGCTTTACTCTGAAGAAAGAGAGCAGCTTCTAAGCTATCCTGTTTTCCTGGACACTTACACTCCAGATAGTGGTGTGAGACCATCTTATTATTTCATAAAGGTTAAAAACAAACTTCTGATGTTAACAACTTTCAGTCCTTCTCCCCATCAATTGCTGCTGTACTGCCCTGGAGCAGGAAAGCTCTCTAGTCTGTTAAGAAGTCTCTCTTACCACGGGAAGTAAAGCTTTTATTTGTAGAATGTCAAAAATTGGCTGCTTTGGGCAGGTTGTCTAGTAAAGGTGGAGTACAATCCCTGATCACCTCTATTCAGAGGTGTTTGTATAGAGTTTAGCCAGCAATAATTCAAAGACCTGCTGATATAATTAGAAAAGTGCTGGCTGAGTGTAGGTGTGCGCTGCAGTGTTCAAAGATATCTAGAGCCCTCATAATCTCAGCCTGCTCAGATGAAGAAAAAAGCTTTTGATGGAAACTATATTCACAAAATGTGAAATATAGGAGGTCTCAAGAAACTGGGTATTTTTTCACCTAAGCTTTCCACAAATCTTGTCTCTTTTGGAACATGCAGATTAAAAGAAGTTTTATTACTGAGTATCATCCAGGCACAGTTCTCAGCAGTAGAACGGACTGGCTTCTTGGAAGTCAAAATACGCTGCTCCGAAATCCCAGACTGAGATACAGTCACAATTTCTGAGATCACTTTTTCCTCCCTTTCAAAGTAAGTAACAGTATTGAATCAGGTAGAAATGAAAGCTTTCTAAGACAACGCAAGCTTTGGAAATCCTTTCTTTAATTCTTTTTAAACCCCACTGCAAATCACGCATGGATTTTCCCCACATACATTGATATTCAGTTTTCATTTCGGTTTGCTTTCACTAAAGTCAGCAAACCCCTGAATTACCTTGCTGCTTATAACTGTCCACAACTGTCTGTCTTGATTTGAATGAGGCTGTAGGTTTACTGCAAGGGGAAAAATCTAAGAAACACAATGGAATGGTGAAGGACAGGTTGGCTACGCAGTGTCACCTTTGAAGTTGAACATATAACTTCACTTAAGTGTGGTCAAATAAGCAAACTTTAAGAGTGGCTGATGTTGTCAATTGTACTGTGCATGCTGTCTTTACTTGCAAACTTCTTCTGTGGAAGGAATTGCCAGAGAAACTGCCTTGTTCTTAGCCAGGTGTATTTGGGGTTCGGCATTAAATGGGATTTCCATGCTACCTTCCGAATGCCACCATGACACATTGAGCCACAGCTTCCCTAATGAAAATCAGAAAAAGAGAGGAGCCACTAGTTTGTCATCGTTTTAGTTTTGGGGCACTCTGGTTTAGATTTGAAGTAGAACAAAGTATATTATATTTCATTAATACTTCATTATCATTATAACTATCATAGTTTTGTGAACTAGCACATCTTTCTTGGCAGGGCAATTCTTAGACGCTTCCTTTATACTGAATGGGAAAGGGGAAGAATTAGCTTTGCTAATACACAGAGCAAAGTGTCCCAAATGAAAGTTCCCACAAGTCCACAGGCAAAGGGTCACCTAAATATCTTCTCCCATTTAAGTAAACAAAAGTTTTATCATTTGATGCAAGGGATTTAAAGCCAGAGATTTCATTAAGTTTAATAGGAATTTGGCTCTTATATAAGCAATGCAACATTGCTGGTTTCAGCCCTCAGACACTGGGGCAGTCATGTCAGGTTTCAGTGGCCAGTATCAGCAACTGTGATGGCTAGCTCTCCACTGGTGGCTGAGGTGCTCATGCCTTCATCCCAACTGGTATGCTTTTGATGTTTTAAGTCCAGAATTTTACCTCCAGGAGTGACTGAGGTATCTACAGGAATGCAAGCAATCACCATAGAGCTGAAACTGCGGAGTTATTTAGATTTCCAAGGATGCAAGCGAGATAACTAAGCATCTCTGCTGTTGGCTACACTATGTAGACCTGTGTAGTAGGACACAGCTAGGGAGCACTTTGGAGTTTGGTCCAAGGGAGGGAAAAGACCAGTCAGCAGGTAACTCTACCTGTAAAATACCACATACTTCCCAAGGGCACATGAAACATCTGCTTTTCCATTTGCCCTGGGTTTTTTACTGTTACTGACTGGGCAGGCTCTGGCATGACCGCTTGCACTGTAGCCTAACCTGCGAGGAAGTTTGACTGGTGAGCGAAAGCCACTTTTCAGCAGTAGATGTCCACTAAAATTAATGATGAAGTATAGTTTATTAGCCTGACACAAATAATATATATGCATCTAAATCATTGTAAGTATGTACTTATAATGTAGCCTTACACATAATACAGATTTTTTTACAACAAAGTTAACATAAAAATTGTATCGTATGTCCCTGAACAGCAGCTGGGTCATTATGGAATAGCTTTTGAAATGGAAAAGGTCGGAGAAAAAGCCAGCTGCTTCCTCACTCTGCCTGTGCTTTCATTCTGGGCTAAATTATTATTTCACTAATTAATAATCTGCATGCAGATTAAAATGATTACTCTACAATATATATTGCATGACAATAAAACAGTGACAGCAAATAATCTTCAGTGTGCATAACAGCTTCACTCTCTAAACAGAAGATGTTTTCTAACACTCAATTCACGTCCTTCTGCTGATGATTAAACCCTCACTGATTTTGTTTTTATTAGTCCTCAGTCATTATTGTTCTTTTATCACTATGGGGTCTTTAGAATTAGCCACAATGGCTCAGAAGCATGGTAGTTGCTACATTCCCTTATTAAATCAGGTTACCTCTCTAGTTGTCAGGAACTAAAATCAAACCCCTTTGTTATAATGCTCCACAACCCTTTAAATATTGATTATTATGACTATGTAGAGCTGCTGAAAATTTATTTTTGTCTAGACTAATTCAGAATGGGAAAAACTTCCATGACAACAGTGACAATGCAGCTGCTGCTTACTCCTTGGAAAGAACAGCCTGGCTTATTGTCCTTGCAGCCCTGGTGTCCCAGGGGCTCCTACCTGCCCTCTGGAGCCTACACAAGGTAAAACTCTGCTACCTCTGCCAGCTGCCTGGGATGAACAAGCTGAAACTCTAATATTTAATGGTTTTGTGTTTTGCTTGGTTTGCATCGGACTGCAGAAACGGCAGTTCTTCAGCAATCTTGAAAGAGAGTCATTCAGGGAGGTTGCTAAGAGCTCCTCTGTGACTGGTGGCAGTGTAACTGCCGTCAGCGCAGTTTCTTTTCAGTGCTGTGGGTGAATGATGTCTGTCTCAGTACTAGGGAAAGGCAAACCGGACTAGTAGTTACTTGCTCGAGATCATACAGTAAGTCAGTGGCAGAAATGATAAACAAAACAGTGAAATGCTCACGTTGCATGTGATGAGGCTGCTAAATTGTCTGACTAGTCATTGACTTCTCTGAATGCGACAAGAAATAGATTTTCTGATATTTCTTTCCTATACTTGGGATTAATTATCTAAATAAAACCTGGCTTGCTTGTTCTCACCATTAACTAAGAGGAATACAGGTCAAGCAGTGTAATCTGTCAATTCCATCCTTCCGCAGAGTGTGGGCTCATTTAAATTGAAGTATCCCTGAAAAAAAAAAATCTGAAATTATTTAAAGCTAAAATCATGGTGGTCAGTTAAGGAGCTCTCCTCATTTAAGATGTCCTTGTTACTTTATCTCACTTTTCAGACACTCTGTAAGTTTCTGTTTCAAAGTATTTCCAAAGCTGTTTAGTATTGTTCAATGGAACAAGTTAGGTAAATCGAAAGCATTTATATTAATACCTCTCTCCTACTTTTCCAATGGGAGCCTTAAGAGGAGCAATGGCATGTCCAAGCTTCTCCTGTACTCTGCTTTGTGTGCCTTTCCACCGAACTCACTGGAAGAAGATACAGAAAGCCCAAGGACTGTAAAGTCATCTGTAAAGGAGGTCCAGGGTGTAGCACCAAGGAAGTAGGACAACTGCTGACTTCTGCTCCTCAGGGTTATAGCCAGGACTGCTCTTCTATTCCAGGATTTGTCGCATATCCAATTAAAAGTCTCTCTGCAGAATGCTCAGCCATGGATGCAGGAACATATTTTCCTTTCAAAATTCCCTTTCTGCTTCAACAACACTTATATAATCCAATTTTCACCAGCAGAGATGAATCACGTCCCTCACCAACACGTTTACAGTGGATGGAGAAGAGCAATCACACATATTGATTTCTTTTCCTTTCTCTCTGTTCATGTTGGTTTTTTTTCTGAGTGCTATAAGTAACTCAGCTTCTGTTTCTTTTTCATGCTGCTAGTTGTAGCATCAGGTAAATAATATCTTCAGGAGAGTTTGCAGGAAGAAGATGGCCCAAGTAGCCATTGGGTGCTAGGTGTTAACATCTCCTTGTACGCGCCCTTGTTTGCAAGCCAGAGACAGGCAATGGCAGAAGACAGGGAAAAGCCTTTATTCCTTCCTTTTCCCCTCAGTTCCGCTCCTTTGGCTGGCAATATGGCTAAGAAATAACTCGCTTCCCATAGCAGGGGAGCATGTGCCCAGGAAGAAGGCAGCAATCTGTGTCCCATCCCCTTCCCTGGGGGGCTTTGGAGACAGGGGCGATATTTGCTGCCCTTCACTCACAAATAATAAAGACAAGTAAATGAAAAAGACTGGCTCAGAAGGACTGGCTGTAAGATGGCTGTTTCTGGGTTCAAAGCTGGAAATCCCGTTATTCCAAATGATTTACAGGATGGATGAATTTGACCTGCTGACTCATACACTGTGATGTTTCTGCAAAAACAATATTCAGAGAACACAGCCCTTGCAGACAAGATGCAATTGCCCTATTACTGTCACAGCTCAAAAATAATAGATGTCTCTTAAAGAACAGAGTTTGCACGTAACTTCGTTACCGCATTTGGATATGTATTTATTCTGTTTTGTGCATCAACAATGAAAAAACTTTGTTTAAAGTTGTCAGTAAGTCTTTCATTTAAAAGTAAACATGAATAGGTATCATCTCATGTAATGCATGTGTCTGATGTGTCCTACTTTCACTGTTTATTTGTTGGTTCCACACTCAGCTTTGGTTTGTGCTAGGAGGATCCCCAGCACTTCTGTTTCTCTCGTGCTTCTCTCTGTTTCTGGTGAAGCCAAGGGGACACTGTTCTCTAACTAGGAGCAAAAAGTCAAGCAGGGCAAGGTCCCTCGGGAATTGGAGGCAGAAAAGGCTGGGTGCCTGGCTTGGGGTGGTGACGACTGCCCATGGAGCTGGGAGGGTTGGGGGGCTGCATGCTGGGGTAGCTCAGATGGCCCTGCCTGCATCAGACTGCATCCTGAAACTGCAGAGCTAGGCTGTCCTGTGCTGGTGAGAGACGGAAAACCTTTCCAGAAGGGCTGCGTTGCCTGTACACCTGCTTGTTACTGCACTTTGTGAATCACCAGCCCAAGTCAGGGCTTCAATTGGGCCTCCCTGCACTTTGTCTTATTTTGCCGTGTTGACATGCCCTCAGTTTACAAGTGTCAGGACTCTCTTACAAAACACAGAAGATTTACTTCTTTTCTGCTCTTTCTTTGTCGTTATTCGAGGTATAACTCCCTGGGCTCCAATATATAAAACACTGAGAGATGGGGATTTCAAGAGTGCAATTCAGAGCACTTAAATTAGCTCCTGCTCTGAATTGCCCTCTGAAGGTGCCTGTCTCTTTCTATTGATTACAGAAAGTGCTTACAGAGACCAGTCTTCTGTGCCTAAAATTAGCCTTGGTGAAGACCCTTCTGTGTATTTCTTATTGCAACCTACTCTGGAATGGTAGCATATAATAATTTCTTTGATTATTACATTCTCTACTGTGCTTCACTTGATGATATTGAAACTATACAAACATGAATGATTTGAGTCTTTCAGTGCCCATTTGGTGTAAATAAGGATTATTAAGCCTACATTAGGGCATGGCAGAACTCTTTGTTGCTGGCTTTAATATACGCAGTGAATCAGAGCAGCGTTAGAAATCCAGCCAACACAATAAAACAGGCTTCTGACAAGTCAAAGTAAATGAAAAGAAGTCACCTCCTAGGAAGGTAGCAACCAACTTATCAATTACGAAAATCTTTGACTGAGTCATCCCCGTATGTCCTTTATTTCTTACTGCTGCAGCTCTTTTTGTGGTAAACAGTTTTCTCCAGCCTAGAAAGGACTTACAGATTTAGCTAGACATTTTTGGGCAGTTCTGGCAGGGAATACTCTTCAGAATGTGGCATTTTGTTATAATTCTGCAAAACAGCAACAGCAACTTTGGACCCAAATGAAAAATTAGAGTTAACTGTTAGGCTCTCCTGCATTGTTATCTGCAAGGAATTAGACCTTATTTTACTGCATGCATTATGGAATACAAAAGATTTTATTCAGCACTAGCTGGGTGCTTGGAGACCTCTGTGTCGCCCGCTTCTTGTGAGAGTGTGACGTTTGCTTCCCATCCTCAGGTGACAGGTATGCAGAGCCATCAGCCAGCTGCCAGAGAAGGTTCGGGGGGTTTCATATTAAGTATTTTTAATAAAAAATGCTAGAAAAAAAATTCGGACTTCACATTTTACAGCCATTTGAAGTTGTTTTGATATAGCCTAGTGTCAGAAGCTTCTTTTCAACATGGATGACAGGGACTGGGAATAGGCAGTGGAAAATGACAAAGAAATAGTTGATACAGTTTGTTACTATTTTTTGTTGTTTAACTGACAGAGTCAGTTATGAAAGGAGTATAAACGATTACAGCCAGAGAAAAGAAGTCTGTAAATTGTAATTTCCTTTTTAAGGGCACAGGCAATATAATTTGGATCACAAGTGGGAGAAATTACTTAGGAGCTGTGAAAACCAAACCAGAATAACATTTACATTACCTCCTTTATAGTCCCTTCCCTTTTTTTTTTCATATTTTCTCTGAATTATTCCTCACTTGCTTTTCCCCTCCAGACATGACTGGGTTTTGATTTTCCTCTTGCTACTTTCTTTAAATGGCCTAATGGTAAAAAGCCTGCAGAATATTTCCACCAAACCCCTTTGATTTCATTAACAGAAAAGCTATACCTTAAATTAAATATTTCAGTAGCCTGAAAATTAAAAAAATTACCTGCAGGAGTTGCTGGTAGAACATTGCCAAGCAGGAAAAACAGGGGCTATTTCTCAGGTCAAAACTTGCCTCGGAATAGGACAAATTTATAGTTTCAAGTAAAAGATGAGTGCATGTGTTCAGTGTTGATTGACCTCCGAATCAAGTAACACAGCCAGTCAGTTTTTCTGCGGGAATTTGCCAAATGTATGTCTATCTTTTGGTTTTCTTCATGTTTCTTCTCTATTTCTCCATGTCCGCTATTAAAGTAAAAAAAGTAATAGGATAGCATTCAACTTTCAGTGCCATGTGACAAATTGAATTTCTTCTGGTTATGATTTTTACTACAGAAAAATGATTTTTTTGATGGAAATATGTGTGTTTTCTTGGAAAATTTGAATGTTTTACAAGAAGACTAAGGTGTAGCAGTGATAAGGCTGTATCTGAAAGCAAACATAGATTATTGGTTACTTTTAAGTTCTTGAAAATGGAGGTTTTCGGTGTCCGTAACCTGGTGAAAAACAATTGCCCTATGAAACATCAACATTTTCTGAAAGGAAAAAAAAAAAACTGTCAGAGATACTGTGACCAATACCGTTATCAGAATGGTCTAACATGTAAGGGGTGGGACAGATCTGTCCTTCATTGTGAACTAATGTTGTCAGAGGAAAGTATAAGTAATTAAGGATTGCTAATCTTTTCAATGGCCATTTAATTATAGTGACCTATACACTGTATTCAGATAGGTGTCGTTCTTTAATCATTCAAGTATTAATTCAGGCAAATAGCTGTTGTTGCAACAATCCTTGGTATAGTACTGTGCTAGATTGTATGTGCTGTAGAATAAAAGAGCAAATGTTAGTGTCTGAGAAATTATAGTCATGTCACGAAGAATGACAGGTTCACTCAAAACAACATTTAATGAAATTTTTTTTGAAATCTGTATTTTTTGTTTAGTTCACAGCACTGTAGATTTTTACGGATATTTTTAAGTTGCTTAAATCATTGATATGACTTTTATAATGATGTCTATATTGATTGTTTCTCCTAATTCATCACGCTTCACTTGTGCTGAATCCCTTTAACTTTTGTAACTGATGCTGTCCTCATATTACAGCCAGTGCAATACCAGAACACAGCACACTGTCTTAATTTTAGAAAAAGCAGCAAATAATCACACTGAGGAATAGCGTGGCTCTGACTTGATTACTGCTGTAATCAATGTGAGGTATTACTTTGACTTTAGTGTCTGTTGGAGCAACTGCTATTTATTTCTTTTTATTTTCTTGAACAGAGAAAAGAGAACAGCTTTTAACATATGTCTCTTTCTCATCTGAGCTACCACACAGTTTCAACTCCAACATATACATAGAGGAGACATATGGTTAAAAAAAAGCAGTTCTTTTTCTTCTCAGAAATCTAAAAAGAAAAATCCCTTTTTAAAAAGGGAAATTATACTTTTACCATATGTCTTGTTGTGTGTATGTTGAGAGTAAGGCTGAAAGACACCTTGTACCAGCTGTGTTAAACTCACTATTCTTTGGAAAAAAAATGCCAAACCCAAAGCATACTTTTAAGTATTATTTTAACCTACATATCTTCTGGATATGTGCTGTTACAATAGTTTAAGAAGCTTTGAATGTTAACAGTGCATTGCAGTAGGAGGACAGATGTTAATCCAGGTTCATTGTAAGGTTTTGTTGGTGTAGGCAAGGACACAGAAGTGTATTCTGTTCACCTCCTGTGGATTTTTTTGCTAGCTTTCAGAAGACTGTTATAGAAAGAACCACATAACCTTTGCCAACATTAAACAAAGTAAAAGGCCTTAGTGTAGCTGAAAATTAGGGAGGGTGTTGCGACTTACTTTTGACCAGGAAAGTCTTGGGGAGGTGGCAGGTATTCAGAAAGGCAATTCACCAATACTGTGTGATTCTAAACAAGGATACTGATGGCTGCGGTGTTATTCACAGAAGATGTAACTTGATACTGTTGAAACGAATACTGTCAACCCAGCATTACACTCAATTTCCTGCATGATTAGGACCCCACTGGAAATAATACTAATCACTTTTATATCTCACTTAGAAAGCTAAAAAATATCATGATGTGTTTAGAGCATCCCAGTCTCGCTACATGCGTGAAGGAACATTTAATAGAAAACTATTATCAGCAAAGTAAGCCATTCATAATTGGTCTGTCAGGTTTTGATGAGTTTCTGGTGATGATCAAGTCACATTTTCTGCATTTGCAGGTGCTTTTATTTGGTTTAGGCTTTTATTATTGAACAAGTTTTGTTTCTTTCTGGGATGGAGGAAGCACTGGGGAGTATGTCTCTGGATGTCTGAACACTGACAAATGCAACCATTTCATACACAGTGGGATCCCTGGCAAGGCTTTGATCCCAGTATATCAATAATCAAGAGACAGTGGACCAAATCCATCTCTAGTAAAAACTTCATTGGATTCCCACCGAGTTACGCTAAAGATGAATTTGATGCGAGGTTCTTGACAAGTCTGAGTTACCAGTGTTTGTGGTTTGAAGGGATGATACACAGTAATTCGGTGTGCAGATCACCGACAGTGGCTTTAAGAGCTTGACAGCCGCTGCAAAATAGTTGCTGTGCTGCAGTCACTCAGCTGAACTGAATATGTTAAAACAATGTTATTGCAAGAAGTGACAAAACATGATGCTAAATCCTGTCTGACAATGAGGATGGGTGGGTTTATTCAGGCTCCAGGCTGGGTGTGAGGAGTTCTCGTTTCGCTTTCTGGCACTAGCATGTGTCATGAGATATCGGAAACCACTGTTCTGTACATAGGTGGGTAGGAAGTTAACATACCAGTAGATGGTGCTCAAAAATAAGCAGCTTTATACATACAGCTTCTAAAACCAGGGCACCGCTATGCACTGAAAATGGCTTCCCCTGTCTCCCTCTTACCATAGACTCCACAGGGGACCTGGAGGGCGGTTGATCTTCAGTAGGCACCAGTCTTGCATTTCAGCAGCTTGTCTTCAGGTCTTCTCTACAGCCTGCCTGTATGGCCCTGGGCATATTGTTTACACCTAGATTCGTCTCATGTAGCTGAGATGTCTGAACTGTGAGTGCCTTCTAAATAGCAAAAGGAAAGAGAAATGTAATTATACTGCAGGACAAGCACTGGGCTGCAGGACTCTCAGTCATCCCAAGGAAGAACACGTTCTACTCCGCTGACTGTAAGGGGCGTTTAGGCTCCCAAGCTGAAACTCAGCTTTGAGCTGCAGCACCTCTATCCTTTTGGTTGTACATCAGTTCTGCATCTGTAAAATGAGACTGACATCCTTACTACATAGGGCTGTTGTAAAAATGAGTTGATGAAAGACTACGAGGTGCGCCAGTAATACATTCTCCATGCTGGCTTGGGCAAGATTTTCACGTGAGTTGCACTGCAAGCGAAATGGTAATGCTAACACAGTATCTAAAGGGATATTCATTTGTAGCCTTCAGCTTCATTGAGCTCCTGGAGTGGGAGATATGACAGAAGAAAGTCATATATTTTATTAGCAATAAAATTTCTCCCTGCTACTGAAATTTTTAAATGGTAAAGTAGTCCCTTTGTCACAGAAATCTCTTGTTAACAGCAGCTCTTTTCAATAGTGGGGTCTCCATTAAACTGGAACTTGGAACGATTTAGAACCAAGAGTGTGATTTATGTTCCACAACACCAATGTTTACTGTTAAGCATGCAGCTTATACTAACTAAGGGACGTGGTCACATAACTTCCGTTATATCAGCAACTTCAAGACAGTAGAGTTGCAAGAGCTCAGAAAATCATGATATACTTCAGACAGACAAGACCTTTAGGACACAAGGGAGCTACACATTCATTACAGATGAAAAGAGGTCCTATTACACCTTCTTTGGCGTTTCTTTCCTGATGTTCTCCAGCCATGCATAAAGCACACTGTGGTACTAACAACTCTTAGATATGCCAATACCAGATTTTTTACTAATTCCCAGCCACAGGCATAGAAGATGTCAGTCAGTAAGAGGCAGAAACATGGTTTCAAAAGCTTGTATTCCCAGCTATGACTGGGTACTGATGAGTAGCAGAGTGAGATTTGTAACCAACAAAATGGTTGCTTACATGATTAATGTAACCATTAGGGGGTTGGTTCCTATATTTTTCTCATCATTCCAGCACATGACATGTCATATAATGGAATATTATTTTGTCCAACCTAGAGAAAATCTTTCAGAGCAAGTATGTGTTCTTCATCTTAGATAGCAGATGTTTTATCAAAAATATTCTCTCAACCATTGACAGCTGTACATTTCCAGAAACCAGACTTGCTCTTATTTTTTTGTGAGTTTAAGATAAAGCTGACAGAGACTTCTTTGTTAAGAGTACAGAAAAAGAGCAGTTCATGTTAATAAAATCTTCTAGCAGATATTATAATCCAATTTTAGTTTAAATTTAAAAAAACAATCTGTCATCATCAGCACAGTGTGGTGCTTATTTCTAATAACAAAATAGTCAGAAAATATATTCTAGAATGATACATATGTGTTTAGAGTCCCATCTAAACTCTCATAAATCTTCAATGATGGCTTGTAATGAGCACCGATCAATATAGTCTGAATATGGATATTTTGCTTAGATTAAATATACTGTTTAAAAACAAAAAGTCTGTTTGGAAATATGGAGAGCTTGGATAACTCATAACCAGGGAATATTAAATTAAATCAAGAAAGACTGCAAATGCAAAATGTTCGAAATAAATAACATTTGATAATCATTCTTATCAATTCAGAAACAGAGGCTAGATATGCTGCATAAATTATTTGCTCCACTTGTTCTAGTTAAAATGTTGGTTTGAGTGAATATTCTACTGCCTGCATATGCACAGAGCTGCAGCTGAACTACGTCATACGGCAGTCACACCAAAACATCCATTCTTTGTATTGTGCCACGCCTTGTCTCCATTTCTCATCTGATTAATGGCCCTTCAAAAGCAGAGAGCCACTGTTTTAAGAGGAAACCACCAGTCCTCTCTCCAGCAGCCATGGCTCTATCTGGCAGCAGGGAGCAGGGAGCCTCGGCTCTCCCACAATGAAGAGTCCCTGGTCTTAGCCTGGCATTGATCGAGAGGAAGAGGAGGGGGTGGGGGAGGAGGATGTCTCTCTCCTACAGACCCCTAGATGCCACAGTTCCTGAAAAAGGGGCACAGCAGTGGCAGTTTGGGAACTGTTTGTGATTTCCATTGCTGTTTCAGACTAACCAGATCTCCAGCATGTGGCTGGATTCTGCTGGGCTTTGAAGTCTTTGTTTTTTCACTCACACCCTTGGCATCTAATATCAAAAATTCCTGAATTAATATCTTAATTTTGCTGCTAGCAGGAGCTCTGCTCACTAACTCTAGAAGTTTTCAGTAATTTAACTACACTATACACTTCTGGTAACATTTCAGGTGTAGGAAAAATGAGTACATTGGTGACAGAGCATAACGTATGGTAGGAAACACTGGTTGCTGTGATTGTATCTAGCCACTGAGACAGTGAGCTACTTCAGAGTGCACTTTGTAAAGACTCAGCAGGCTTTAGAAGTGATACGATTCTGTTGATAATAAAGGAACTGCTAGCAGCAATTATGACATCTCTGCTTATTTTTTCTTATTTTTGTGGTATAGTATTAAGTATTTTTACTGCAGCCCACTTTCTGAGATGTTCTTGCTTGCCTCTATGACTCTGCAACACACAAGTACATGTTGTCATGTGAGTTCACAACTGTTTGATGAGTTGAAGGAGGAAAAGAGGATGTAGATGCTAAGGAGAAGGATTTAGAGACGGAGGTCAGGACCTGTGCTGAGCTCCTCAATTCACTGAGGTTTGCAGAGGCTATAGTCAGAGGTATTTTTTCAGCGACAGCACCAATTTCCATAATTGCTGATCCCTGAGGCTCATTTCAAAACACACTGCAGCAAATCTCCCTTTCTTCTGGCAGGCTGTTTGTCAGCTGCTGCTGCTCCTAATCCAGCTCACCGTGCAGAAGCGCTGGTGTTAGTCCAGCGGAGAGTGCCATGCCAGGGTGGGATGGCCTGGCTGTGAGGAACCATTAAAACGAAGGAGCCTAGGGCTCGCCATGCCACCTCCTCCAGCCACCCCAGCTAGTGACAGTGCTGCCTGCAAAATTTGTACTGCTGTGCTCCATCACACCCCTCCTGCTACATCTACATACCTGGAAGCACACAGGGTTTTTCCGTTGTTATGATAGGGAAAGGCTCCCCACACCTGGACAGAGATGTTAAAGTCCCTTCATATCGCTTCAGCCCTTCTACAGAGGCGCCAGAGAAAGGGTGATGTCTCCACTAGATCCTGGTCCTAACTGAGCCAGGTCTGCTCCCTGGGATCCTATGGCCCCATCTTTCCAATAGCTATTACGAACAGAAGGAAAGGAGCTTGAGAGTTAATTAATAAACTTTGTTCTGATATTGGTTTATTGATGGAACACTCTATAATTCTTTCACTTTATAACGACACTTGGCTAAACTATTACATTGCCTCTGATGATATACTATTGAAAGTGAAACCTAGGGAAGGTGTTTCTTTTTTACAGCTAAAAAAATAAAGTAACTTTTAAAATCTGTCTTTATCAAAAACAATTACCTCTAATTTTGGCAACTTCACAGAAATTGCACAATTATTAAAAAGATAAATTTAGTTGTTAATGAGAAATGTAAGTCAATTAACCTTTTCTTCCAGTTATTGTGTATTTGTAACCTCCTACTTGCTGAGGTAAGCACAGCTTCTCACTTTTGACTCTTGGTGGAGCTGGCATTGGTTTGATTGCAGTTACAGAGCTCAATCAGGAACTGCAATTAATATCCCCCAGTGTGATTACAGCATCTCTCTTACCTGGACAGTTGACGGATTTCTAGCATTTTCAAAGTTTTTTGTGGCACACAGTGGCTTTGGTCGCAAAACTAGTTTGGGTTTCTACAGAATTTTGTCTTTTGAAATCCAACTTCAATAAACTTCCAGACAACTTAGGAAAGCCTTCAGCTCATCAATACTAAATAAAATTACAGATAGCTTGTAGCACTTATAATTAACCAAGATTCTCTTGAAAGGTTCATGAACTTGGGGAGTTCAGCACAGAATATAACTCATAGTTTTCACTTGTCTCCTGAATTGCTGTCTGGGTGAAGTTATTAGCTAGACAAGCAGGACAGGTACCGTCTATGCAAACAGGAATTCAAGTCAACATATTGTTGATGCGTTCTTTTTTCTGGCTTCATACTTTTAAGATTCCCCTGAAAGCAAAAAATCACAGTAATTAGGGCTGTAAAGTACTTCATGAGATCTGCTGTCTGCCTGCCTATGCTGAGGTAGGATCAAAGATGCTTCTTTTCACCTGTTCTAAAAACTTCTAGAAATGCTGCTTCTTGCATCTTGCATAAAACACCATTTAATTTACCCCAAACCGAGAATTGCCTTTTTTAGCAACAGTGACATGTTGTTGATTCATATGCAGTTTGTGGTAAAACAGCTTCTCTTCTGCAACATTTTTGCCTAGCCAATACTTCCCTGTTTTGTGCATTTGATTTCTCGTTACTAAAGTTAGTACTTTGCACTTGGCCTTCCATCCTATTGATCGCAGTCCTTTTCTCTAGCCACCCAGATCATTTTGAATTCTGATCTTCTCCCGTGAAGTGGTGCAGACGCCCCAATCTGTACACCATCCCTGCATCTTGTGAGGTACCCTGATTTGTCACCAAAGAAATTAGCTAAGTTCTTCTGTGAGGAGTCAAGCTAATGAAGTCTGGTTTCCTATGGACTTTTGTTCCACATCCAAAGCATCACAATATCCCTAGGTAAATACAGGCAAAGAAGACTTAACCACTACACAGTGTAACTACTTGTCATACGCATCGTAGAATAATAATCATAGAATCATAGGCTGGAAAAGACCTCTAAGATCATCAAGCCCAACCGTCAACCCAGCATGACCATGCCTACTAAACCATATCGCAAAGTGCCACATCTGCATGTTTCTGAACACCTTCAGGTATTGTGACTCCACCACATCAAATATCTTCTATCCAGCTGCGTCCTTGGAAGGGAGTTAAGACTCTGAAAGAGGAATGTCTCTAAGAGACATGCAGTTTATATTCCTATATGCTGTTCATTGTTTTAATTTCTCAAGTTTGTGCTTCGTTAGACTATACTGCAAAACTTTGAAGGTCATTTTAATTGCACTGTTATTTATAAATTGCTTTCTTGGCCACACAGTGCCACTCACAGTAGATTAAACCTGAGACTCTATCTCTGCCTTTGTTTTATGGGAAAGATTGATAAGTGGTTTGCTCTCTGTAGAATAGTTTACAAATGAGCTCTTAGATAAGTGTTCGAGAAAAAGATTTTTTCACATGGAATTATTTTCCACAGAGAACAAGCGGGTTGTTTTTCTAAATGCTAACATAAGTATGCATGGACCAGATTCTTAGCTGGAGTAAATTAACAGAGTCAATATTGATTTACACCAGCTGCAAATTTATTTCCTGTAATATTTTTCCTTGTGCTGTAATTTTCTGCAATATAAACCCTAATTTCTTCTCCCTGAACTCAAATTCTGAACTCCTGTAATCTGTGCATCTGTTTATTTACTTTCTGGTTTATATTATTTTAGCTGGTTTTATTAACATACTATATTTTTCTCCCCTGTTCAACAGTAGGTGCACTGCAAGTTTAAGCTCTCATTTATAGTCTGTGATACTGTTCTGTTGAAAATCAATAAAAAGGCTGTTTAGAGAAAAAAAAGTGTTTTTCTCTGAAGTCTAGTTAAAGAAACTACCAATAATTAACAAGGGAGACCAATCCTGCTGCCTGGAAGCCCTCAGATGTCTTACTGACTTCAGTAGGATTTAGCGGGGTACATAGACTCCAGACTATTAATCCATTGTCATAGCCGGGAGCGGGGGCTATGCAAGAAAATTATGCTTAGCTCTGTGCAGATCAGTTTGGCTTCATTAAAAGACAAAAATGCTCCTAGTCTTCCCTCCAGATGTGAAAGAATATGATTTTGTAATTCCAACTCCTAACAGAAAGAAGTTCTTAAATAGCCATTTAAAAGGCCGCAGGTTTTTTGGTGCTTACTTGACAAATCTCAACTTCCAGTACCTGCTGAAGGCTGGGCAGCTTTGAGGTAGTTACCCAAAGTCACAGTGAACTCTGGCATCGGGGCGGGCAAATGTCAGGCTGTACACTACGCATCCGCAACACAATAGGTGTGAAATCTTAAGCCAGTAGATTGGCGGACATGAAAATTACAGGTGAGGAAACTTGCTTTAAATTTTACTCAATGTGCACAGCTGTATGCAGCTTCTTGGGGCTTTTTTTCTTGTTTTTTCCCCAGAAGCTGAAAATAATGTTTTAAATAAATGTTTGTTTCAACAAATAAATGGTATTATGTGATGAACAAAACTGCAGTTCTGCCTATCCCACGTACTAATCAGTGCAGAGATAAATGCATTTTAATAATTTATTATTATTTAACTTTGGTGGAGCTCTATTATGCTTTTCATTCTTGCTGTAAATATGTAAAATAGTGTTAATCAAACTTTGTTAGTGAATATTTGATTAATAGCTAGCAGATGTACTTGCCCCTGTGTATAGTATGTTAAATGCGATGTACCAACACATAATTCATTGTTTTAATAACACACTGGGCTAATAAATCAAAGTAACTCTCGAGAATTCAGCAGCTAGAATTACCAAATGAATAGCTGTGCGTTGTTTGAAAAGTAATAAATTTGTGCATTGTTTTAAGTATGGTACGGACTTGACAATCAGCTACCTATGAGTCTTAATATCACATTGCAGTGGAAATGCCTAAGGACTAGCAAACAGCAGGTCATTTCCCCCTAGCCCCCCTCCTCTCAGAAAATGAAAGTCAATCCCAGACCCAAAGACCTTACAAATCCGAAGAGACAGGACGAATAAAGGGTGAGGAAAAGGAACAGCAGATACTGATGAGCATGCAATACAACGTCTGCAAATATCCTTTTCACTTTGTGATATGTGTAGTTGTGTAATTTCAGTCTTGCCAGTGGGTTCGAGTTCAGGTAGCTATTGCTTTCCTAAGAAACAAAAGAAGAGGAAGGAAGTTGCGGTAAATAGCCAAACCGCAAAGAGGAGAGAACATTAAGTCAAAACCAGTGTAGGGAGCAGCCAGATGACACCATCAGTGTCTATCAGTGCTTGTCTAAACTGCTGCCTGCTGCATTGAAATGTATGAGTGATGCTCAGTTTGAGCAACCTGATATTTTCTTTAATGGGCAATCACTTACCATCCAAAGGTTTATGTTCAAAAATCTTTACTCAGTGTTAATCATTGACATTCTGTGGTGACAGCTGCATTACTGGAAGAGCCCTTTTTGGTGACATATGTCATTCAGTTCCTGAAATTCAATGCATAGAACTCTCAAAGTGGAATAGCTTCATGGGGGAGGTAAATATCTTGATCCAGGGTTAGTTCCAAATATGGAGCCAAAGAGGAAAAAAATGAGGTAATTTGCACAAGTTCTGAGACTAAGTCAAGAACTGAGTTTTAAATCCTGGAGTCCCACAGAAGCGTCCGCTCCTTCCTCAGCATTGCCAATTTCTAGTGGACAATATTTCTTATAATAATGTGGTAGTTGCAGATATATTTAATGGCAAGTGATATAAAATATATATAGTATAATGCACACGTACACCAACACAGTCAAGCGTGTGATTTACTGTTCTCTGATATATTTCACAGACTGCTTATTTTTGGTGACCTTGGCAATGTGTTTGATTCAGTAAGGCATTATCAGATTTTAGAGGCCCTGTGTTTAATCCTGTAACTTGGTTGAAAGCTACACTGCTTTGCATTGTTTTCCATGTGTAATTAATACATTCTATCAGTGACAAATGCGTGCAGAGATAATACACTCTGCTCATTTCAATCTCTCCTGTGTACATTTTAAATCAAAATAGCATCTGGTGTCCAAGACCTCCTGAGAAGTGGTGGATTTAAGGTGGAAAAGTTGCATTAAGAAATGCTTCCGTAATACCATAAGAATTTTCAATAGTGAAATAACAATTCCCTAGAAATCTGAGTAACATAAAAGCTTAGATTCTTTCAAACCATCACCATCATTAATTGGCTTTTATGTACTGTGGCTTGCTCATACAATGCAATTGAATGCCAAGTTAGCTGCAGAACACAGGAAACAATCCCCTGAAATGTTGGATGCCTTTACTCTGTTACCCCTTTGAGATATGACCTTTGTACAACTAACAGATAAAAGCAGGGTCCATGGTCATAATGACACCTTGGATGGAGCTGGCTCTGAAATGGGATTTGAGGTCCATGAGGAAGTGTCCTCTATGACTCGGAGTTTATTCCAAATGAAAAAAAAAGATGCCAAAATTTCTTTGAAGTCTTGGAGATCCTCTTATAACTGTCTCTGAAATACTTAATTTTTCTTTTTCTGGTATATTTCAGTTTTTTCGTTTTGGCAGGTATCATTCAGCGTGTAATCTAAAATTCATAGCTACCTAAAACTTTTATTTCATACTTCAAGACAAACAAATATTTCAGCCTTATTCAACTACTTTTTATCTGCAGTTTTCAAGAGATTGATATCTGTTTATGAAGCACTTCTATCAAATCTGCATTTTTGGACATAAAACTCTTCTATTTAAAAGTGCAGTCAGCTCTAATCTGCAGTGTCTCTGAAGCTGCAGAGTTTTTCATCCGTCCAATATAGGAATGGACCATGACTGATAAGAGCGTTTCAGCGCTACTCCTGTCAAACTTCACAGATTTGAGATTAGAATGTAGACCAAAATCCTCTCCCTTTGTTTTTTCAAAAACATCCAAATAAAAAGTCGCTTTGTAACATTGCCTTTGATATTCTATAGACTCCCTTTAGAACTGCAGTTCACAGTGGACCTTTAATTTCTGTTAGATAGGAAAAATAAAACTAGTGTTGAAACCTTTGAAATCTAAACCACAAATAAAAAAAAACCAAATCTGCCTTTCTTTTACCTGTTTATATTCTTACAGAGCTTTTTTTTAGTACAATTGCATGTGACTGCCTCTGAAACAGTAATGGATGATGTCTTCATAGCACATCAGTGTGACGGGAAATGTTATTCCCAGTTTGCTGACAGATATTCAGCAAAAAGGTAGAAAGATGGTGAGGCTTATTTCGCATAACTTTAGACATATGAAAAACAGGTTTCTGGTCTAAATAAGCCAGACTCCCTCTATACTCATTAGAGAGAAGGGGACTTCTAGGGGATGATTTATCCTACTTATTTTGAGAGGTATCATTCATCTTGTGGAAGTAGCCTAGACAACTCACACAAACACCCAGCTTTCAGAGAGAGATGTGGGAATGCAAGTGATCTGCACAATTAAAACAAGGTCTCCAGAATTGCAGTCCAGTGATAAAGCTGTAACTCACTTGTTATCCTCCTGCTTTCCAGCACACACCTACAGCAAGTAATCGTAGTCACTACTTCTCTAAGAACATCATACTCTGTAACCCTAGGAGCAGAGTAACTAAATTAGGTGGCGGTATTTGCCAAATTGGGGGGATATATATTCCATCTGCTCTTCCAAGCCCTCTGTTTCTACACTAAAAGAAGAGCTACACACCGCTGCCAAGCATTCTCATTCATTTTGCATTCAGAGATGTTTTATTGGCTGCGTTTTTCCCTGTTTTTTGAATCTTTCTTCATTAGCAGCCTCTAACATCTGACAGGTAATTTGCCTGCCCACAGCTTCCTCTATTAACACTACCTTTAGACTGAACGCAGAGAAGGAAATGGATGTTGTGCCATTTAATGGAGTATCTGTCCCTCATCTGTTTGCAGTCTGTCAAGTGTCCTTCCCAACTCTTTCTTACGCCCGTACCGGGAGGAAGGGGAGGTGCATACACCGGTGCGGGTGTTTCTATTGCATATTGCACAGATGTTTGTCCTAAACCGGTGTATGCTGCTTGCTATTCAAAAAGATTACTTCTGCAGATGTTCCTGTTGTGATGTCCTCCTGTCTTTTTCTCTGTCCCTCTCTCATACGTGAACAGATTGCAGTGATTTTTTCCTTTTTTCCCCTCCAGAGAACTGAATTCCAAGCCAGCCCTCTAGATTTTCTTTTCTTATTCCTAGGCAGCAGTTCATTCAGGCATATGGCTTTCTCTCTTTCTTCACCACTTGGACAGATGTTTTCTCTTGACTAAGTACGTTCTTAATCCATGAGAGAAATAAGAAAGCTTGCATGTTATGTTGAGAAAAAAGGAAAAGCCTGCTTTTCAGTTGCATGTTCCTTTAATGCCATGATTTTCATATCAAGAACAGTTAATATAACAAGACCAGAAAGTGTATTCTGATTACACTTGAGTCCCAGCGTGGTAGGTGCTGTGCAAGCATGCAACAGGAAAGCTTTCCCTTTGCTGAAACAGCTGCTACACCTGAAAGGCAGGCAGGCAAGTGCAACCACCAGATGAGAGGGCTCAAGGTGGAGATGATATTTCTGTGCTCCACATATTAAGCAGTGGTCAAAGCACCCCCATTGCCTAATTATAACAATTGGTTTGTAGGTGAATGTTTGAAAGTGTGGAAATTATTAGGAATAAACGCCTGATTAATGGCAGGCAGAAAATGCTGAAGAGATATTTAAACAATCATACTAAAACCTTTGAAATTATTTCTGAGCCATTTTAAGCACTGCATTAGTAATAGCTTTTCAAGAATTCAGATTCTGGTATGTTCCTCTGTTATTGTGGAAGGAGGAACATTAATATATTCCCTGCTTGTGTGAAAATATATTTTATTGCACTAATGCTATGTTTATTTGCTCTTAATTTCTTCCTGTAACAGGCTCTTTCTCAAACTGGAGGTGCGACAAAAAGATGCATATTTATGCACGCAGATGATGCCCCCAAGCAAACATGGGAAAGTTTCACAAGCTAGCAGCGAGCTGAGAGGGGAGTGTCCATGCACATGTGCAGGGCTTTTTGTTCACTGTTGTCTGTATCTGTTACTGACTTAGAAATGAATGAAAGAGTCTGTCTCTAAACCCTTCGTTCTTTGCTATTCGCTGTAGCTTTTCCTAAATTAATGATTACAACCAAGATTTTAATATGATACCCTTGTCTTTCTCACCGTAAGCATCCCACACACATTCACACCTCCCACTGTGACAGCTGAAGGAGCAAGAATGAGCGCAGCCACAGTGTAAGCAGAATCAAAGAGATTTATTCAAGGGTTATACAGTTTTTGACGCAAAAAACTTTTCTTGTGACAATGGGCTGTTGGCTAACATTCAAGGTGATCTTCCCCGAGCCTCATTAAGCTGTCTTCAGTAGTTAGGTTTAAAATGGGAGGCTGGTGGCTTCCTAGCTGTCTGAAAGAAGAAAGGGTGAGATTCATCTCTGCTTGCAGTTCTTTTATGGCTGAGTAAAGTGCCCCGACTGATATTCAGAGTGACTGAATACAGTGTGAAGAATGCTGGCTCCAGTGAAGTCTACACAAGAGATATAAACTCTGCTGAATTAGATCTTCAAATATTTTGAAGCCCTGCTGTATTAATAGGCTTATTTTTTGGCATGACCCTGAACAGACCCAAAAGACTGTCAGTGTGTTTGAGGCGCACAGTAAAAGGGATGGAAAGTTAAACTTTTTTCTGGGTACTAGAATCAATGGGGCTGCTGCTGTGACCTTCAGATCTGGCTACGAATAAGAGTTTGGGACTATAATGAGATCTTATTTTATGGGTGGACAGGAGGAAAAGCTTGTGTAGGGAGAACTTAGGTGGTCTGTGGGATTCAGAGCACTTGGGCTGTCTGAAGGATGAACCCTCAGAATTGTGATTTTTTCCTCTCTTTGCTTCCGAAAAGCATCCAGAAGAGACAGAATCAAGAAGGGTAACATTAGCCAACTTGCTAAATCCCAAGCATTGCCAGATTCTCTTCACATCTTTAAATCACTGAGACAATGGAGCTGAAGGAAATGCCTGTTCCAAGATGTTAAAAGCCTCCTTCTTTTCATACATTACATGCAGTGTCTGTTTCAGATAGAGGATTCTAAGAATAAGGGAAAAGAATGAATACACAGGGAGAGTGGAGAGGCAGCATGCTGGCCCTAGGCCTAAAGCAGAGAAACAGGACAGGGAAGTTTAGAGAATAAACCCCACAGATGGACAGAAATATTAGTATCCCTTGTATTTGGTATTGCCTTTCTGCTTGGGGGAGAGATTTTTCTTCAGATATTCCTAATATTATTCTCAAACTTGACAGTGCATCTCCCCTGTACCCTTTCAGGAGCCAGAGTGTAAGGGTGTCGGTTTGGAGCTTTGGGCTTTCAGCTTTTATTTTGCATACCTGAAGTCAGATTGGCTGTTTAAGCTGCCTGTGTTTTCTGGAATTTGCCTCCTCTATTTTTGCTGTTCATGGCATGTATTCAAATCAGCAAGAAATACAAATTAATTAAATAGCCTGGTGCAGGTACCTGCCTAGGGTAGCCCCAGTGAAGTCAGCTGAATGCTCTGCACTTATATAGTGGATACAGGATGGATTCAGAAGCACAGAAATTCTTCCCAGAAGAATTATTCTTATCCTCCAAATGTTATTTATTGGAAGCGGAATGAGTCTTTGCAGCTATAGTGATATTCTTCAAACCCCGGCATTGTGATACAATATTGCTCTTTTATTAAGCTGTAATACAAGTAGATTGTTTTAAGCCTTATGCTGTGAATCTCTTGCAGATGAAATGCTGCTACAGGAATATCTGTATGATAAGGAGACTGGAGGACTGGAGGATGCTTTTCTGCACAACTTTATTATTCCAGTGGTCTGGAGGATCCTGGATGATTGAAAACGAAGTAAATAAAGTCCAATCTATTAGATACCCAAGTGCTGGGTAAGTACCGAGTGGTGAGGAGGAATGTTTAAATGATCATGTGAGGCTAAACAGTATGGCATGGACTGAGTGACTGAAACAGCATTCTAATCAAATCTGACAGCTCTATTGCATTGTAATTATAGACTGCCAGAGGCGCTTTTTAGACTATCAGTACTTTTGGGATAGTTGGCATCTAAATTAAAATTGAACTTCAAAGCAGTTTGATGGGGATGTATTTCCAAGGAGTTTCAGAAATGTGAAAGACACTAACTGATTAGCATTATGCACTGTACCAGCCGGTTGCTACTGTAAAAAAATAAAATAAAAAGTAGCAGCCATGCTGGTAATCAGAAAGTGGTATCTTGAATCCGATTAATTTTCTTTTGAATTATTTATGGGGTTTTTTTGTTCCAGTTGGGCACTTCCTTTCAAACGTTTATTTAGTTTCTCTGTAAAAGCAAAAACAAATTGGGAGGAAGAGAGAGAAATCTGGAAAATCTCCAAGGGTTAGCTCACCAGCAATCTGTTTAGATGTCCTCTTCTCAACCGAGCCCTACTCTGCTAAATATTTATGGCAATGTTTAACAAATAAATCTCGCCCACCTCCCCATTTGCAGTAAAGAAGAAGATTGAACTACTTTAAGGGAGAGTTACCTCTATTTTATCATGAGGGGAAAGAAATTCCATTAATATATGTTAATTTCTGAAAAAGATAAAGCACAAAACTGCAACTGCAAACATCTGTCTGTCCACATTACAGATGTTCTGCCTGAAGCTTCTTTTCTGATCCCATCTCTAGACAACGACAACAAAAAGGAGTTCACAGGTTCATGGTGTTTTCCCTTTCTTGTCATATTGTATAACTCCTAACTGGAAGCAGCAGACAGATTCTCAGGACTCAGTCTTGTCTGCACATACACGCATGCATTGCTTGGCACGTTGTACAGTCAGCCAGTGTCTCAGCCAGAAGCAGAGTCAAAATGTGTTGCAAGGCAGGCTGTGTGCTGGAAGGAGGGAACAGGGACCTGATCTGCTAGAGCATTTAGGTATCTAAATCCAACTCAGGTGACTCCACTGACTTCAAATAGAGGCTAAATTTTCTAAATATCTATGTGTTTGTATGCCAGTTTCTCATCAGCTCCTGTGCTTTGATGTAAAGCATTCTGTAATGAAGATCTCTTTTGGCTTAATTGTTTTCACTATGCTTCTCCACCGTTGTTGGTTTCACCCAGCTTCAGATCCATTAAGGAACATCCTGTTGAGACAGAGCACAATGTGTCAGGCCAACAGTCTCTGTTCAGCAATGGCTAAGATTGGATTCTTCAGAACAGTGTGATCAAATCACTATGAGATACACGGATTGTGTTTTTCCAATACATGTATTCCTGGCCAAAACCAGTGACTAGATGGGACACTTACAGGAGGATTTATAGGTCTTTAAAATTTTATAGAGTTTGATGACTGTAGGAGAAAGAAATACCAGTTACTTCATTCAGGAATGTACAGCCTGGCTTCTGTATTTCTCATACTGTCAATTGGTAACTGGGAGCCCAATCAAGATTTTTCTCAGGATACTGGATCTATGTGAATGCCTCCACAGTTACCTGCTTTTCTATAGCATGCTGATCTGTATAAATTTGGTGTATGCAGAATCGATGAGGAATTTGAAGCTTACTTACCATTACACCAATTTTTAACAGATAGATAACTTTTAGCAAAAATATCTAACCTCTTCTCTTCTGATGCGTTGATTTCCACCCTGTTAACTAGCGTGTTAGGGATACCTCTTAGAAAAGGCAATGTTTCTTTCATAGTTTCATTATTATTATGTTATTGCTGTGACTTAGGATGATTGTGTTTATTCATGATAATTTATTCATGACTTTATTTGCAGATAGTCTATGTAGTTAATAGCATATGGGAACTCTTTCCAAAAATTTGAACCTCTCAAATGAAAGCACACATCAGGATGGCATCATCCCTATTTTCTAAGCCAGAGCCTTCATTCTCACAGAATTAGTTTGCAGAGTTTCTCAAGGAAAGACAGATGGCCAGAAACCAATGCATCTTTCACGAAACATTTTTGGAGAAATATTTACTGGTTTACACCAAAATAATGAGAATTCATCAGATATCCCTCAACCATGCTGCACTTCATTTTCATCAAACCCAAATGGACATGCAGAAGTAAGCAAACAGCACAGGCCTTATTTGTCTACCCCATCGCTGTAGTTGCACAAGTGGACAGGTATTTCATGTACACATCTAAGTTCATTTAAAAAAATATGAGCAAAAATTTGGCACCTTCAGCTGCAGACCTGTAAAAGCTGGATAGCGAGAGCTTAACGCCACAAACTCATATTTTAGTGACAGCTTTGTCAACTTTCATTGCGAGTTAGGATGCTGAGCACTTACACTTGGAAAGAATAAAGGTACATACCTAGCACTCCTAATGCTGACTGGATGCTCTGTCTAGGCCTTGCTTGCAGTACATATGGTTACACACATGTTCTGCTAGACAGCAGACGAGCACCAGGTATCATCGCTGTCCAGAGGCCATTCCTACCAACCTTTGTACATTGTTCATCAGATCTCACGCCAGACCCCCGTTGTTCCTCATTCAAGAGCTGCTTCATAGCAGACGGACAGACAGAAGCTCTGTCTTGCTCTGTTCTGCTAGCTTTTCCTCTCAGCTGACGCAGATGCTGTGATCCAATAGCACCGCAGGATTTTATTTTTCCTAATTCCAACAGTGTTTTTTACTGTTAGGATTACCACCACACATCATTGGTGCGGGAACTCTTTTCACAAAGAAATGACAAGTTATTAAACAAAAAAGGCTTGAAGACATTTAAACGGAAATCTGGTATTCCCATTTACCCCTTGACAACATATCAGCTGCTCTTAGAGACAGGGTGAGGCATTTTTTACAGAGCTTCTCTGCTTTACTGCACTCCCTCTCCCTCCTCCACCTACTTTTCCCTCTCTCGCTTACCACATGGAAATTCAGAACATTTCCCCCAAAATAGCATTCAGATCTGAAGCCTGGATATGTATGTGCTAGAAGCCTGTAATTCTTGACATACTTCTGGTGGCTTCAAAGAGTATCTGCCAGCTGCTGGCCTGGAAGCAGCGAGACCAGCTCGTAGCTGCAGGATCTGAAGAAGCACCAGCCCGTGGAGTCTCCTGCCTAGTGAAAGCCGTGCAGTTCAAAGCACACCAGAGCTCTGAAATAGGGGTTTATCATAAGTCTGTCCAGCTGGGATCATATCTTGTACCTTCTTCCCACTCCAGCAGTTCGCTCTGTACTAATTTACCCACACTTTTCCCTTCCAGGAATCAGCTTTGGAAATAAGCCCTGATTGAGTAAAAGACAGAAGACAGCTTGCACACAAATTTCCATGTGTCAGGATTATTTCTACTGCTGCACATCCCCTATTCATATCTGCTTTTCATATCTGCTTTTTCCTCCTTCCTTTCTCCTTAACCAGTTGAAGACGCAAGCAACATACAAAGCCATGGTTACAAAGACGCACTCCTGTGTTTTTCCCCAGCATACTCCTGGGTGCAGTGGAGACACATGGAATGGGCATAGATCCTTTCCCTTTTAGCAACATCTCTTTCACTGAGTAAAACATACCTAATATAAATGTTTTAGCTAATAGCAGCTTTTAAGAGAAGAACTATCTGGGACCAGTTCCTTCAACTGATGAACACTGTATATACACAAATATTATGGTTTTGATTTCTGTAGTAACGTTTTATAACATTCATACTGCACTTTCTTCAGAGGTCTGTATGTACACGTAAAATGTCACTATAAATGTGGCTTACTCTTAAAACAAAGCATAGAAAAATCTTTGTTACCTCTCTGAATACAGACAAAAGCGAAGGATGAATCAAACTCCCTATTGTTAAATAACTACTTGTAACTGGATTACTTGCCTTTTAGGGGAACATTTCTTCTAACTGAACCTGCATAACTGACTTTTAGACAGCCAACACAGGATAAAATACATCATAGTAGTATAACCCTGTATTTCTGTTGGCTTTGTTTTAGATTGAGTCCTCAGGAACATATGGGGTGCACTGAGTGAGAATAGACTCAGTGATGCTCTTCATGTCTGCTGGCTGGGGAGTAATTGTGGCAGAAAAAGAAGAAATCACCAACTTGTACTGGCATGTTCTTCTGCCTGCTTAGATTTATAAATGTGAGTATCCATGGCCAGCAAAGACTTGGCAATAAGTGAATGCTGATTTCAGGCAGCTATTCCTGAAGGAGACGTGGTGGTGACAACATACTCTTATGTCATTTGGCTACAAATAGTTGCTATGAATCTGTTCCAAAACAATGAAATAGCTGTCATCCCCAGAAGTTTTCTGGCCTGCTACAGCTCATAATAAAACAATTTAAGATTATATGGTAATTGTTGTAACCAACTCAGACTTAAATGCTCTCAGCTGAGCTCCTGGTTTGCAACAGACTTTCAGTCTGACCTAGGATAAGTTGTTTAATCTCATTGTGCCAGACAGAAGCGTTGTGAGGATGCACTGGTAAGTCTGTAGGAGGCACACAGATATCGTGGCAATGGATGGTGTATAAAATATCACAATGGTTACAACATGGAGCTGGCGTGTACTCGACAGGTGGAATCTCTGAATCACAGGAGAACATACGTACCCACAGCATGGGAAGGACTGCGCTGAAGGGTGAAAGATGTGGAAAGGTGTGCTTGCAAAGTCATTACAGAAAATTGAGAAAAAAATTCACTTGTATGATTGCAAGTTTGTACTGCAATCATAAACAAAAAATGGTGCATCCACATTTTGGGTGTTGTGGTGGGTTGACCCTGGCTGGCTGCCAGGTGCCCACCCAGCTGCTCACTCCCCCTGCTCAACAGGACAGAGGAGAAAAATGAAAAATCATGTGGCTCAACACTAAAGCAGGGAAATCACTTAAAAATCATGGGAAACAGGGGGTTGTGTTCAGTCCCTAACAGCTCTTCTCCGCCACTCCTTCCCCCTCACACCCTTCCCTTGCTCCCCCGCCGCCTCTCCCTCAGGGCTGCAGTGGACTCTGCCCCATCCCTCCTCCTCCCCCTGCCCGGCCTGGCTGCTCGGAGCTGTTCCTCACCCTTTTCCCTCACACAGTGCAACGCTGGGCCCTTTCTCCCAGGCGCTTTCCCCGCACCCCGCTGCCAGCGCCCAGGCACCCAGCGCGAGTGCGCATTGAGTGGGAGCTGGCAACAACGTCTGCTCTCCACGCCTTGGCTGGTGAGGTACAAGCAATAAAGCAATACTTCTTCGTTTTGCTCAATAGCTGCTCATGTGCGTGTGCTTCTTTGGGAGAAGCAGGGTTTTTGCAGAAGATATAGGGGATAAAAGAGCTCAGTCTGTCAGGACTAAGAGTCCCTGAATCACTGATTTTCATGTGCATTGTCCTCAGGGGTTCTGCTGATCTTAGTAGTAAATGTACTAAATGTTAATATGTAGTAATGCACTGTCTTAAGGAATAAGGGACTATCAACTTCAAATCTCAAAAAATTGCAAACAATTCCGTATGTGTTGGAAAAACAGTGCTGCGGCCTCAGCCTAGGGAAAGCTGAGTTGGTAAACGGTCTAAGATTTAGGAGACGGAAAAAGTCACGAATCACACTTTGAGTCTCGGTTCCACCAAGGTGAATTTATTAAGAAAATACAGGTGATTAAGAAAAGAAGTTGTTTATAGGAGCAGTTTGTTGGTGATAAAATCAGCTAGGTCTCAAGTCTGCTGCCTCTCTCTGTAGCTCTCTGAGCCTCATCCAACTACAGTGCCACGCTCTGTGTGGTGAGGAAGTACTTGCAAAGTTTTGACAGTTAGGCTGTATAGAGTGATTCATCTCAGATCAGGTAAGTCCCAAAGCTGACAAGTCAGTGATCTTGCACAGTTGGACATTCCCACTCAAGAACGCGACCGTCACGGTGTCCTTAGCAGCGTTTTGGAGAGCAAGTTCAGGATCGCGATAGAGGCTGTAGGAGTTCAGAGTGGCCCGTGCATATACTCAGGGTAATCGATGGATAGCCATGGTACCATCAGCCATTTCAACTTCAATCCATCTCTTAATTTACCTTAGACACTTTGCCAGTTGAACACAGGTTGGGTCTGAAATGCAGAAGAAGGGAATGAGCAATGGGAAGAGTGAGCAAAGCCTTTCCTTTGAGTATGGAAATTATTCTTCAAATGTCTTTGTTGGCAGCTGGTGTGGCACAAAATAAACATAGGTCTATTTGCAAGTAAGCAAGAATTAGCATAAACAGCAGCTGCTGTATTACCAAAAAACATGTAACAATAAAGAACTTTTTTTCTGCCTTCAGAAACAAAGGTAGGTAAAAAGCCTGCATGAAATAATGAGTTAGTTAACCACCTGTTAATGTTCTGAGTACGAGCAAAATGAAAGAGGTATTTGTTGATGGCATAAGCATTTTTCCCAATCAGACTTTCTAATTAAAACTGAACCTATCCTTATGATAAAAAAAAGCAATGCGGTATCAAAAATGTCCTCTTACCCTTCCTCTCCCCAAATCAAGGGATTTCCTACACTTGCCTTTTCAGTTTCCTTCTTGCTGCATCCAGAGAACTGTTTCAAATTTTTCTGAGGTTTCTTGGATGTGATTTCTTGCTCCCTCTTCTCCAGCTACGTAGAATATGAAGTCAAGTCAGGCCATCGGGATATATAGCTGTATTTACGGCCAGATCACATTCAGCAGGATAAGTTTATGGTCTTTAGTCTCTATTTCTTTCTCTGGTAAAAGCTAGTTAGTAGCATACTCAACAGCATTGTCATATTTTAATAAAAACTAATGATCCAACACAGTGAAATGCAGAAACAAGATATGAAGCAATTTTAAGTGCATAATTTTAGATTCATGATGCTTGAATTCATTGCTTAATCTGTTTCTCCTGGAAGGTGGCTTACCTGTTCAATTAACTTTCCAGTGTAAATCGTGAATCCAGCTATCTGCAAGTTCTGTAGATTCGCTTATCTGGATTTTCTTTGTGCTTTAGCACTGGGGTCACACCTGGTTTTCATTGGTTTGGAACCACAGCTATTTGTCTCTAAATTTTTCTATCAATAGGTTATTTTTAAAAATGAAAACACTAAATAATAACTCTATTTAGAATTTACATAGGGCTTTATATCTTCAAAAAATCGGTTCAACATAAGGCTTAATACAGTGTCTTAAAATCTTTCCACCATAAGTTTTGGATCACAATGGCTCACAGTCAGATCCTGATACTGTTGCTTACCAGGTAATTCACTGTGTTTCATGAGTCAATAAAATTAGTTGAGTAACATGTTACACTCAGTAAAGGCATCAGAATCTTCCTAAACAGGCATCCTGTCCCTGGGGTGGCTGGGGTGGGTATACACTGCTAGGTCTGATGAAGTGCTTATGGCCGTGTAAAAAGTCAGTGTCGATGCCAGGAGGAGAGTTTAGGAGCTTCTTATTTAAGGTCCCATGTTCTTTTTATTCAGATGTACTTTACTTTCTCACTATTTGTAAGTTTTAAAATGTCTTGTGTTTTGTTTTGTTTATAACAGTAGACACTTGCTTCTACTGGTAAATATTTTTGACAAACTGTTGGTATTTTGTATGGAAAGAGTTACGTGGCCTATTGGGAATGCTTTTGAAACAACACAAGTTTTGCATTTGATCACAGTTTCATAGTATTTCTTCTGTTTCCACTGTCGGCTTCTGCTTTCAAGGTAACCATATTTCAAAAGTATGGTATCATTTTGGTGGGTGAAATACTTCAGAAGCTTTTGAAATAAAAATCATACATAAGTTTTCAACAGTAGTTTTCTTTAACGAGTGGAGAGAATCAGATTTCATCATTCGCATAGAGATTTGGCCCAATTTTCTTCAATACCGTTTACTAAAAATACATTTCTGTTTGGCTGTGGCTTTTTTTGAAGAAGAGAAAAAAAACCTGTTATTCACATTATAGACAGAGATTAGCATCATGACCACAGAGATCATGGTCATGTTATTGCAATACCATTCACAAAGGTGCAGGATTTTTTTCTCCTGGAGTATTATTTTTGAATATTTTTTTCTTTCTGGAAACACTTGCTCCACCATATCTCTCTGCTGATTATCTTTATATCTGCAAGAGCGTCTGGGCACATAAGTCTGTATATATGCAGAGACATAGATGGCTACATAATAAACTGCGATGTGTGTCTTTACGCTCCCTAAACAGACCTTATTGAGGTAAAATGCTATCTATTTTATTTTAGGTGAGAACATTATTATCTAACTCCGCTTACACCGATTTGGACTGTGATTCTTTCATCTCCTGCAAACAGCACCTCAGTCCATGAAGAGCTGTGTATAATCTCCATGGAACCACTTTTGGAATAAGGTAATTTGCATAGGAGCAGGAGTATCATCATTTGGTCTCCTTTACTTAACAGCAGCAACAGCAGGTGAACAAGATCTGATCAAATCATAAGTCAAAATGGGGAACATTTGCCTTTCAAGTTTCTATTTTATATCAGGCAGATATCAATCTGATACCAGATTTAAGTTGAGACTGGAAATAGCAGAGTTAAGATCTTGCCAAATCAGGCTTTTCTCACTGTGCAGAACAGATAAAATATTCTAGGTAGGAAAATATATTAAGATGTGGGATGGGGAGCAGAAGAACTAGATAAAACCTGAATTCACTGAACAGATTCAAGTTTTTCTGTTGATTTTAGTAAGGCCAGCATGTTACACTTGGATTTAATTCTTTACTGGACTCGCTGAAAGATCTGATGTGATTCAGCACGGCCAGTGCAGACAACTGCATCCTGCCTCTGTCATGGGCACAATTCTTTCTTCCCACAGAAGACTGGTGGGGCAATAATCACTTTGGTAATTTGTTTGGGTCAGAAATTATGCTGATGGTTTGTCATAGAAGCAGATACAACACAGTGTGGATACCAGTGTGGTCTGTGTCTGGACACTGGATTTCTCTCCAAACAGAATCATTTAGTTCACTTCCTTCTGCTCTCTGAGTTGCAACTTTGGGTGTTATTCTGCTAGGTCTTTGCTTTGGCCTCTCTTCTCTTTTTTGCTCACCTTCTCCCCCACATTTGCAGTGCTATATAGCAAACAATAAACACCTTGTGCTCCTCTACCCCACCCATTCACCCGTCCTTTGTTCCTGCACTAAAAGAGGAAAATACTGGGGTTTTTTTCTCATATCAATTTACTTGCAATTTAAGCTTCTCTAGAAAATTTCAGCTTATACAAAAATTTCACAGACTATTACGTCTAAGAAATGTCAGACAATTTCTTTTTTTTGTTCAGGCAAATTTTGGCTCTCACTTCTCAGTTGCTGAAGTAGTAAGTTGATAATATTACTGGATTGGTGAAGCACCATCTCTCACTAGATATTATAAGGTGTATTTTGAAAAGAAAATTATAGCTGACCAAAACCAAGGTGTTTTCTTACTGTTGGAGAGCAGATGTGTCCAGAGTACAAGCTTTTTGAACACAAATATCAAGAGGTGGATGAATGACAGGCTCACAAAGGCAGACATACACACAAGAGGCTGCTCTTATTTTCACTTGCAATATGACATGCAATTTCTACAGAGACAGTTCCACCATCCTGCTTTTCTGGAAACCAGTTCTTCCATCTATTGTCTTCAAAGTTTCCTCTTCAATCTAAATACTAGAAGTCTGGAATGGAGTTTTTTTTTGGACTATACAATACAGGCCTCTGGTATAAAAGAGGTAATTTCTGTCCTTCTCGTTTGTGTCTGGATTTTTTTGAAACTCTGCTTTTAACAGTCTTATTTTATCCAGGAGTACAGGATTTGTATTTTTGGATCTGTTCATGACTTTGGATATGAATCTGTGTATGACTTCAAGTTTCTTAACAACTTTGTGCCTTAATCTACTTCTCAATTACAAACAATGTTATTTATTGCCATTCTTGGATATTTCCTGAACCTCCATTGGGAAATGCCCATATAGGGCCCACTGCAGGTTTTAAAAGGTCTTAGTCCTTTCAGCTGAGTGGAAGTTTATTCCTTACCGCCACCAGAAATGAGGGAATTCTCCCCTCTTACCACATCTCAAGGACCTTCAGTTTCTTATTACTACAGGAAAAATTCACAGCAAAACACAGAACTGAACCCCAGTGTCTTGAATCCTAGTGCATTAAGCAGACCATAGCCTCTCCCCTCTCCAGTTTTGTTTATTTTTGCAGCTGAAATTTATTTGACTTTCACCAAGTTGTTCATTTGAGTACATCTTCACGCTGTGATCTTCCCCATGCCATCACTTCCTCACCCCTTAAGAGCTCAACAAGGACAGGAATGGGCAAGGACACGGCAGTGCAGACACAGGTCGGTTACTTTACTCATGTTTGGGCTCTTGCTCTTTCATGCTTCCCGTTCCACTCTGCCAATCATTCAGTCAACGTTTTTATTCTGGTGTCTAGTCTTCCTTCAGTGAATAACTTCGCTATCTGCTGGGGTCCTAATAATTCGCTGCTTTTTTATTTTAATGAAAAAGCCCTATTCTCTTGATATCAGGCCTCCCAGAGCTGGGAGCATGCAAGCCCCTTCTCATCTGCTTGTTCTGTGAAACCCGTATTCCTCAGGGATTCTGCCATCTATTATTGTTCCCCCTCTGCCGCCACAGCCTGTCTTGAAAGGAGGCCACTTGAAAAGAGAAAGCAGCAGCAATAGGGCTTATGAATTCCTGGCACATTGCTTTACCCTGAAGGATATATTAAACAATAAGAGTTTTTTAAACAAAGACCTCCAGTAACCTCACCACAGGCACTGACTCTGCTGATATATTATTAATTTTAGGCACTAGCTTCAAATTGCCTGACTGAAATACCACTTGTCTGCTCTTAATACTTGGTCATCAGAAAGATATTACCTCTTTCGGAAATGCTAACTTCCTTTCTTGTCTGACTGTTTAACGAGAATAAACTTGTGGTTTCTCTAAGAGACCGTATCCCACTATTCAGCATAGGAAACAAACCCTCTCGTTAAAACCCACAGTAACAATCATGGCAAGAAGAAGTACTATCCAAAATTAAAAATGGGTAAATATGAAGAGTCACATTGCTGATAAATAATAAATACATTTCCCTTTTCACACTAAACATGTTGATAAACTACTTTGTCTTAAACTTTCTGCAGACTCTTACGCAGAATTGCTGTGTCTGTTTAGACTCTTATTTGTATTTATTGTCCAAAGGCAGTAAACATTCATCATTTGTCTCCTAAGGATTGTGCCAGGCATTTAGTGTAGGAGAAAAGATTTTGAATAGTATCTATAAGATGCTGCACAAAATTATAAGGCGGGACTTTAAAAACTTTTGGCTTTGCCCAAACCTTGCTCCCACAATACATGGGGGGTGGGAAGGGGTGTAATCTGAATATTCCCAGTTCCTGTGTTCAAGAGTCAAGGCCTCTTCTAGCCACCGTCATCAGCAGTGAGTCTGGACTCCCCAAGGTCAGCTGGTCCCACACACTATGTGGGCAGGGAAGCTATGACGGAGATGGACAGTCACAACTTCAGCCATTTTATAACCAAGGCTGAGCTGGCAGAGATGGGGGATGAAGGGCTGGACATCCCTGGGAGTTACAGGGTCCCTCCGGTCACAGAATGAGAAGTAAAAGGTGATTAACAGAGTAAGCCTCATTTAAAGGTGTTTTTGATGGCTGTGGATGGTGGCTGGCTTTAATTTTGGGGGGGTTTGAGAGGCAGAAATTGCTCAGCAGCTTGTGCTTTTCAGAACCTAGGGAGGAAGGACTGCTTGCAAGTTGCCTTCAGAGACTAAACTCTTCAGCAACTCGAGGAGAAACCCAGGCAGCAACTCAGGAAGAAGTGAGGCACTATGCACTCTTTAAAAGCCCACATGACCAGGGTTGAAACCTTTCTTTTTTTAACTGCTGTGCTTGGCAGCTAGTGTGGGGAGGAGAGAACAGGAAGTGGTATGTGGGAATACCAGGCTGAAGTCCCATAGGAAAGACCACAAGATGATTTTCCTCCTTGGATATATTTTGGAACACTTCAAGCTTACAAATAAGCTCCAGCTTGTGGTCTTAGTTCCATGGTGGGGGAAGCAGGGATGGGAAGGCTTGCAGTCAAGCACAATTATGATACATGACATAATACATCTTTGTAAATTGATATAACCTCTTAGCCGCAATGGTTTGATCAGATGAGTTTATAATCAATGTTCATAATCCCTTCCATAAACTGCCAAGCAGGGCTTAATTTCACTGAGTTAGTCTCTGCATGTGACCTGGGGGGGAAGACTGCTCTGTGTCTCCTGTATCTGGGTGTGATTTTTGATGCTTTTTCCTGAGCATGATGATGCTAAGCTACTGTCTTTCCAACAGGTCTTCTGGATCATAGCATTGATATTATTCTAAGACATAAAATGCTCATTATTGTTAAAATATAAATTTCAAATATACTTCTAGCATTATGAATGGGACTCTAGAAAACAGGCTGTATTTCAGGGCCATTTTAGTTGCCCTGGATTTTTGGAAGACAGACCATGGCCCTCTCCTGAGTCTATGCATTCATCAGTGTTAACTACAAAAAATTCCTACAGCTGTGCTGCTGGAGCCACATTGCGAGATGATCTTCTCTGTGATACTCTTGTGTCTTTATTTTGCTTATTAGGTGGAAGGTAAATTATTTCCTTCATTTGATGTGTTAATAAAAATATCATTAAACATCTCGCAGGTTTCTCAATTTCCTCTCTGTTAGGGAGTGTCAGAGACTTCCTTCATGCTGCTAGCTCAAAGTTCCCTGTTCCTCTGTAGCCTCGAATTGCAACTTAACCTGGTGTGAGAGGAGGAGTGTCATCATTCCTCCATGCTCGGGGAGAGTAGGCATGGTCCAATAACTTAATGGGTTTATGTTGCAGTTACCAAAAGGATGCGCATGCCTATCTGCACGCAGAATTAAGGAAGAGTTTTCCAACTCAGGTCCGTAGTGCAGACTATAGAACCAAACTTTCCCAGAGTTCAGTTGTGTCCCAGGCCTGTCTTTTTCTTAGACGTTGTTACTTCATTGCAGTCATTAAACTCCTATCTTTGCCTGCTGAATAGGCTCTTAAGTTTCACATTTACAGTGTGGTAATTATCTTAATCATATTATAGTATAAAAGAAACTTCAGTGAGGAAAATAAAACAGTACTGCTCTTGTTGGGCAAACTTTATTTCCTTTAATGTTCTGTGTTTGTGTCTTATTGCCTGGACCTCTCCCACTAATAAGCTTTTAATGACTGTTCCCACTGATATCATAGCAGCAGATTCTTTGCATGCTGTCTTTGTTTCCTGGAATAAAATCAATTAAGCTCCTTGTGTCTCTGACCCCATCTTGTATTAAAGCTTAGCACAACAATTAGGAGCACAATATGGTGTTCATTCTTTTATAATTTTGGTTCTACAGACATTGCAGCAAGTCAGGTGTCAGTGCAAAGATTAACTTTGATGTAACACAATGTAGTGTGCGTATTAACAGTCTTCAGTGATCTAATTACTATATTTATATGATTCACTTTTGTAAAAGTGATTTAATGACCCTACAACACTTTTGAATAGCCTTCTTGAATTTTTTTTTGTGAGTATTCCAATAGGAAAATCATAAATTTGTAGCAGACAATTTTGAAGATTTTCACAGACTTAAAAAGTGAAGCTGTTGGAAAGATGCTTCTGGAATGCAATGCAGTATTTTAACAAGTAACAAAACTTCTGTTGCATGTTGAAATATTTTGTTTCCAAATTAACTTAAAGAAAGTTGAGCATTTCACATGGAAGTTTTTCAAATAAGAGTTTTTGCAGAAAGCTAGGGGTGTTTTTCTGTCAAAACTGCTTCAACTTATTTTTGACCAGCTTTAGAGTATATGTTCTGCAGTTACTGTAGCTAATGGCATGATCACTTCATTGCTGTAGAGAAAATCAGCACTTCCCTTTGCATTCTTTTTTAAAATTCCTTTTAACTTTAAGCAGGTTATGGGACCTAATTGATCGGCACCTGCAATCTTTTGCTGCTAATTGGCTAGATGTCAGATGAGAAAGGGAATAATATCACTTACCACCATTTCACAGGAGACACTTTGTACTAGATATTTCCTCTTCTCATCAAATGCAGCACATGTGTTTCCTCTGTAATAAATCCTGTGAGCAACCAGGAGAAGAAAAAGGGTAAAGGAGCATCTGAATTTCATTTGTTCACTTGCGATACAGAAAAGTAGTCCTGTCCTATGACTATCAAGATTTAATTAAAAAATGAAAAGAACAGAAAAAAATTGAATTGCAAACTTGGTCATGTTATCATCAATTCTGCCTTGGCAGTTTCTAGAATATTGAATAAATTGCTGAACTTGCTGTGATAGCCTCTGCTGAAAACTTTGGTGACATTTCACTTTGAAAAAGGAATTCATTATTCCCCCCAAATTTGATGTTCTGGAAGTCAAATTTCCCTTTCATGTCTGTAAGCAAAATTTTCAAGGAATTTTTTTTTTAATAATTGGACAAAGCTATTCATAGGACTTAATTTTCATCAGAAAACTCTGGCTTTGTTTGTGACTGGAATATGACTTGTAAAAATGAACAACAAAATCTCTGTATTACAGGCATGTCTTGCCTCCCTTACTGTGAGAAAATAGAAGACTAGGTTGAAGTTTTTTCCTTTTGCCACAGTGAAGGGCAACAATTTTCTCAAACCACAGAGGGACCGTGCCCAGGACAGAATCATGAATCGGAGTCAATTTATCCCACCTTTGCCTCTGCTATCACTGCCTTCCCTACCTGCATCAGTCTGACACAACTCATTGATCCTGCAGTACCTCCTAGAACAGGTAGGTCATAACCATGAGTAACCGATGGCAACAGGACACCAGTCATTGCTACTCCATCACTTCCCAGTCTCTGTTTTCAAATACAAGGAGACCATTGACCAGTGACCCAAACCTTAGCCCCAGTATAGGTAGCAGTGTCAGAAGAACGGGGACATAAATGATAGCTGTGGGTAAAGGACTGTAAAATACAGTAAAAATACTGTGCTGTGTTCCTATTCCAGACTGAAACATGAAAATGTTTTCTTTCAAAGGAAAAAAGTCATCTCCATGAATGTCTTCTGAGACTGACAGCTGTGCTTCTGCACATCAAGCGGTGGCTGCTTTACAGTTTGGATTATGGAGTGGTTACCCTACAGCCTGGTCTTAAAATATTTGTGAAACAGAAACTGACAACAGATCTACAAAATGTCTGAATCTCTAGTATTTGTCAAAATGTTGTTTGATTTTACTCTGGAACAAGCAGAGATGGACATGAAGTCTCTTGTCTGAATGCTGAACAGATCTTGGGAGACTGTGACAATAAGGGAACTATGAAAAACGTTTGATCAACTCTTTCCTCAATCGGTATTTTGTTGGATTGGTGGTCTTCTGCCCAGAACCTGTATGAAGGGAGCTAAAAAAGTACATAGGTAACAGGAACACACTTTACTGCAATATCACTGTCTCTGAAATTTTGTCTAAATGTTACAATGACTAGTAGCTTGCTATCTGGGACGCAGTTTATAAAAGCACAGAGCTTTTCTATTTGGGTAGGCAACATTCTTTCAAGTAGAGAAAGAAATGTTTTTGTTGAAAGTGATTTTTGGGAAGAGGGAATAGTTTTCTGACCAGCTCCCTCTTTCATATGCTTTTGTAGCTCACTGAATCAGAGAAGATGCAGCTTGGTCCCAGGTTGAGTACTTAAGTAGACAGCTGCCTGCTTTCTCAAACAGCTTGCACAGTATCAAGTCCTCATTATTTCTAGACAGGTATCTGAAAATCATTCTTGCTTAGGCTTGACACAAACTCAAATGACGAGATGGAACAAAGAAACAACACAGTGTTTTAAAGAGGAAATGAGTTGTGGTTATTCTATTGATACTAAAACTTGCTTTGATACAATAACATCCCACATTACAGCTACTAAAATTCTTACAGGGCCTTACAGTCTCCTAAGCAACTGCACTCTCTGCTAACTGTAAGAGATTTTCTGCTCTAAAGAGGTGCAGAAAGAGACTTTGTCTCTGCTGGTGGCTGCAGTAGCTGAAAAGAGAGTAAGGAAAATTAGTGTGTATATTTTAATAGTATTTGATATAAAGGATCTGCTGATGGTAAGCACCTGAACGTTGAAAACAAGGAAAGCAAAAGTAATTTTGTGGTTGCAACAAGTATTATTTTAACGCTTGTAGACTTGAGCATACAGCTGGAAAAGAATAATTTGTGGCTTGCAACATCAAGCATATCTCAACCGTTACTGCGTTCAAGAACTGATGGAGCAATGTTCAGAAGGTCTTGCTATGCCAGTACAGAAGAGTTAATGGAATGTCCTGTAATTCTTTTTGAGTCTTCCTATGATATTCAGATCCTGTTTATTCTTCCATAGGTGATGACATTGCGGATATAAATGGAATGTCCTTGGCAAATTCCACCTAGTATAAACCTTTTCTTCTGTCTTATTTATTCTGTATATTTCTGCCTTCCCATCCCCACTCACACCACAAGGCCATCAAAGAAATTAGGTCACTTGTTATCCCGTGGCAATTCACAACTTTTACACAAGGCTTCGCTATACATATAAATCTTTTTGTTTTCCTTAATTAACCTTAAATGTTTTAAGTCTGGTTATTTTTGAAGTCCCTTGAAATGAAGTGACAACCGTAACTGTGCTATCCTGAATTTTGATCACTATATTTCTCTAAAAATAAAAGCTCAATATGAGATTCATTTAGAATTGTGCACCTGGGGAACCTCTGATTACTGTCTTCAGTATTCAAGACTATTAAAATATGCACAGTGAATATGCCTCTTTCTAGCTCCTTGCACTGAGGGAGAATTTCAGCTCCTTGAGGACTGGAAAGCAGTAAGTGCGCTTACTCTGGTGCCATGGCACTGACCTGGGTTACTCAGGAGGGTGGTGTGTCTTAAGTGGTGAGACAGATCCAAAATCAAGAAGTTCCTTTATGAAGCATTTCAGGTTGTGAACTCTTCCTTCTCCTGAGAAAGAAACAATCTGGTCATCAGAGCAACTCTAGTAGCAGGGAGGGAGCTGGTTTTGTTAAGAAGACCGTTTTGCTGATGCAGGAGCTTTTACCTATGCTGTAATTTCTAGGCTTGGCTTCACTATGAACCCCAACATCACAGTGTTAAAAAATTTTTTATTTCCTGCAGGATTTTCCACTAGTGTCTTTGGAGCTCTCTGTTTACAAGGTTTTCTGCAAATTCACTGAAAGTATTGGAATGTACGTCCATGAAAAAGCCAATGTATATTCATGCCTTGAAGCACTTGACTTCTAAGTTGTTCTTTTCTCTTATTCAGTAGCAATATGAAACCAGAAGGATCACTACCACTTTTATACATACTGGCTGCAAGTGGAAGCAAGGGCAATAAGTAAATGGTTGTTTGTCCTGTTTTCAGTAAGATTAAAACCAGGTCGATACGCTAAAAGAGCAGCTATTATATGATTGTGGCTGAAGAAAAGCTAGAATACACGTTGGGAGGACAGGCAAAGAATCAGTCCAGAGGAAAGTAGAACAGTCCAGAGGAAAACTAGGCATTCAGATGGGAACTATGTGTTGTAATGCTTTGTGCATCTGTCAGACATTGAAATGAATTCAAACTACCTCCGGATTCTGTCAATTCACACTGTATTGGATTCTTATCTGGTGGAAGTTCTTTTGACATCAGTTAACACACAGTGTTTACTATTTGACCCTGTATAACTTGAGCTCTCTTAATGCAGCTTAAAAACTTAAGGAAGTGGAAGGTTTTGCATTTTCACATATCATACCATAACAGCGATGTAACAATAATTATTTATTAAAGTCCCTTTTCCCTCACTTATTTAGGCATGAGAGAGAGTTAGAAAAACTATTAAAATGTAATAAAATTCAAGGAGAAAAATAAACTAAAGAGCTGAAACATTATTATCTCTTCCTGCAATGATGCACAAGCAGCATGTGAAGCTACCAAATAAATGATACTAGTCATTTGATAGTGTATTAGGACTCTGATTTAGGTGCAGGACCAAATCACACCCTGATGAAATGCCACTGAGTTAATGAATTTTAACTCAAAAAGAAATTGTCATGTGTAGTAGTCCTAATATTCTGTAGGTTTTAGCCTGTAATTTTTGACCTGCCCTAATTAAATATTAACAATGTGTATACTTTGTATTTCAAGACTAACAAATCTGATTTTTAAAAAGCCATTGATTAAAACGGCTTTTCATGCACGCATAAATACACACATAAGCAAACAGAACCATAGTTCTGGTCTAATTACTAGTAGTGTTGGCTTACCTTGCTTTCGCTGTTGGTAGGAGAATAATTGTGTTAGAGGCTTCCATCATTTCTCTGGAAATATTTTTTTCTTTCCACTGACTGCTCACCTTTTCAGCTGAAATATTTATTGGTTTCAGTATTGTGATGATTTATTTCTATTTGTTTTTAATTTCCTTGTGCAGTGTTTCAAATGGTACCACACGCTATGAATGGCTTGGTGTTAAATTATGTAGAGGTGCCACATTGCTCTTGAATGCATGTTTTTGATGAGGTTATTAAAACTCTGACAATACAAATTACCATAGCAACAAAAAACATAAATTCACAGCCTGTTCCAACCTCTGGAGTATGAAAATATTTTAGAGCACTCAAACACTTTGCAGCATAGGACAGGTCGTAAGGCTTAGCTTGCAGTTCTTCACTCTGTCCTAACATCTATCAGTGTTCATTGGTCCTCAATCTCTTAAACAGACAAGAAGTCATGACTTTATTCCTCATTTTTTAATGTAAAGTGTTTGATCCAGCTCAGTTCCGTGCTGATGTCTTCCTCTGTGACCTTCAGGTGAGGATTTGATATGGTACTTACACAAATAGAGGAACAAATTTCTGACCAGGGTTGACTCTGACGGTGATAGTAGAGTGGGGCTGTAGTTTTGATTACCATCTAAGGGTTAATACAAGAACTTCTCATTTTTGTTTTAATGTTTTAAGACCTCTGTTTTTGGAATAGGCTCTGTTGTGCAAGGTGCTCTAAAAATGCTATAAAACCTTATGTTATAAAATGGCATTGGGTAGCAGGTTTCAACAGAGTGCTGGAATCCAGTACTTTTTGCTTTACAGCAATGGAAAAGTTGAAGGTAGAACTGGGATTAGGAGAACTGCTTCCGTTTTCCCCAACATATTTTATAGCAGTTATTGTACTGCTAATCAGCATTTGGTGATTGTAGCTAATTCCATTGGCATCTATACTTTATGTGCTGGAATGTGCAGAATGAAGGTAAAAAGCCACCTTTTCTCTCCATGTTCAGATTCACCTTGATATGTATTTAAAATTATTGTGCAGCTCAGAATGGTTTGGTGGAGCAAGATAATGTATGTATCTGTAGGAGGCAGACTAAGAAAAGAACACGAGTTCCTAGGTTTTTGATCCTTTCTGGTTATTGGTGCAAGCAATTTGAGTGAAATCACTAGTATAGTCGTAGAAGTAAGAAGTAGTGACTTAGGCTAAATTCTTCTAAGAACAGGACAGTATTAGACATTATTTCATGCCTTTGTGTTTTATTGGTCAGTTTTGTATTCCAAGGTTTATGGGGACATTAGATGGTGACCATATAGTCTATTAAGGTAACCCTACTGTTTCTATCTAATGTTTCTGTTGTGAAACCACACTGCATCTGGTAAATTTAATCTGGAAATATGTCCCTATTTTCCCAAGACCTCTCTTTCTGTACTGATGTTTAATACTGCAGCTTATATAACCTGCCTGGCAACGTGACTCTTTTTTTCATTAAAACACTATATACTTAACATTGCTTGTATTTGAATACTTAGATATACCATTCAGATTTCCTACCTTCTACAAATGAACACTCCTTCCCTTTACGATACAAGGACATTAAAGCTATCAGCAGGTAATGAGTTTTGCCTCAAGTTTGCTCACTGGCTAACACGTACAATATGTTTATACTTCATGGTTTGATTTAGTGAAATATATACTGCAAACAGTATTGTATTATGATTCTTCTGGTTCAGTCATAAACAAGCAAATAAGAATCAAAATTCAACAGCAAAGTACATTATTTAGAACCTGTATACTCCCTTTTCATCCCTGAATCTAAACGTAGGTGACGAATTCAGATTGACTTTAAGGAAAGAAAGTGATAATTTTAAACAATTTCTAACATTTAAAAATTTTAAGTAGTTTTAGCTGTTTATTGCTTTATTAATAGACTGTAATTCAATTTTGGAACAAAACACATTCCTAATCTGCAGAAACTATTAAAATGGAAGATTCTGATTTGCAGTTCATTTGCTTTATGCCTGTGTCTAAATATTAGAAAACAACAGAAGTCTCCACTTGTTGAAGACTGAAGAAAAAACCTCCCGAGACAAAGGATCTATATGTAATTAGGACTAGTGATGCGTTTTACAATTAGAATAGTTGCCAAACTTTCAAACTCCTATTTTCTCAACACTTCTACCTTTCGGTGCAAAATTGGCACAATTTTGTTAAGAAAATAATATCATCTTATTATAGCTAGACTTCAGCCACGAGATACTCTGTTTAATCATCAATAAAGGATGAAACTTGCTCTATTTTTTATTTCCTTGGCAAGTGGGAAAGCAATGGCATGTTCCATTTCCTTTGCTAGCAATGGCTTGCAGCAACCGGCAAGAACCTAACCTCTTCTGCAGTACCATGGGAGACAGAGTGAGTTTTAAGCCAAAATTCCAGTTGTCTTATTAGCAACATCAAAAAAGAATTCTGTTAGTGCCAGACTTGTCGTAAACTGTTATGACAATGCATGACTTGCTCTGTTATTTATTCTCCTGTATCAAAGAACTGAAGAATTACCCGATCAAAGCAACCAAAATTCTGCACTAAGGAACTTAGTTCCAAAGAACTGAAATGAACTCTGCAGTGGTTGTAAAGAGCAGAAGGTAGGGAATATAAAGCCACAACGAAGATTTTTTTTCTTCTTTTAAAAAGGGTCTGGGAGAAACCTGAGAAACTATAGACCAGCAAGTCAGACTTCTGTCCTGGACAAAATGGTAGAAAGCTGTAATAAATGGAATTCATGGACACCTAGATAAATGTACTGGAGAAGAGACAACATTGTTTTTTTGTAGATGGAAGTCATATTTCACAACTCCATTAGAGTTCTTTGATGGAATCAATAAATATGAGGAGAAGGGTGATCTGGTTTGTGCTGCATTAGATGGATTTCCAAAAACTTTCAAATAAGATTCATCATCAAAACTTTTGAAAGTAACTGAGCTGTCATGGACTAAGAGGAAGGCTCTTTCTGTGGACTAGCTGCTCTAAGAAGTAGGAAACAAAGGACAGATGTCCAGTTTTCATAATGGAACGCGGTTATCAGTGGGTCCTCCCAACAAAGTGTTGCAAATTGGACTAGAAGTGATTGAACAGTAAATTTAAAAAAATTTTCTTACCTAAATAGCTCCCCAAGGAGGACAGTGGTCTGATATAAGGAGTATAATAGTGGAATAATATTAATTTGTTAACAGGGTAATTACCCAGAGTTGTGACTACGCAAGGGGGTTATATTGGAAAGCCACAGAGAATTGGGTAACATGAAAAGAGTGGTCAGCTGTTTCAGTCAAGACCTAAAACCATGGACCACTGCAGCAAGGTAAATCAGATTGTTTAACAGCTCTGTGGGTTGGGGTTTTTTTCTTTCTGTCTTTTTTTTAATCACTATTTTGGTTTTAGTGACATTACCCCTACTTTGAGCAGGGTTGGAGCAGGTAACCTCATTAGATTCCTTCCATCCTAAATTATGCTGTGATTCTGCGGTTGCGGAAGCTGTGCAGAGGGAAGCAGGACTTGACAGGATTGCACCACTGGTGACAAAGCAGGCTTTACGACACCAGTCTTTCATCAGTTCTTAAGAATTAAGTACTTTTTCTGATGCAACCTTAAGAACATATGTCTCAGTTTTTACTTGATCGGGTGGTCCTACTGAAGCCTTTCAAAGTCTACAACAACTAACTGTACAGCAGACTGGAAAAGCTTTCAAAGGGAACAAATTGGACTTTAGCCTCTGAAGTTATTTCTGTGTTGTGTGTGGATACTGGAAAGTGCTGCTGATCCCTCCAATCGCCTTTTCATGCTGGTGCAAGGATCATAAATTCTGAATCAAGTTCATAGAATCATCTCTGAATTTAACCCCTCTCCAGACAGTAAAGGTGACTGTCTAAGGGAGTTTTCTCTTTATTTTAATTTGGATAGAAGTACTCAGAAAAAGTTTATCCAGGGGCCTGTGTTGTGGGAAAAGGTGGCAGCTGACTAAAGCAATCATCAGAGTGAGATCTGATGGTGGAAACAGAGGTTAAAAGGAATATGATGGGACTAGATCTGCGAAGAGAATCATTTCAGAGAATTATTTGACATCACAAAACACTTTATTTTCTTTCCCCCACAGTAAACTTGAATGATCTTAATGACAGAAAATGAGATCCAGCAGGTGTAAACTACAGCAGTTAAATATTCATGAGTCAAACTAGAAGCAGGAACTGAATTTAAGTACAGAGGTCAGTACGGGGTAAGATTCTTCAGGGCACTGAAACAAAATAGCTGTCAGACTGCAGTGAAGACAGTGATGAAAAGACAGCTTGAAAGAAAATGGTAATGGTCATAGTCAGCTTATAGGTAAAACTATGAGGAAGAGACAGATTGAAAAATGCTCTTGAAATGTGGCTGAACCATTTCCAGCAATATGAAATGTTGTGCCACAGACTTCAACAGTAGCACTGGAGCAGAATTCAGATGAGATATGAAGACATGGAGGGGCTGACTTCTGACCTTCTGCGCATTTCCTGGGATACTTGGTCACTGTTGATAAACCCACAACCTTTCTTGCAAGTAGATGTCCCAAAACAGACAAATTAATAACAGTTCAGAGGGGGGGCGGGGGGTGTGTGTCTCTCCCTGATTTTTTTTCTAGGCAACCCCACTAGGAGAGGAAAGAGATCCAGTACTAAACCAGTGACATCAAACATTCCAACTACAGAAAATAAGCTGGAGAGTTCAAACTGGAATCTGGATTTGTTGTATGATTTGAAGAAACACTTGCTTTCCTGATAGCAGAACAGGGCGGATTCTACTAAAGTCTCAAATACTATCTTTGCATGTTAGGATAGTTTGATGACACGTTCTAACAAGTAGCTGTTCCATATATTGTCTGCAAAAGTCAAGATGTCAGACGTTGCTAAAGACTTCATACCTTTAAAATAGCAAAAGTTCATGTAATGTGTCCTAGCAATGCTTTGTAAAATTGCTGCTCAGTACACAGTACATCCAGAAGGGGTTCTTGCTCCAAACATATTATGGTGGTATGCATTTCTGTGCCATTATTTATCTGAAGAGCATGGGTTGAAAAAATTAATTTAAAAACTCTCCATCAAGTTGACTAAGGTTCTAAGCTGGGAGTGTGTCAAGGAAATAAACAGAATTGCTTTCAGTTATGAGATGCATCACCATCCAGTAATGTCTAGATTTAAATAAAACATGGCATAGATGCCCTTTACAGCACAACATTCTATTTTTTATGGATTGTGAATCCAGCCCTGAATATCCTGTAGCAGCTGTCAGATATGTACATCTAGTTCTCTGACAGGTATCTAGCACCACGCCCTGTGTCATCCTCCTCAAAATTATTGCATGAGGAATATGGAATATTCCAGTCCCTTCATGTTTAACTTGAAAAGGAATCATTGGTGTATCTCTGAATATAAGTCTGTGATTCATATCTTTTCTTCCTTTTTGGGTGTATCTGACACAAGCAGCACAGCTAAGGTTTTGAAATGCTGAAGTTAGATCTTCCAAGCCAGGCAAGCTATCAGAAGGGGAGGACTTCTCTCTGCTCTTGGAACTGATCAGGATGGAGTTCCCCATAACCTTCAGAACGTTTTGAGGATCAGGACTTTTTATTACATGTGCACAAATTACTAACCTCCTTCCAGAAACTTTTAGCTAACCGCCCTCAATATACCACAGTGCTGGGAAACTTGGCCGCACAGACAAAAATCTCAGTCTAGACTTTTTTAAAGCATGTCTGCCAGGCTCCATAAAAAAAAGGTGTAATTTTTAGAAAATCTCTTCCAGACTGCTCAAACTAAGCCCTCCAAATCAACAGCTATTTCAGAAATTTAGGCCTTTGGATGACGTTTGGGGTTTGATTTTTTGCTGTTGTTTTGGGATTTTTAAAATATATTTTCATGTAACAAGATACTCAGAAAGAGAGATAAGGTCTCTCATCTTCCTCTTTCAGCTGAACAATTTATGAACAGAGATAAAGGTATCAGAACTATTCAGTGATCTCCTGCATTATGTTCTGTCAGTTTTTGCATTCTCAGCAAGATAAATCTGGATTTTTGATACTAGTTATAAAGATGTATTTCAGGATGTCTTTGTCTTCCAAGTAAAGTAACTAGCTTAAATCTTGAAATCACTTAGACTTTTTCATTACCGTCTTAGCTATTTGTCTGTTTAGTTTTTTTTTAAATTGTTACGTGCAGTTGTTATATTTTTATTAGAGCAGTAATATCTTAATCTATCTGAAAGTGTTTGCTAATATTCCTAGTTGTTTTTCTGCAGGAGGATTTGAGAGGCTTGCAGAGAACTGTCTTTGTTCAAAACACCCTTTCAAAAGCAGCAAACATTGCATCATAGCATTGCTGCTTTACTGAGACATTGTCTGCGTATAGGGAAGAAGAAGAAAAGACATAGAACAGCTATACATGTTTTTTTCTCATTCTTTTTAACAAATTGAAATAATTGAACTTGGAATTTCTAGTAGCTAATTTGAAACCTTTAGTGTGCATGATAATTAGCTCGCTGAGCTACTTCTGGGAATGCAGGTCTGCTGGTAGGGTTCATAATCTGGATATATTTTCAAACAGCCTCCTGTTCCCTGGAATCAAGGAATGTGGTCTTGGCTTAATGTGGAGTGACTTGCAGAACCTAGGAGACCCCCCATTAGTGGTGCTCTATAATTTTTTTTTTCCAGGCAGGGAAATCACTTTCAATTATTCAATGCATGCCATTCTCTGACTTTGTTTTCACCATTTAAGGTTTAAATCTGATGATGATGGCACTGGAACAGAAAAATGTGAACAGAAGTAGCATATTTAATTACCAGTCTTGTTGGGGATGAACACAGGACCTGGGCTGAAATGAAAATCCAGATTGCATGTGGTCATTAATTGGCACAAGTAGAGTTTGGATAGTGCTTGAATGGTACAGTGTATGGTGGCAAGCTAAATGATCATAAAAGATCTAGGTCATTCCCTAAGACACTGCTATCTCCAGACTGTATCCTTGAAAGTAAGCCCAGAAGTTGCTACCGTTCCAGCCCTGGGAAGACTGGATGGTGGAAAAGCCAATTAATGAAAAAAATGACAAATAGATTTAAATATATACCAGTATTCAGAAAACCTAGTGAGTGAGCTACAGAAATAGTTACTAACTATTCAACCTGTTTCAATAAAAATTGTCTTAAACAGTAATCACAGAATCACAGAATAGTAGGGGTTGGAAGGGACCTCTGTGGGTCATCTAGTCCAACCCTCCTGCCGAAGCAGGGAATGTAATGGTCTGTAAAAAACAGGCAGACAGTACAGCAAGAAAAATCTGAGGCCTCTAATCAGTAAGTATTTGTTAAAGATCCTTAGAAGGCATAATACTGAAAGATATGCTACAGAGGTACTGTTAGAAGAGTGGGTTTTGCTCTAATTTCTCCAACTGGTCTGGGGCACTAATACATGCCTTCCCCCAGAATAGTGTTATACAGACTTGAATTCTAGTTTCAGCTCAATGGGTATGCCAGAACATTGCCTTCTCAAAAGTCTTTGAATGCCACGTCGTTAAAGGGGGTGGGGTGTCTTCCATTCCCACAGTTGCAATTTGAAACTATTTTATCTTTTTTGCATTTGTAAATACAGATATTAAGCAGATTCCAGGCCTGCATATACATTGAAGCCTTCATAAGAAACCAGAGTTCCTCTCCAAAGACATGAAAAACTCTGCTTGCAAGGACTGGAACAACTTTGGGGTCTTTGAAAGTACCATTGGGTTCAGTTTAAAGCAGTCTTTTTCATCTGGTAATGTCATGTAGTGTGCGTCCACAGAGGAAAGGAATGGAATTCATTCACTCAATGTTAATACACTAAAGAAATGAGAAAAATTGACCCTGACCTTGAAAGATCATTACAGAAAGTTAAATCACACTTTGTACGACATCTGAACGCGCTAGAAATGAAGCTGTCATCAAGTGACTTAAACCAAGAAAGTGCTAGAAGACTTTCTGGCTCTCCTAAGATTTCAAATATTACTTGAGAATATTGGCTTTCTGTTAGTGACTCTGTTCTAGACTGGGAAGTGTTCATACATCCTGGCCAAATACCCTGGTGCCCAAAGCCTTAAATGCCTAAGGATATTCTGTTTCTGAATTAGTTTTGCAGTAGACAGAAGTGTTTGGCATCCAGCTCATACACATGATTTAATGAGCTCTGCGTAACCTACCAATAAGCAAATGTAGTTAGATCAGTTCTTTTGCTTCCCCACTCAAATGTTATGGAATGCTGGGGAAAGAAATGGAGCGTTTATGACAAAATTTTCAATCTGTTTATATTTTTTGGATGAATGTTAGTTAGATGCAGAAGCCTGGAAGCACTGGGTATTATCTTGCATTTATAAACTACATACTGTTCTAAAGGATTCCCAAGTATGTTATAAAACTAAATGGGATTTTCAAGAGGAAGTTTTAGGTAAGAATAAAATCTGCTGGGGAGGGCACAAATCAGATGAAGAAAATCTATTGCCCCATTCTTCAAAATATCTGCAGAGGGTAGTTGGATATTTTTTCCATACACTGATAAAGATATTTGACGTTCTTATTTGCGGTTTCCATCAGAAGACTTTAAAACACTTCTAGGAGGTGAGGATCATTGCCCCATTCTTGTAGAAAAGGAAGCTGAGACAGGAGGAGGTAGAGGGACTTTTACCAAGGTCACACTGGAAAGGGTCACCCTGATTTTCCCAGGCCCAGATCAGACTTTCACCTACTGTGGGCCTGGCCTTTAGGTAATGGAGGCCAGATTTAAATTGATATAAAACTCTGTATTTGCCCAGGAATTAACAGAGATGGGGCACTTCAGAGCACCTGAGCATCTGACCACAAGTTGTGATACTTGCTTCTGTGTGGAACTGATCACATTTGTTTTGCCTTCAGAGCAAAAAGCAGTAGTTAACTGGGAAGAGTGCAGCTGTGGCTGGTCTTTGCTGCTGTCCCTTCAGAAGGGATTCCCACATTGAATTGGATGCTGCAAGATATAGTAATTACTCAGGGCTTCTTTTTTTACTGAATTCATGTGTCATATAAAATTCAAAGCAGCCACAATGTGAACTTGGAACTAGTATCACTTTTTTTTTGTGCTGTCATCTCTGAAATGTCCATCATGCTGAAGCCATGAAAAGCCGGAATTGAAGACTCAATAGTTGGCAGACTATTAAGCAGGTATTCTTTATTACAGCTCCGGGCACACAAGGGATCTCTCCTCCAAACGTGTGCACCAAACACTCTGTCATTTCAGGTTAAATACAATCACAATATACATATTCATTATGTTTCTGAGAAATGCTTAGCATATTCATGACTTTTCCAAGAACTAGTTAGCATATGTTAATGTCTTTCACGCATGTCTGTTAGCATCCTTGGGTGGTATTTGGGGGTCTCAAGATTAAGGCTTATACTCCTCATCACCGTGTCCGCTGGTTGACCTTTGTTTCTGCGCAAACTCAGTTCAAAGATCAGTATACCGTGTCCTTCCAGGTTGTTTTGCTCTGGTCTTGTTGCCCTCTTTATCTCTGTAGCTTGTCTTTATCTTGGTGCCTCTTTATCTCTGTAGCTTAGTGCATCTGCCCTCCCAAGGATGAGCTGTCCAAACAACATTATTTAGGAGTCTTTCTATCTTAGAGCTTTCTTATCCCTCCCCAAAACAGCAAGTCAAGTCTAAGTAGTGTTATTTAGGAGCCTCTTTATCTTAGCACTTTCCTGTCTTCTCAAAACAGCAAGGATCTACATTAGTTTAATTCAAATCAGTCTAGTACTAAGGTGGAAATTTTACATTTGCAGGTATCAATGCCCTGGCCAAAGCTATAAGATGTGCAGAGAAATGTTCAAATACATACCTATGGTATGTATATTCTTATTTCTTTTTAAGGTTTTTCTCTTTTTGAAGAGAGTTTTCCCCTGTAGATAAAAAAACCTGTGTAAAAGAATGGAAGATAAATGTGATAGTTGAACTAAAACATTTTGTATTCTCTGTTACCTTATTAATAACGGTTGGCTGGATTTTTTCTATAGAATCAGCAGATTTCATTTACAGTAGAGGCTTGCTAAACACATAATCGTGCACTGCAAAGAAATAGCAGAACTTTTAACTATGACAAAATATGACTTCTGACCAAGGAATAAAGACTGAAAAGACGTAACATCCTCCACTCTTTATCTATTAAATGCTATATATTAAATAATGCCAGCAGAGGACACAATCTAAAGGCATTTTGTTGTAAAAGCTGTATTTGAGTCTCGCAGGTAGTTGCCACGTGTAGGGTGCTGTGCAGGGAGAAGGTGTCAGACAGACGCCGCTTCTTGTGGCCTCTCTGGTCCCCAACACAGTGCAAAAGTGACCCAGAAGATTGGCGCCATCCTGGTAGATCATAGGGGAAGAGATAATTATTGAGAAATGAGCCATAGATCTTTCTTTCATTAGACAGCACAGAAGTATGAGCCAAGCTGTATATATCCTTACACAACTCTTGTAATGCGTGATTCCCATTTTCTCAGTGAAAATTGGAAAGAAGGAAAGATGAAATAATTTTCGAAAGTTTACACAGAATATCTGAGTTTAACCAAGGAGGTTAGATTAACCAAGGACCAAGGTCTCTTCGTTCTTCATCCATACCGTATCCAATTTCCTACCTTATAGGACTTCAAACTTTAATTGGACAGGATCACAGGTACTCTATGTAATTACTATTCACAGGTAATCCAAAGATAATGCAGGGTACAATGTACTGTAGTACTTCCTCTAAATAGCGCTTGCTCCCTTTGCACAGCTCTGGCTGAAAGCTGTGTGTTAGTCAGACACCTCCTCTCCCTGCCTTGCCTCACTGATCAACCATACAGCTCCAGAGTGAGAAACTCACTCTTTTGTCTGTTTTGGAGTGGAGTAGCTGAATTCGTTATGTTGTGTATCAGTGGAAAGAGGTACTGCAATACTATCAGGATAAGGAAGTAGTGTCCTTCTCTGTGAGTGGAAGCTTTTAGAAATTTGAACTATTGTCAGGAAACCAAAGAGATGGTTTCCATAGCTACTTAAATTTCATCATGAAATTGCTCCTGTGAAATACTGGAAATCAGGGGGTTTGTCCTCCCTGCGACCCTAGAATCCTGTACATGTACTGTACTTCTAAGACTAAGCATAAAAAATAAGATGCTTTTGTTTACAAATCCCATGTTTTCTGGGAATACATCAAGAGAGCATGACTGAAAGCATAACAAGAAGGATGCAAAAATTGGGGCAGTTTTTCTTGAAAAGTAAGTTATTTTTCAGCAGCTCGGCATTATGTTTAAGTATTTCTTTTTCATGAGAAAGATTTTCACCTGAACTGTGGCCAGTGGGATCTCAGAGGGCACCTGCATCTACGGTCACAGGAAAATAAGTTATTCCTGTGACAAAACATAAAATATGTGGCAAAGTCCAAGACATTGTAATAATCTAAATATGAAATATATCATGCACTGTTTAAATAGATCAATATCAGTAAAGACTTAGTACTTTGGGGAACAGATTTGACCCCCTTTTTTCCTGAAGAAGAGTCTTCTCTAACTGGCATAATGTTCTCCCCTTGAGAACGCTTACACCTTTTGAATGACTGAATATGTTCAGAGATAAAATAATAACCAATTACACACAGTGCATATTTATTAACACCGTGGTAATGCAGGTCACCTTCAAAAATAGATTCCTTTTAGAAAACAAGGAGAATGGCAGTCAAGCTATGATTGTAGGCAAGTAATTATCTTAAATGCTTACTGTTTTGTTTTTATAAAATAATATACTAGAATAAGTCTTCTTTTAGTGACGCTGAAGGGAGGCTGGGGTTTTTCAGATAAGAGGAAAATGTTGGCATGCCATTTTCAACCAGTACTTGTGAAATATTTGTAGTTCTATGCAATTCTTGATCTCCTTTGTAAAGTACTAAGGCTAATACAGTTAACCCTATTTTACAGATAATGAGGAAGTGGCACGGGAACTTAATAACTTGCCCAGGAAGTTCAGTCAAATTAATTGATAACATACAATATCAAACCAGAAGTGGATTCAGCCCCCACAAATTCAAGCAGATGGGTTTCCAAAGCCCTGTTTAATTCTGATGAGAAACCATATCTATTTGTACAACTGCTGCAAAATGGATTTATGGTTAGTGTATTCCACCTCCATTTCTGTCTTCATGTACTTGTGGTGAACACAAATTCACTGATTTGTTCGTCTTTTGCTGCTTTTGTCGTTCTTTGGTTGTATTTTATAATAATGTTTGCATCTCAAAGAAAAACAACTGCAGCTGAGTGGCCAACACAAATATCTGGGGAAATTCTAGGATAACAGTACAAAAATGCATGCTTTTGCCATTCTCTATAACATTGTTATCCTGTTGCACAGCTTCTTGGCATGACTGTTTCAGAAATGGCTGTGGAACTAGTTAATGATAAATTACTGATATTGGCAGTGCTGTGCAATTCTTCCTAGCTGTTACTCACACTTAGACATGCCACATTTCTTGAACACTGTTGTAATTTACATAAATGGCAGAATTCATCATAAGGTCAAAACAGATATTTTTCCACACCTCTTCGGTTTGAATACAGGAAAGTGCACTCCCAGGCTCCCTTATTTAAGTGACAAGCTGATGCTCTCTTGCCTGCTCTAACATTTTAACATGTTCCCTCCTATCCCAGGAGAGCTCTGGCCACCCTCTTACGTGTCTTAATCCAATGGGAGATTACTGACATCAAGAAACTGAAACAACAGAAAAGAGCTATGTGTTAAATCTTATTCAGCGCGTGTGAAATGTTTAAACAGTCTTTTTTTGAGTTGTGGAAATGGCACCTGACAAAGTAACTGGGATCGTTCTTTCCTTTGATTTAGACTCTACTCACAGTCTTCTCATGGATTTCAACTCAACTCGCTTGCTCTCATGAGCTTCCAAAGAAATTATCCCGGGCTCTTGCTTTCACCCCCTGCTGTCAGTAGACGGCAGTAAGATGCTCAGAGTTGACAGTCCATGTGGTCATGCAGTTAATGAAATCAGTAAATTAGCTGTGTTACTGAAGAAGACCTGTAAAAGCTCGAATCACTGGTTTGGAAAGAAATTTCTGGGTGCAGGTCTGAAATTCACAGTAGAACTGAAAAATAAGCTTCAACAGTTTTTTAACTAGTCTTCAGCTGTAGGTCAGTCCTAGTCACCAGTGAGAACGTAGACTTCTTTCTCATGACAGAAAGCCAGCCCTGGTCAGAGATAAGTTAACTTACAATAAAGAGGCTGAAGACTAGACAAAGGGAAGTCTAAAAGCATTAATAAGAAAATGCAAAAGTTCTTAATTGTGGGGTATGACTTTTTCTTCATTTACTGAGCATTGTTATTCCATCTGCAAGGTGTGACCGAAACTTTAGTTTAAAATCCCATGGCAACCCTCTAGGGAGATACTTGCAAAATTGGCCTAAGCATTTGAAATTTTTGCAGCCAAACCTGGGCTTTAGTTTTCCTGAGAGGTAATTGCATCTCATGGTTCAGGCAGGGATTGCTAGAAAAAAGCTATTCTCCATTGCTCTTGCTCTGCCTGAAAAAGCCTCTTCCCTTTTTACTAAGTTTTTGTGTGTAGTCTTGGTGTCGATTCCTCATTACAAATGCTGTCAATATTGCATTAGTGTTTTAGGCTTCTCTTTAAAAGCCCAGCCTTAACATAACACCCTAGTGGATAGCTTGCTGCAGATTTAATAATGATTTTTCACTGCTGGATGATTTCTTCTAATTATATTTCTTTTGAAGTGTTAAAGTCAGCAATAATGTTTCTTGTGAAGTTTCAAAAACATGGCATACCTCAAGAGTATCCCCTTCACCTTACTGCCTTCTGGTTCTTAGACTACTGTTCATTGCTTTCTTCAGCTGTCGCTGTGCAATTACACTGTATATATGTCAGCTGGGTTTCTAGCAGCCTCCTAACTAACAGGAATTCAAGACCTGCGATGTGGAAATTGTGTTGATAAGGAACAAGAGTTACATAGTGAATTCTGAAGTCATAGCCACAACAACCTTCCAGGACACCTCTGGAGAAAGGTATGCAGGAGTTGCTGGTGAGTGGGCTAGGTCTGGTTCGCTTGGCAAACACAAAGCCAGTCACTGTGAACTCTGTTGTCTGGTGTGTTTCCAGAACCTGCTCTGTGTTACTTTCTGCTATTCCTAGTGTTTGCAGATTGCATGTGTCCTCTTAAGTAGTTCTTTATATTAGCATAAAGTCTTCCCTAGGAAGCGGATGGAGAGCAGGGGTAGCCGCACACGCCTCCATACAGAATCTCCCATTGCTGTAGATAAATGACCAGCAAGGACTGGGAGTGAATGATGAGCAATGAGAAAAGCTCCCCCTCCACAGGGGTGAGCCTTTTGTCTGCCACTTCTTGGGGGAAAGGGTAAGAAGCAGGGATCCTACAACCTTCAGTTTCCACATGAGGGTTTGAGCTCTCATGGTATCACTGTGTCAACATGAAGGTGACCTGCAGGGGTGGCCCATTCATAGAGACTTCAGGATGCATTAATCTAACTTGTATCATACCCTCAGACTCTTGGGTCAATGCTGGCAGACAGCTGATGACTCATTCAATAGCACTGACACTGATTTTATTAAAAAAAAAACAAAACCAAAAAAATCCTGTCACTTTTAAAACTATCCAAATCTGACAGAATAATGAACACCAGGTGAAAGGGCTGCTGGAACCAGTCAGGCTTCCAGGATGCAACAGATCATCTTTTGACTTCATGCCATTTTGATACTCTGTGCTGCTAATTGCAAGCAGCATTTGAGTTGCAATTTTGCTTGACTTCCGGTTCCAAGAGTTTCTCCCACTGATTGAATCTGGCCTTTCCCCTTCACAACAGAACTATTTTTCTCCACTTGTCTGTACAGATATCTGAGCCTCCATCTCCAAGATCTGAGTACCAGCTTTGGTCTCCATTGGGTTGGGGGTTTTTTTTGGTGTTCTTATTCACTGGGAAGTGACTGGGTCATTTCATCAAGAGTTAGGTCTAACACATGAAAGTATGCTTCCTTCTTCAGGAAGTTCTTTGTTTATGTTGACTCATGCAGAAGGTATGTGCTTGAAAACCTTTTGTCAAGTATCATTTCAATCTGTGTGTTGAAGGTAACTTGGCTATTTCTGTTTGCAGGATGTCTGTGTAGCCACGGGCCAAGCCAAGTGAACGGCTTCTGTATGTTTCTCTGTAACACTGACTGACTCTTACAGCTGTAGGATGAATGCCATAAATTACAACGGTTAAAAGGTATGATGCTCTGGAGATATTTAATAACCATTGGAAGGAACAAAACCAAACCCATTCTATCAGAGAAACATACTAAGACCACCAATTTCTGTAGGAGATTCTTACGAGAGCACACTACTACTTGGTCTGCTGCAGGCCATTTAAGGAATGTTCTGTTACTGCTTACCAGTACAAGGGCTTCCTTCTGCAAGTGCACCCATGCACCACATGCCCCAGGTTTGCATGGACCCATAGAGGCCACGGGTCTCCAGCAGGACTAAGGGTTTGCTCATAGGAATGCAGTGAAGAGACTTTGCCTCTGAAATGCGGGTCTGCTTCTAAATCTGATAGGATTGCCAGCTTTCAGAAAGGTGGGGATTTTCTTGTCTTGTTTAGAAGAATTCTCTCTGGTTATTTTTTCTGTCTTTTTTTTTTTCTTTTCCTTTTTATGATATTTCAAAATTAATATATATTTTAAGTTGTTCGTACATTGCAGTTTTCTAATTTGAGGGATCTGGGAGGGTGGACTTCGACTTAGTGGATCTTTTCCAGTAAAAGGCATTCTGACAAGCCCTGGATATTGCGTTTATAGCTGTTAATGTTTCTGTTACATTGCTGTTTACACCTCCCCACCTCAGTAAAAAAAACAGAGCTCCAGAATGTGGGATGCTGTACATAAAGCTAATAAGACTTGGTTTATGTCCCAAGGAGATTGCTTTCTACATGAAAGCAATGTGGTTAGAATGGACCTCAGGGGACCTCTAGTCCAACTTTCTGCTCAAAGCAAGATGCCTTCATATAAGAGGGAAGTGGCAGAGCTGAGAGCAGAACCAAAGGGTCTGTCTAGTTCTGGAACCTCCTAGTCACCTAAGCTGGGAGACTAGCCACCTCTCCTCATTAATGAGGTGTTACTTACACAGACTAATCCAAAGTACTTGTGTTAGTCTTCTTCCATGAACTGGTCTCTGAAGAACCTTGAATCTTGGAAGTCTAGGGAGGTTTAGATTTAGTTGTATAATGTTAAACAATATAAATAATATTCTCTTTCCTTCTCAAGACTCTGAATCTTAAGGTAACATCAGGGAAAACTCAGTAGCTTTATGCTCTAGCACCTTCACAAAAAATAAAAATGCTCAACCCCCATGTTAAACTGCCAGACTGTTACAAAACTAAAATAAGGCTGAATATTAGCAAGTGTGCTCCTTCTCACACAAAAAAATCTCAGTTTTGCTGAAGATTAAAGTTGTTATTATTTTAAGATAACATGCAGCATTAGCGCCTGTTGAACTACAAAATTTATAAACCATAAGTCTGCTGACAGTTGGCAGCAGTGGTGGATTTTGATTAAGTAGGCAAGCACAGTGGAAAAAAAACAAAAAATTCTGTTGAGCCTGTGTATTTATCTCTTCTCCAGACAGAAGGGTGGGCGAACAGCTGCCTCCACAGAGGAGTGTAATGCAGCTCCGTGGCCAATATGCATTTCAAACAGATTAAAGAAGCCCAGAGTGTATTTTTTGGTTTTTAGGGAAAAATACAGAAAGGAGGAAGATAAGATAGGAAATGTGAACAACCTAATCACAACCAGCCACCTACAGATTTCAAATGTTATTCTTTCAGAGGGGAAGTGTCCAGTTTCCACGTGTGTTTAGCTATTTATGTCAGTTTGTAAAAATCTAAAAAGATGTTGGGAAAACTCAGCTCTGTTACCCATCAAATACCCCACCAATATTTGATATAAAATTGGCTGAGAATTTTCTGCTGAAGTGGTTCTTCCTTGAGTGTAATTTCTTTGTAAGGGAAAGCAGCGAATTTACGGAAAGTTTAAGATATTTAATTAAAGTCTTTGGGGAATCTATGAATTTATGAAAGCAAGTAAGCATCTATGAAAAAATCTGCTGAGCTACTTGCCTGGTAGATAGCTTAGAATACCAAACCCCATGTCTCCAGGACACTTCACTCCAACCTTCATTCCCTTAATGGTCAAAACCATGGGATGGTCCTCAGGGGCTTGAACTCCAATTCCCATCCAACTGGAGAGGAAATCAGCAATTGTTCCATTATTTTATAAATTTTTTTCTTTTTCCTGAAGATTAAACAGAGAAGGGAAAATAATAAAATTTACACATGATAAGGTTATCAAAGGAAGATTTTGAGCAATAAATAAATAAATTCAAGTGCTATGGATAATGTAAACCCATGTTCTCATCTGACAAGTAACAGATCTACTTGACAGCATTCAGATTTGGGAGGTTTTTCATGCTTAAACTAGATCCGGAAACTGTACTATGGAGAGATGGTCTTACATCTTATGAGTGGCATTGCAAGAGCAACATGGAGTCTGAATTTTATTGCTAAAATGACCTAAATATTGTATATTACTAGACAGAGATCATTTCAAAGGCATAGATGTTCTCAATATTGTGAGTTGCTGAGCAGAGCATGAGCTGTGTGGGAAGCTTGCAGAGATTTTAATCAGCGAAGCAAAATTTCTGGAGAAGATTCAATCTACTCTTCACTTTTGGGACCTTGAAGTTTCCAAAGCCTATCTTAACAGTAATTGACATAGCCAAATACAGCAGCAATATTTAAGGATGATCTTGCCAACTCCAAGAAACAACCGTTGTGATTTAAGATTTAATATAGCTTTTTAATGCAGTCTTCTTGCTAAATAAATGTTCCATATGGTTTGGCTGGTGTTTATGCAAGTTCTGTGATTTCTTGACCTGTCTGTGCAGATGTGCATTGTGTACTTGATTTGTATTTATTTTATTACGCAAAAGCAGTGAAGGGGGAGCAATGCTAGTTTGATAGCCCTGGAAAAGGAGGTCAGTGTTTATAGAAACCAATAGAGCAAATTTCAAGTCTATTTTTACTATTGTTCCAGTCCTGAAACAACCAGTTACAAATTGCTCAACAGAGGTGTAGAGAAGATGCTACCAACCCGGTTCAAAGCCAGGAGCTCGGAAATCAAAGCTATTCTGTTGAACTGATATAGCAAATATCTCCCTGCCAGGTAATTATAAGCGTGTTTAAAATAGTACACACTATTATCTAGATAACCTGTCTTTCATATACAAGAAATATGTGATTTAATTATTTCACAAAGTAGCATAATTTGCCCATTAACATGTGGAAGACTGAAACACCAGACAGCAGCAACTAGCCCAAGGTAACCCTGCAGACCAGCAGCAGAGGTGTTAATTGAACTTCCGAACTGCAGTCCATGCTCTACCCTTTAAGTTACATAAATTGTTACTGATAAATATCATTGATAGTCTCCCATTTCCTTTAACTCTGATACTACAGCAAATAGTCAGCTTGCAGTAACACAGAAAACGTGACTTCCAGACACTCCCCATTTGAAGATGGATATAGTGATGAAAGAGTAAGGAAGCAGGTATCTGTTGATCCACATACCAATCAACTCAGTTCACAGACACAGCATGACTGGTCTGTGTTTAGGGTGTGGGGAGTGGATCATGCACAAGAAGCCCTGTGAAAGAAAGCATGGTGATTGTCCTAAAATCTGCTTTAAAAATAGAAGTAAATGTATTGAGAAAATTGACTTTATTGGTGGGGCTGAGAAATGAAAATCAACATAGGGAATGACACGGGAGAACAGCCACGAGAAGAAGAAAAATATACCCCAGCTGGTGTTGCTCTCTGACCTGAAATATACAGTCAAGAGCTAGTCAGGTGAGAAATTTACACAATCTTGAGAATAAAATTCAGATGTCATCTCATAGTAAAAGTGACTAGTGCCTCTGGAAATGAAGAACAAGCTATAGCTAACCAAATTGCAAGGGCTGTTTATCATCTCATAGTGTTGTACGTGCTTTTCATTTACATGTTACTTTTTTCCCCCCTCTTTCAAATGCACCCAGAAGTCATGGGGGAAAAGTCTCAATATTCAGTTCCATTAGACAAACTTATTCTTTGAAATTCAGGGCAAGGAGCATATGGAAATTCCTACAGCGAAGAACAGACATTACACTCAGAATAAAAATCAGCACTGTGCAATACTGAAATGAGTGCCATTGTGGGTTATTTTGAATCAGACCACGCTATGATTGAAATTCAATTATCTCTTCTGCTTTGAAGGGCCAAGTAGCTTGGAGAACATGAAGTTAGACCGCAAGGATTAAGAGAACAAAGACTCTGTGTTGATTGTTATTCTCGGTAATCGTTTTCTGGCTTGATGCTTATAACCTATTCTGAAAGCTCTGAGGTTGTGTAGGGTAAATGTTGTTTACGCCATGGTTGTGCAGCTAGTCCGTTCTTCTGGATTTCTTGGTCAATGACATGGTATGGGCAACTGACCTCTTCAGTAGCCAGTGCATCTTTGGTAAAATCAGCCTGGTTTGTAACTTGCCCTGAATCTCCGATTTATGGTGAAAACTTCTCGAGTAAACCACTTTAGAACTAATTTGCATATTTTCCTTCTTTTTTTAGATTGCATTTCTACTTGTCTATGTTCAAAGGCTTTTTTCTTCTTTTGTTATAGTGTGCACCTTGTCGTTAAAATCTGATGTGAAATTCAGTGTAAGTGCATAGTCAAATGGTGTGGACCCAAATAGCACTACTGTAATAACAAAATGGGTAAGATACTGAGTGCTCAAAACTTCATGGCCGTGGCCTTTTGTAGTGCTGGGTGACAGTAAGATAAACATTCAAGTCTGTTGGTCACCAGGAATCACATGCAGTAGCAGCCTATAACAGAAATGATTTTGTTAAAATTTTGCTATGATTTTTTTTTCAGACTAAACCATAGTCATTCCTAAAAAAAGGTAATTGCTTTTTTCAAAAAAAGGTTTTGAAAAGGGCTAAGTGCATCCTTTATGCTACAAAGAATTGTGATTTTTAGTTTGTGTAGTTGAGGTTGCACAGTTTGTTTTACAGGAGCTTTTGGGGTGGGAATATTCTTTTCCCAAAATAAATTGTACTTGTTAGCACAAAAACTTTGTGACATTCATCATGGTGCAATGTGTCTAGTTTCAAACCTGAAGAAAGCCTTTTTCTGGTGCTTTGTGTATAGGTGTATGTTTTTTCTTCATGTGCTACAGGTTATGGATGTGGGACTCTGCAGACTGTATGTAGGTACAAGAGCTGATTGACTAGGACAAAAAAAAGACAAAAAAAATTTATACCATATTTCCAATTCAGTACAAGTGCATCTTTTGTTTTTTCCTGTTTGCTCCTCTTTGAATAGCTGCTGTCTGTTAACAGGCATAGATCATGTCTATCAAGTATCAGCTGAATTCCTTTTACTATAGAAAACAAGAGACATCCTATAGCGACTGAAACAAAAGTTTGCTTTCCAGAATTTACTCTAGGTTAGTGTTACTCAGCCTTGAGTCTGTGGTTCAGTGGTGGTCTTGAGAGTCTCTACTGGCCTCTGAGGAGGTGACGTACAAAAGAATTATCAAAAACATAAAATCAACCGTCCCTTTCCCCTCCAGATTCTAAAAATTCCCAGAGAATGAAGCAAAGAATAGGAAAAGCATCCTACATTCCACCTTATTTTTGTCTGTTTACAAATTAAAATGATTGTATGACATTGCAAAGAAGGTTGAGAAGTACTGCTTTAGATGGAGAGCTTAGGAGTGAAGAGTAAATTGTGAAGTTTTCACTCCTCTTCTTTGCCCTCTGAAAACATATTCATCTTTGAATTACTATAATGCAGGTCATCTCCAAACAGCTACATATATCATCCAAATTCATGTACGATCCTTAATGTAACGTGCATGGTGGAGATGTGAGCAGAGACTACTTCTCATATGCTACCTTAGACTCAATCAGCTAATTTGGAAAACTGTAAAAATTAGTAGTGCATCAATCTACAATTACTTGCATGATCCATTCTGGACACCCTCACCTTCTTCCTTTGAAGCCTCCTGAGAAAAGATTACCTTCTTGGTTGAAGTTCCTCTTCAAACAGCCTCGTGCGGACATGTGAGATGTCACATTAGATCTGATTTCGGTCAGATAATTGCTGTGGTCTATTATTTGAGCTTCTTAAATTATTGATCATCTTCTCACACTACAGACCTGTCCTGAATGTCCAACAGGACTATGAGCTGAATTCTCAGCCAGTTGAAACCTTGTTTGGGAATTCTGTTTTATTGTACTTTAACCTCTTGGTATGCAAACAGGCACTGTGCTGGATGACAGACTTAACAGTGCTTCACTGAAGGATAGCAGCTAATTCATGTACACCCCTTCTCAATTTCCCACAGCACATTCCACTGGTTTAAGTCATTTACAAAAACGGGTTGTGAGCATCTTATGTTTATTTCATATATGGAGAAGTACTTGTAGCTTTTGACTTTCTTTTTGAAAGTTATGCAGTTGTTACTTGGTTGCAGTGCTTACAAATCAGCATCTGTTCACATCCTCTTCGTTTCGCACAAGCTTCTCTGCAATTCCTGTGACTGTACGCTTAATGCTTTGATTCAGGGTTGAAATGAGCAGTGCAGAGGGTACTCTGCTCTCCTGGAGAATGTAAGAATCCGAGTCAAAGTGTGCATTTAGAAAAGATTTAAACATTGTCCAAGGTATATTTTTTATTATAAAGATATACAGTCCTTTTCTTCCATAGGAAACATGTCTACTTAGTGGGCAGGAAATAACATAAGGAGAAGATATGTCTCCTTTCTCTTTTACTAATGTACTGCTTAAAAAAACTTGTCCTCAGAAGAATCATTTGTTCAGGAATTCCACTTTGATGCAACCATACGAGATCAAACACAGGAATTATCTACATTGATATCAGCTCATGCATAAGGTTTTTAGACCTGCAGGCCCGTGGTACCGATTGCTTCCCCCAAAAGCTTTACAAATGAGCCTTAACTTGCTGGAGCTTTGATAGAGGGAGCACTTTATAGATGTTGAACTTCTTTCTGTGCATTTTGTGACCCTTTATCAGCAGAAGCAGAGGACATCACTTTAATATCAAACTTTCCATAGCTGATTGACAGTTCTCTGAATCCCTCTGAGCCATCCTTGGCTACACAGACTTCAGAGCAGCAGTAATATTTTCCCACATTTTGCCGTATATGTTACATCACATAGCTCAACAGACTTGCTTGGTGATGTGGATCCTCCTGGAATGATGATGACGATGATGATGATCTGCATCTCTCAGCTGAACCGTTATTCCCCATCCTTGCAGGAAAATCTTTACACCTTTCCACCAGGATGGAGAAGTCAGAGTATCAGTTTCGGTGTGGAAGCCGGCGGGATCTTTGTTTTGTAGCCAATAGAATTTAAGCTTAAGGAGAAAGCTTAGGCCGAGATTGGTGTTGCTAGGGAGATAATGCATTTGTAGCCAGATTAATTCTTTGCTTTCTCCTTTGTAAAGATTTCCTAATTTACCTTTTTAATGTGAATGCTATTCCTTTCTTACACACCCTTTCAATGTGTAAATGTAATTATCAATATTCTTTTATAATAATAACTTATAATGATCACAGCACTGTAACAGAAACAAACTAGATTTGAATTCCATTTTAGGATGCATTCAGTATAAAAATAACCTTTAGGTGTATATGCAGTCTTTGCCTATGCCCCTACACTAACAGAGATATAATGCAACATTTTGTTAATGGCTCTAAAAGCAAGCATAGGAAAATAAAACCCTTTAGGATAGAGAGATGTATATAATTAGAGTTCTAGATATCAGATTAAGTCTTTTATCTTTGACTCCTTATGAGATGCATTGTCCTATGCCCCTGCATACAGTCAGTACTCTAGGAATTACACAAAGGCAATTACTACAAATGCTTTTACCTTCTCTGGAAATTAGAATTCAAATTTTGTCCTTTCAAACACTCAGCAAAGAATGTCTCTGAAATTAGCATTCAATAGGTAACATGGAATTATTGCCACATCCATTTTCTTCAGCTCATACTAAAAGCCATTCCTAGCATGGTGAGTTCAACCATCGTTTCCTCATGAAAATCTACAGGCTGCAAGCTGGCTTGCTCCTCTCACTATATAAAACAGTGCTATTCATTTTAAAGACAGTCATATAACCTGGAGCCCAAACTCACTGGAAGGTTGATATGTTAAAATATACTGTGCTGTGGATGAAAATTATGAAAATAATAAATAGGTATTCATTATGAACTCAATAATAACGCCTTACAGATTGAGTGGGATAGAGTAACATGTTTCATTTGGGCTGTTAAGTCTAGTAGATGTTAGATAAGGTCTTAATAACACCTTAGTTCAATTTACATGAGAGTCTGGCTACTTTTGTCGTATGCAAGTACATGGACACAGAGCCACAAAAAAATCCTAAGAAAGCAAGACACTAACCTATTTTTTCATCGATCCTGGTAGCATGTCAATATGTCATAAGTACTTAACCTGATCATTGATCTCACACTACCATCAGTGCTCAGTTCATTAGCACTGGCATTGATGAGTTGCTTTCTGGGTCTCAAAACCGCTATGAAAAACTTTTTCAGATCTGCCTTCTTTGAGCCCCATGTGTAGCAGAGCTCCAAGAATGTACAAAGTTATCTTCTGACTTACAACCTCTTTTGCACACACCTGAACTTCAGAAAAAAGCAGCAGATAAAGATTGTCTGTAAACACAGGCCAGCATTCTCTTAAACACAGGCACCAGTGAAAGAAGTACATGAAGGAAAAACACTGAAGCTGTCTTACCAATTAATTTTCTAATTGGAGCAAGGCTGGAACCACTAGCCTTTTTCTGCCTGTTTGTTTCCTTCCCTCTTCGGTTTTCTGTGTACCTCTTTTGCTGAGTAGATCCCAGTGTCAGGTCCACTTTCTGGAGGAGAACACTCCAAATGTATTTTTAAAGTTTCTGGTATTTTTTACTGCTTTCTGTTCTTAGGCTCAGTGAATGCCTGAGAACTAGACAGGTACTGTCCTCTTCCAAAAAATCTCAGAGAACACCAAAGTGAACTAATTATCTTTAGAAAAGCATTTGCTCCCTTTGTAGAAATTCCAAGCTATTGTTGCCAGGCTGAGAAGTAATCATGCAAGAGACTTCACTGTAGCTGAATACAATTGATTGTGTTTCAAGGATTGCAGGCAATTTAAGGCATGGTAGGAATGTACGTCCTTTTTTCTATTTTCAGCTGTATTCCAATTACAGAGTACTCCTGTCCTGGCATGAACTTCTGCATTTATTTGGCAAAAGACACGTTTCTGATAGAACAATAAATTCTCTGATGATATTAAAACCTGATTTTTTCATTCCCAAACTTGTATAGACAAGAGTAAGAGATGATGCAGAAGAGAGAAATTATGTCATCTCTGATATTGCAATAACAACATTTTGTCAACTCTTGATTACTCTTGTTCATTTCAGTGCTGAACAACCCAATAGTACCTCCTGTGTTCAGAAAGCACCATTTTCACTGAGAGCAGGAATGTGAAGACCTTTCCATCCAGTTTCTTCTCCATACAAAGACTAATCCAGGAACAAGTTCATGTACTGTATTAACTTCATTTTTTTTCTGTCAAGACCTACTTGTATGAAGTGCTAGGCATCTTCAGTTCTCCGTGTAGTAACTGGCAGTTGGGAGAGCCCTCAGCTGATTTTCAGCCTTTCTTCTGGTCAATCTGCTTAAAGAAGGCCATTAATATCTCAACTGAAGCTTCTGCGAAACTGTGTCATTTTCCTGTGCGAAGAGAAGAGAGCACAGAATTGGCATGTTCCTCCTCCTAGCTATGTATGTGCATCAGCTAGAATTATGTCCACCCAATAATAGAAAGCTTCTGTTCTTATTTTGTCTTGTCTTTTCATTCTCTTTTCATGAATTGTTTTTCCCTAAGAACCTAAAGATTTATTCAGAATAAGGGAGAAAAATGGAAGTAAAATATTTGATTACTTAAAAAAAAAAGAATAATCTTTTTAAAAATACAAAATACCTAATGAGACCTAACAGCAGAACACTGCAGGGTACATATTACTGACCCGTTAATGCACTTCTCAGGTGGTAAATGGCCCATTAATGCTCCCTTGTCATTCAGGCTTGTATAATTTATTCAAATTCACAGGCAGGGCATGGGGGAGGAGGGAAACAACACCACAGAAATGGTTTTTGAGACACTAACATCACAGGTCTTGCTCTATCTTGGGGGTGATTTCCATGACATCCTTTCCCAAAGCAAAGTGAATCCTATAACCAGACAGAATGTCTCTCATTGGGACAAGCTTAAACCATTAACACACTTTAGCAAAGAAGTTGCTTTCTCCCATGTTCTTATGCAGCCCATTTTCACATCTGTACCATCCCTTCAATGACTAATTTCTTTCCTGGGCTTTGTCCACTACAATTCCATTTTATAGACCCAAAACTTCAGAATGGTTGCATTTCTTTCACAGAACATGCCAGTGTCCTAGCCACAGAAAGCAAGACTGGACAGGCATCAAGAAGGCTTTGCTAGTCAGCTTCCTATTAGTGGGGCATCAGCAGGAGGCTGAGGCTACCTGATTGTAGTGACACCCAAATAACATGAGAGCTGCAGGGCACTCTTCATTAACAGCAAAGCATGGAACCAGATTTTGCTCCCAATGTGTCTGTGTCTTATTCCCACTACCTTCCAAAAGTTGGGCTCCAGCACCCTGCAGCACAGGTTCAGATGTGGCTCTGGGCATTGCACTCTTCTGCAGCAGTAACTGTAAACCCTACAGAGAAAATTACAGTCGCTGGCATTTCACTGTTTCCCAAGACTGGAATTGCTGTGGCTGTTGGCCAGGCTCATAGCAATGGCAAAGCGATCTCCGAAGCCTGGCAGGACCTTGGAGTAGTTCAGGTGTGTCAGGGCAGTATTTCCAGGCTCCCAGGTTCTCTCTGAGCTAATATCTGTGGCATAGATAGTCCATAGACTCCTGTAGTTTATCTGTCTGCCCCAAGGTATGAGAAATTATACCTATATAATTTGTGTCAGATGTTTGCCTAACACACGCTTTAAAATCTCCAAAGACAGAGATTCCCCATCTCCCAACACAATCTATTTCAGGGCTTAGTTACCCTTAGTTTTACAGAATGTTCCCTATGTCTAATCTAATTCTCCCCTGTAGCAGATTCAGCCCATTACTGTTACTTCTCCCTAAAATAAGCATGCAAAAACTGCTTATTCCTTTTCTCCTTTGCAGCAGCCTTCTATGTACTTTGAAGACTGTTATTCCTTCTTTTAGCCTTCTCTTCTCTAGACTGCACAGCCCCAGATCTTTCAGCCTTACCTCATAAGTCTAGTACTTTGATCTTTCTCACTGCTGGAATGAGTCAACATTTTTCCTAAAGTGTAGTTTCCAAAGCCCAATACAGTTATAGGTGAGTAGAGAATGGCATGGGGTATCACATGGCTTGCAGCTAAACTACTACTTGTGTTTCCCATACGGTTGATCGAGCTTTTGGTTCATATTCTCCTTTTGACTCTTTATAATCTCTGTCTTTTTTGCCCCACAGAAGAGACTAGCCTGTGTCTTTCCACTCTGCGCTTGTAATATGGTTGCTCTTGAATGTAGAAATTTGCATTTATTCTTGGTGGGTTATATTTTTTTTCATGTTTACTTATTTCTTTAGCTTTTCAGCTAAATAGGTGGTAATAAACAAGAGGAAGATGATAGTTCTTGACTTACCACATTAATAGCTGAAGATAATTATTGCCTACCTCAGGCTTTGAGTGTGAAATATTTTATTTTAAAGTTTTTTATAAATAGAAAACGTTTTTTATAAATAGGTAACATGAGCTTTGCACCTCTTTTATATATAAACTTTAGAACCGTAGTAGTTCCTCTCTCAAATTCTTCAATTACAATGTTTAAAAAGTGAAACCTCTTGACAGATCTCTTCTTCTTATGGAATTAGGAAAAAAAAAATCCAGTATTTCAGGCAGCAAATATTAAGTTTGGCTTATATTTTAGATGTGACGTTGTTTTGCTTGAGAGGATCTAGCTTAACAGTGATGTGAATCCTGGTGATGTTGAAGACCGTAGCAAATGTCCCCTTTAGTGCATCCAGGTTTTAAAACATCATTAGCATGATTTTGCAGGTTATCACCTTGTTGGTATGTGTGTAGATTTTGTGCTTAGAATAGGGTAAAACCGCATCTTCCACATGGGAAACAATGAAAGTCTACAGAAAACTGCCTTCATTGATGTCAGTTTACTTTAAAAAAGTGGTCATATGACTGAGTATTTAAGGACCTTTTAAGAAATTTGCTGACCAATAGTTTATTAGAGAAGCTTTTGATCTAAGTATTTAGCTCCCAATGGGTGTATAAGAATTGTTACTATGATATGATGTGATATAGAAATATTCATCAATTAGGTATTTAGCAATAAATGTGTAAAGTATGAATCATAGCTTTTCCTGAGATTGATGTTCATTTGAATCGTGAAATCATTGTCATGCTTTAACCCCAGCTGGCAGCTAAGCACCAGAAAGCCAGTCGCTCTCTCCTCCCTGGCGGGACGGGAGAGAGAATCAGCAGGGTAAAAGTGAGAAAACTCGTGTATAGAGATAAAGACAGTATAATAGGTAAAGCAAAAGCTGAGCACACAAGCAAATCAAAATATGGAATTTATTCACTGCTTTCCATCGCAGGCAGGTGTACAGCCACCTCCGGGAGAGCAGGGCTCCATCACGAGTAATGGTTACTTGGGAAGACAAATACCATCACTTCAAACGTCCCCCACCATCATTCTGAATGTCCCTTCCTCCCTTCTTCTTCCCCCCACTTTATATGCTGAGCATGACATCATATGGTATCAAACATCCCTTTGATCAGCTAGGGTCAGCTGTCCTGGCTGTGTCCACCCTCAGCTTACCATGCCCCCCCAGCCTCCTTGATGGTGGGGTGAGTGAGAAGCAGAAAAGGCCTTGGCTCTGTGTAAGAACTGTGTAGCAATAACTAAAACATCCCTGTGTTATCAACATTCTTCTTATACCGAATCCAAAACACAGCACTAGAACAGCTACTAGGAAGAAAATTAACTCTATCCTGGCTAAACCAGGACAAGCATACAGGTAGTGGTAAAAAATGGCATACAACCCATTTCATGCTTCTTCCACTTATGGATTGACTCCGAGAATATATATTCTAGTGCCTTATCTAGGCTATTTTTTTTTTAATATTTCAAGTGATTTTTCGAATTTTACACAGCACCTGTACATTGTTGGAAGTCCTGAGTGGCTTCGAAGTCAAAAGGCAGCATTTTCAAAAGCGTTTGAATATTTTCTTTCTTTTTCTTGAAAGGAGATGAGGTATCTTCAACCTTAGTGAATGTCATTAGAAGTTTTAGTTTTAAATTGAGCTCGTGGGCCATTCAGGTCACACTGACTCTTCCACAGATTTGCATCCACTGGAGGCATTAGATACTTCAAAAGGAAATGTCAGAGTTTCATTAAATGCGTAGTTCTCTTAATTTTTTTCTCTTTCTCAATTTCATTGTGTTTTTCTATTAAATGGCTAAGTTTGACCCATGTGAAGGTGGCTAGTACTTCAGTAGCACTGGCTACTGCTGTCAACCTCAAGCCACTCTTCTGACAAGTGTTTACACAGTCATGTGGTTCAAAGTCAGAATCAGATGAAGCTGGACATCCATCCATACTGGTGGTGGGGAAGGGCAAGCAGAAGGAACAGGTAATTGTGGCAGCCGGTAGTGCTGTTGAAATGTTAAGTATGAAAATATACTTCCAGATGTTCCCACTGCCCAGGCATCATCCTCTTCTCTTCCCTCAGATACTGAAAACTCGTTTTTCAGCGTAGCTTTACACTCCAGCTCAGAGCTCTTGTTAATTGCTCCAGGAGAAGAATGTGCTATACAGTCCTTACTATAACAGTAACTTCTGCTTTCAGCCACTCTGTCATCAGTGTGATTATTTTTGTTACATCTTCTGATCTCCTTCATGGATAAAAAATGACGTGATCCCTTATGACATAGGTTGTGACAGTGTCATGGTAAGTGACCAATCACTGAAGAAACTGGTTCTGTGGTGACATGTGTGTTCCTTGTATTAACACTTCCTGATTTTGAGCACTTTGCTTAGTAGTGCAGAGCAAGGGTGTGTGAAATAGTAGAATGTATCTGACCATACCTGTCCCCTTCAAAGTTCATAACTACTGAACAGCTAATCCCTTCTAACGAATCTGGAAGTATGATCTATAGCTTACTGCTATGCTGTGAAGCTATGGTAAATGGCCCATGACTGGTCTACAGCAGTATATTAAATATATTTTGACTCAGGTTTTTCAGGAATGCCTAGTGATGAAGAAATAAGGATGGATGACAGACACTTGGCACTCCCCAAAAAAATGAGGTCTTCTGCCAGCAGCAGATTTTTCACTTCTGAGTTTAGATCAGCTTAGATAAAGATTTTCCAGATGAGTCCTACCCTGTGGATCTCTTACTGTAGCACACACTTGCGATGTTAAATCCTAATCTTTATCAGGCAGTCAGATAGATGTTAGCACTATAGATGACTGTTCCATCCAAGAGCTAAGCCATATATGTATGTGTGTATAGATACACACACGAGGGAGCTTTGGAGAGTAATTATTTGAGCTTTGAGACATCATATCCAAGCATTGTGACCAGCATCTTTTTTTTCTTTTCCTGTGCTCAATCATACATGGTGGTGGCAGAAGGACAGCTAGAAGGGTACTATGAAACCTGTTGGCATCGCTAACGATGTGGAACTGCCAGAATGGGCACACGGAGGCTTGGTGGAAAGCAGCGCCCACACTCTCCTAATGAGGACAAAAGGAGGAGGGTGCTCCTGTGCTAGCACAGAGGCAGCGGCAGGCATCTCCTGCTGGTGGGCAGCCTGAAGAGAAAACAGTATTGTCTGTGTGGGATTTAAATCTGTGTCAAAGCCCTCCTTCCCCGAATGTACTCTTCCATCTGCTGTTTAAGCAGAAAGTATTAGTGTAGGTGGGAAAGGAAGTTATGCACCTAGGAAAAGCTGTTGTTCTGAGCTAGTTAGAAAGAGCTCAAGCAACAACATGAGAGGCACACCTGTGTATCGTACAACAGAGGTTTGGTCAGGAAAGGAGCAGCAGAAAGTGCAAAGGAGGAGAAGAAATGCAAAGAGCTAGCCTGGGTTTATCCTGGGTTGTGCAAGAAACGGAATTTCCCCTGGCCCTCTTGGAGCTGCACCAGCTCATGCGGAAGCAGGATCCAGGTGGAGAACCCATCCACAGCCTAGTCTAGATCCCCTCCAACCAAAGCCATTTCAATAGAAACTGAGAGGCAAACTTCCTATGCTGACAGCACTGCTAACCACTGACAAGGTGTCTTTTTTTAGGGGTTGAGGAGGGCATATAGCCAAAGGCATCCTACATTCCTTATGCTAAGTGCGAAGGTTGCCAAAATTAGCGTACATGCACAGAGTGCATAATAAGCCATTTCCCGCTTGATATGCCAAGAAGGCTGAGGAATCTGTGAATTATGCTGTTAGGATGAAGCACATACCCAGCATCTTGTCCATCAAAGCAGAAAACACCTCGAAACGGCAGTAAGAAAGAATTAACATTGCAAGAATCAGTGTTTAAAACCGGCAGCAGAACCTTGCAAATAAAATTCTGAGCTCATGTAGACAGCTCCTAACTTCCTGCCAAAAGTGAAAAAGCAGCATACACGAGAGTGTAATTCAAACCCTTCAAATCTACTATACAAGTGCCTTTGTAGTGTATCTTTCTCCAAGAATGCTGAAGTTCTGAGTGCTGTCTTGAGGGACACATTTGACATTACTTCTGTAGGTACTGCAGCAAAATTGCTTCAGCCATAGCAGCATCGTGTGGCGCTCTGTTCCATTTTGCAAAGGTAATAACCATTAGCTGAATAATTTAGGCTGAAACTTTTTAGCTCATAAAATTTTTTTCTGTTGACAAACAGTTATTTCTGTCATCTACAATAACCATTTTAAAGGACAGCAGAATGAAGCTGAGTTTTCCATTTAACACCTTCAAACTTTTTTCTGTAGAAGGCCTGATTTATTCATACTGTGTGCAGTGTTTTAATGTGGTGCTACTTGAATCCAGGATTTGAGGAAAAGCATGATCCATTGGCAAGAAAAAGGAGAGGGTAGAGATGTGCTATTTTATTTTTCAAGCAACTGGTCCACTGTTTTAGCAACGAGAGGAAGAAAGGGACTTGATTTCTTACAAGAAATCTCTTAGATTTTAATGTATTCATTCCGTGAAGCTGACTGGGAGCTCATGCATGTAAAAGAGGATTAGGGCCTGCTTCTTCTCTCGCTCAGATGCAGGTGGTCAGAAAGCTTCTCTGCAAGAATAGAATTATACTTGTAGAAAAACTGATGAAAGATCCAGGTTGATTGTTTCTGAAGAGGGGTACATTTGCAGAACGAGAGATAAAGCGGGTTTAGTGGTCATTGCTCTGGTCAAGTAAAAACTCCTTCCCAAATAGCAAGTGAAAGATGTAGGCAATTAGTTAAAGTATTATGGAAAAATGATCAGGTTCTACACTAACATATGCTGTAGGTAAACAGAGTTCTAATGGAAAACAATACATGATCTTCTGTAATAAAATGTCCTGTTTTGTTCCATGTTTGATCCTACCTCACTGTGTTCACTTCCTTAAACACGCTTTCTTGAACTGCAGACCGGAGCATGGGGACTCTCCCCTTTGAGGACATAACAGCCTGCTAACAGAGAGGGGCTTGTCTTTGGTCACCCAGACAGGATGAGCCGTAATGACTAACAACATGTATTACTTCTTGACTCTGCTTGTCTTTAAACAGATGACCCTATATATCTATCCCACAGCTTTTGATGTTGGCTCCACATCAGGTTGTGACCTGAGGCCTCCTGGGTGTAAATAAGAGCAGCAGGTATTCCTGTAAGTGTTTCCCTTCATGGCTCAGTTTTTAGCTTAATTTACACATTGCTGGAGATATAAACAAAAAAATTACGAAAGAAAATGGAAATATATGTTTGCAATGTTCTCTTTAATTGCAGAAATTTAATATCTAATTGCATCTTTATTTTCACAGGTATGAGCCCAGGGAGAATTTTCTTTCTGAGTAATACCTACTGCTACTGAGTTTGTGTCTTATGAAAGCAGATTCTTCACAGCTAGCTTGTAATTGAAATATTGTTAAGCCATTTTCTAAATATAGTGCTAACACTAAAACCCACAGCAAGCATTTTCTTCCTTTTTTATATTTAAGCGGAGTTTAAAAAATTGAGCTGTAAATACTGAACCATGAACATGAACGCTTGTGTGGCATCTACATGTAGGCAGAGGAAACTGGAATGATGGAGGGAACCGTGGTTGCAGGGCTGCTAATGAAACTGCTGTTGAAGAACAGCTCACACTCTAGGGTTTTCCTCCCAGCTTGCCAAGCAGCCCTAACCTTCAGGGTATTGAGGAAATCTGAGTCCAGACCACCAGACCATTATTCGCACTAGTGAAGGTGCCCAGAATCACATTAATCAATGATTCTGATCTAAACTGTTCTGTGAATATAAGCCAAACACAAAGTTCAGTGCTGTTCCTATCCAGATGCTGGTCCAGGCATACCTGGAGTTCCAGATCTAACCCTCATCATCAGATTTATCTGACATTTGAGTAAAACTTGAAGTCAGCATGGAGTGTTCAAAATGGGGACAAGATTTGGAAAATTTTTCTGTGAACATAGACAGTATTGCATTTGTAACTAAGTGAAAAGCTCAGCAAGCTAACTGTGCTTCCCCCTCATGCTTGGGGCTCTTTGAAGATGCTTAGATAGGATTGTGTTGAGAGCTGCCAGCACATTAGAGGCCAATAAGACAGCACCTACCCCATTGCTTTACATCCAGGGGATACAGCACCTAATCTGCAATAGGGGAAACCAGCAGCAACTCTAGGACCAGATTCATTCTGTATCTGTGCAACACTCGGGGGG
>Ga0065711_1003676_pt1 | contig 76146 bp, 42 predicted proteins | sample Hoacrofraction12_FD_59098 | JGI IMG/M metagenome (GOLD analysis project Ga0065711, IMG submission 59098) | Hoatzin crop microbial communities from Cojedes, Venezuela - Epithelial fraction 12 v2 (version 2) | ecosystem: Host-associated > Birds > Digestive system > Esophagus > Crop | place...
CGGACCCCCTCCGCCTCACGCCGCCGGTGACCGTCCCAGAGCCCCGCGGCGCGCAGGAGCGGAAGTGCCCCCTCCTCCCCGGGAAGGGTTTCTTTTTCTCACTCCCGCCCCTAGCCACGCCACAGCCACTGAGCCGCCGGCTGGCTGATCACGTGGAGAGCGGCGGAGCCAATGGGAAGGAGGGCGGGGGGGCCGTTCCTGGAGAGGGCTGGGTGCTCGGGGCCGCGGGTGCGCGCAGCAGGGGGGGGGTTTGCTTTCCCGCCTCTGGGCGGGCTGAGGCCTGTGGCGATGGCGCAGCGCCGGGGCGGATGGGCCGTGCCGGGGGCAGGCGCTCCTCTCGCTGCTCCGCACCCGCTTTGCCGCTTTCCCTCAGGCCGAGCTCTGTTTCACCACAGGCAGGGCTTTGGCACAAGGGCGGCTGGCCCTGAGGCTTGAAGAGCCTTCTGGGCCTGCTGTGAGTGGGGAGCCGTGCCTCGATGGGCCTGGCATGGAGACTGCTGCAGGTTTACCGACGTGGTAACATAAAAGCCTGCTGAGGGGCGTGAAGCACTGACAGTGCTACCTCCTGCAATACTTTTCCCTGTTGTGCCTTGGACAACACTGAACAATCAGGTTGCTGCTGCCGGCTGAGGTGCTGTGCAGCTGTCTGGCAGGCTGGCGGTCTGTCCTCATATCCTGCTACAGGCAGGGACCACAAAGAGGTAGATGACATGAAAATGGCATGCTACATGTTGAAAAATCGCATTGGTTGTCGCTTCTCCCTTGGCACGGGTTGCTGGTGCAAATGGTTTGAGCAATGCAGCCTCCTGGGGAGGAGCCGCCGCTCAGGTCTGCCTGGCTGGCGCAGGTCCCACCGGCTTTCCACAGGACAGGGCCGGGCCAGGCTGAGGGCCTCCGCTCTGGCGGTTGCGCTCCCTTCCGGAAGGGTTGGTGCATTAGTACAATGCAAGGGATGAGGCTTGTCTTCAAAATTTTGAATTGGTTTGTGTTAATGAAGGCTGCAATCGGTTATTCATCTGTGTAGCACTCTATCTACGGATACTTAAGTATTTTGAATAAAATTTTCCTGTTCTTTTACCAGTTCTGGTAAAAGATCTTCATTCAGTGCCATCTAGTGGTTTTCACAGTGTAATCCAGATAGCATTACATCAAAACCAAATTTTGTTGCTAAAGTATGTATTTAAAAGTATTGTTATTTAGAGGATGAAGCAGCACACTGTTCAGGTTTTGTTTTGCAGATTTCAACCTAGAGCTATAAAACCCAGGTACTGAAACAGTGCACGTGTTTTAAATGAAAATTTAGCTGGCAGTGGCTGGTTGCCAGAGGCAAAGCAATCTTTCTGCTCAGAAATGAAAATGATATTCAGTACAGAACTTTTCTGGAAATGAGTATTCCATGAACAAATATATCTTTACTGCTGTACAGACTGGAGTGATAATATAAACAAAGACACAATCCCGAGCTTGTGAAGGTCTGTAGGGAGAGACCGACATCAGCTAACTGGCTGGTCACAGACCGTCAGATGAAATTGCTGAGGGTATATAGACTTGTAGTAACCTTTTGGCTGTTACACAAAGAACATCCAGCCTGGTTAATGACATCTTTCATCTTTCATGCCTGAAGAATTTTCTCTTGGCAGGGCTGTTACAATAGTCGTCCAAAGATTGTTTTGCGATCGCTTATAAACTGACAGTTTAAGAGACATTTGTATTAGCTCTCAAGTAGGTATTGGATTTTGTTGAGGAGCATGAGAGGCTTACCACAGATTGTGCTTACTTATAAAGACTGGAATTGGGTATGTGTTTGAAAGTAAGATAATCATAGCCTTAAAGATTGTAAGAGCGACACAATTTAGTTCTTAAACTGCTTATTTGATTTTGGTGAAGTTTTTTACATTCGTAACCTAAATAAATGTAGTGAGCTCTGTGACCACACAGTGCAGATTTCCCTAGTGTGCAGATCTGCCTACAGCAAGTCTTTGGGGCACTGTTCTGGGGAGTAGGAGATGCAAATTTAATCTCAATCTGATGGAAGTGAGAGCGTGCTTGTGTGCAGCAGGGTTAGTGCATGGTATATGTGATCTGCACACTTTAATGTAGCCGTGAGGACACACTACCTCAAATTCCCTCGCACTTTCCACAGATAACAGCATGCGTGATGGCAGCTACTGCCGCACAGGTTCTTACCATGTCGCCACCATCTGTTCTCTTCCTCTGCAGTAAAGACAGCACAGGGAGCCAGCTGAAGGAGCTAATTCGGCTGAAAACTCGTCATGTTTTTGAGTCAAGACAGCTTTCCCCACAGCCATATACTTGAAATGATATGATTTGTGGCCGCACAAGTACTGCTGCTGCAAGCTGCATGTTCTGGGGATGGCACAAAGAGCTCGAGCATTACGCAGCTCGGATCAGTCTAAGCTGTCAAGAGATGGTGTTTTAAATCCTGACAAAATGTCTCAAAGTAAGTATTAAAAGGAGGCATCATCATGTTCATTTTGTATCTGTGTCTGACTTCTGTATGATAAAAGGCAATCTTGGTTCATGAGAGCTGATTGTTGATCTAGAGATGCCACCTACTAAAAGTACCAAAATCTTGGTTTTAGTGAAGTGGTGTTTTGCTGTCTGTTAGAGGGGAACCAGCAATTCACTAGCTAATACTTAATTAGGTAAAGAATTAACACTTTTCTTGAAATGCTTTGTTATGTTAAATCAAGGAGGCGGTAACTAGTGATTAAGTACAGAGAGGTTAGCCCTCTTTGGGCTTTCCATGGGGCTAGAGCCTGTAGCTGTTACACAGACTAGTGAGAGTGAAGAGCAGTCTTCAGGGTCTGAAAAATGACAGGACCAGATCCAGATGTGCTAAAAATTCAGTATTCTTTCCTAAGCTGAAAAAGGAAATTGCACAAAACAGTGGACCTTGCACTGAGGGGACCGTCTGTGGCAGAGCCCATAACTAAACGCTGGTTAAAGCCTGTATTTTTTTTCAGTTATAAGTACCGCTGACTGAAATGTGTAAGTGATGTAGCTGTGTGTAGCTTTAGCTTATTCTTGAACTGTAATATTCTTAGCAGAAACACAGAAGTGTCAGCAGGCAGCCCATATTTAACCATGTAAAATAAAACAATACCCTCTATGAAAACAGAAGTGTGAGCTTTAAAATGGCTACAATTTCATAACTGACTTAAATTTTGTGCCATTTGCTGGAGGTGCAATCTGTTACACTACATCCCTGCTTTGACATGGTTTTGTTCATTTTTGTGGAATTTTTTTTTAAACTAAACCAGCATCTCATAGTGACAGCACAAATTAGAGTACTGATACTGAACCTGTTGCTGATGCAACCATTAATTGTTACATTTGTATGCATTAAAGTCGTTAATGTGTACATCTCATTCACGAAACAAACTATAACAAAGGTACATCCTAGAAATCGTGTTTACTTAGTAAGACTCCACATCAACAAGACCTTTGATGGAGTCTTGCCTTTCAGTACATAGTCCCTTTTTTCTATCTGTTCTTCCACTGTGAATAAAAATAGTAAAACCCTAATTATTTGTGCCAGTCCTATGCTAAATAGCACTCAATATTTCTGTAAATAGGCATTATTCCCATATGCTCTTATAGAACTACACTTGTATTACCTAGGGGTGAAAGAACTGGTTTTTGGAACACTGAGAAAAGGTTGCAGAGGAATCAACCCTTTTCCCCTCAATCCAGTTACGGTAATGTGGAGGAAATGGGGGAATAGATGGAATGAATAATATCAGATTGTTTAAATAAAAATGAATGTTGACCAATATATCACTCCAATACAACGTGTCATGAAGATTTGAAAACACAGAATTATAAAAGCATAAAATGCACACAATAGTTATATTATGGCTTGAAATATTGCCAGTCTTTAACCAAAACACATCCAGCATATAGCAAAAACATAAATTTGCTAACAGGATGTATTAGCAATAGACCAGCCACTTACAGGAGTAGTTACACAAGTAAGAAGTAGCTGCATGCAAAGCAAGGAAAATGGTGAATAAGGAAACCGTGGTTTTTAAGGACTACTGTGAGGTGTAGCGAAGGATTTTGCAGTGGGTAATTTGGTCTCCAACAGAGACAAATTGTGAAGTCCAGAAACATGTGGCAGATTTGTTTTCCAAAGGCTTTAGTAAGCTAGAAAAAAGAATGATGTATGGACATGTAATGTTTGTTTATTTTTCTTTTGTTTAGAATTCCCTATAGCAAGATCGAGGAAGATAAAAGTAGGCTCCTCAGTGTGTAGGCTTATTTACTTATTTCAGTCTCACCCTGCATCTCCATTAAGAAAAAAGGGAAGGGGAAAATATCAGTGCAATACATCTGTTACATTTGTACATAGCTCACTACCAGGGAATGTGTTATATTAAGACAGAGTAAAATAAGGTCTCTGCAGTCTGCTTTGCCATAAATTGTATTTCTGTGCTGTTATATTTCCATCTATTTCAGTGGTCCTATCCTGGTGTACAATTGGTACAATAAAAGGGAGAATCCGTTTGAAAATCAGTGCTTACAACCTGGCAGCTTGTAACATGAAGAATGTAGTAAAATAAGGCCAGGCCTGATGGGATTAAAATGGACTGTCATTAAACTGGTTTAAGATGACAACAGAGGTTGTATTCCAATGCCCTTGGGATTTATAGTTTGGTTTTATTGTTCTGATTAGGACAGTCGACAGAAAGAGACTGCAAATAGGTTTTCTTATCTTATGCACTCAAATAATGGTGCATGGTTGGATGGATTTCCAGCCATGTGTCGTTAGGGGCTCTGTGCAGCTGGAGGGATGTTATATCTTCAAGGGTTAGTTAAAATTGAAACTTCTGTGACTGACAGCACTATTTTGTTTAATTCATATGTTGCAACCTCTCTTCTATACTTGGATGCACAAATTCTTTTTTGAGAAAGAAGTCCCTTAGTTTAAGCAATGGAAAATCAATTGTGTTTTCTATCACAAACTCCCACAGAACAAAATTTTGGTTCAGTGTACACAAAATTCATAGAAAGAAGTGTCATTCAACATTTTTGTAACATAGGTTAGGAATACTTGCCTCCTGTATATCCTGATGGGAAGACAGTCCCTTCCAGCAGTGCTGCTGAGCTTTTTAGGGATGCACAGGCTGCCCATGACAGGCTGTCACTGACTTGCCTCTGCATGCAGAGTCAGAAAATCAGTGGATTTGAGAGCAGAAGGCCTATCTCATAAAGACAGTCTATCCTATTATTGAGAAGGGATATTACTTGTATAACTTCAAGAATAGAAAATTAGTACAATAGAAGAATCCAGCTCTTCCAGCATGCTAGAAAATGTGCAGACCTCTTAGATACGACCACGTGCACTACAGCAGGAGAGGATCTGTGGAGGGCAATGGTTAGTCTGACCCCCACACCGTACACTGTGGGGGGCTTTACTTCAAACTCGCTCTAGTCTCGTTCCGTGGACTGGACGCACTGTTTCATTGGAGAGAAATCCAGGTTGTGCACTCAAGACCACTTGAGTGAGTGGGAGACAGAGCAAAGTAAGGCAGGAGGGGACATTTGAGCAGTTCGGTTCAGAAGTGCAGTATAAATCGAAACTAGAACTGTAAAACCACCCCAATTTCTTGATGTTAAATCACTATAACAATAAAGAACTCTGCACTGTTGAGATGTTTTACCCATCGATCGCAAAGAATTTTACAAGTGTGGTTAAAGATGATTATAGCTTTTCAAGAGCAATGATCGCCTGCTGCTTCCCTTGACTTCCTTAGGAACTGAGAAGGGCATCCTCTCCACAGCAGTCAGATCTCACCCAGAGTTTCAAAGTCACTGGCAGAGCAAAGGCTAGTGCGGATCTGGCCCATAATGCTTTTTCTTTTTTACCACATCGTACTACAAACGTTAGCTTTCTTTCATGTTATCATGCTTTCTGATTACCAATGTTTCTGTGTTTACCAATTTCTGTGTTTACCAATTTCTGTGTTTACCAGTTTTTAACATTCAAGACGAGAAAAGAAATAAATCAGAAATCTTCCTGGCTGATTGTGTTTTGAAGATACGTGGTTTTGCTTGCTTGCTGTAGATGCAAATATTTGACAGAGGGAGCTCTCCGTCACAATTCAAGAACAAATCACCAAGAACAAAACCATCCTCCCAGCCAATCCTCGCACCAACTCTGCTGACTCCTGTCCTGCCCAGTCCAGGAATTCCAGGTAGGGATCCGTGTTTGTGCTTGGGAACATGAGCAACCCCTTTGAGCTTACGCTGGAAAGTTCACCTGTTGCAGCATCTTCTCCCACACAGTTTGTTTCTTTATTGTATATTTAAAAAAATGTGGAACTCCTTATGAAAATGCTTGCATGGACAGCGCAAGGCATGGCACCTCTTTCCAGGCTCCTGGTAGTAGTGACTTGATTGCAAAAGCTCAGTTTCTGTGCTTCGTCCTAGACAGACTAAACACTTTCCTCTTCTTTTGTGATACTATAATCTGTTAGCAGTGTCACACTGATTTCTGAGCCATGCGTGCTGCCCGTGACTGACAGGGCTCTGGTAGGTGTATTACTGTGGGCAGCACTGGGAGGCTTTGTACGAAATCTTGCCTTGCAGCAGGAGACTTGCTTTTTGAAATGTTGCCGGAAACTTTTACTCAGCCAATAAAGAGCAAAAGGATTGACACAGGAATTGCTGAAGGCCAAGGCACGGGAAAAAATAGTAGCTATCAGATGAAAGGTGGAAGCATCCACGGAAGCATGGTATGTAAAAGAGCGGTATAGGTAGAGGACGTGGTTAGGCAACCAGCAAAAGGCAAACAAAGCAACAAGCACCAGCACTGTTTTTGCAACTCTCTTGCGGGATTCAATCTACAATAAAATAATGCATATCTGTTATTAGTAACAATTAGTAGCACATAGTTATGTAGTTGGTGCTGATTTTCAAAGGAGTCTAGAAATCTAAATGCATTAGTGACCAAAAAAAGCAAAATAGAAATAAAACCCCAAGAAATCAACAGAAAAATCAATTTCATAATTTTTTTGACAAAGTATTTCCAGTGCAGAGCACATTCCCTTTCCATTATATATCCCGTGGCAATCTCATCTAGACTGGGATTTAAAAGTGCAATAGTTAATGTGTCAGCTCACATGGATGAGGTCTCAGTGTTTACAATTCAATGTTGTAACTCCTGCGTTTAATGCATTCATAGTAAAGCAAAAAACAAACCCCATCCCTCGTTAGGAAGGTGTGCACACTCACAATTAAGTTAATGAGTCATGAGCACGTGTGTAAGTGGATAGCTGAATTTGGATTGCTAATATGGGCTGAGTTTATGGAGCTTTTTACCCTATTATCAGTAAAGGTTTTGTGCTCAAGCATTCAGACTTAATCAGCATGATAGATTTTGGAAAATGGGACATGGTAGTGCTTGATCAGAGCTTACCTGCTTACGGGCATGACCATGTTCTTCTGCTGGCATGTTGGATGTACTTTTATATAAAGTTCTGGCGATAAGAAAATAGTAGACAGAAATGACAGCTAAGGGCACAATATAGAACACTAAGAAGCAAACCAGGGAGTGAGCTTCCTGCAGGATCTTCTCAGATACAGGATAGGGGGCACATGCCTCAAAAGTTACATTTTTCTCAGGATAGCTGAAAGAATACAAATCTGAAAAAACAGCCTCTGGGATAGCAAATATCATGGAGATGATCCAAACACATCCAGCTTTACAGCAGGTCTTGAGGAGTGCGTCTGAAGTCTGCAGTTCCAAGGGCTTAACGATGGCTCTGTACCTAAAACCAACCAACATCACTGTCAGAATAAATACAGTTATAATGCAAACACTGACAATGCAGACTTCTTGAGGATGAAGCCATCCCTGTTCTTGCTAAACTAAGGGTGGCAGAATTGTCTTGAAAAACAAATCAGATACTAGCTCTTTGTAATGAAGAGGAAAATGTAAAAGTTCGTTTTAAGCATGTGTTTTAATGAATTGGCTGGCAGGACTTGTCGTTAAAGTCTCCCTAACTAAAGATGACTTCTACTGTGTGGATTAGGATCAGCAAGGGCAATCATCTCTCCTATTTTTATGGTGCTGCCCAGAAAGGTAAATGATGGAATTAGTATGCAAAACTAGTAAAGGTATGAAGCAGGTTAACTATTTTATAAATATGTGAAAGCAAGCACGTATGCCCCTCCTTTCTTCCGTGTTCTTAAGATCCTAGCTGAGTGCAGTGATCTGACTCAAAATAATGCTCCGGTATTAATTCATATTTATAAAACAGGAGCTAACACTGCTGTTGATTCATGGCTGTGATTCTGCACCATGTGGACTGAGTCAGACATATGAGAAAAACCTGGGTAAATCTATGGATGTGTGAAAATCTGTGTGGAAGTAGGACATGGAAAAAGGACCAACTGCCACGAAGGGGGGTGAAGCACAGGAAAGAATATACACTGCTCCCAAAGTGTCAGTGACTCACGGTGACGCAGGAAGAAGAGAACCCTTCAAGGGCACAAGACTGGCATGAAAGGAAAGGCAATGAAAAAGGATCCAGAGGGTAAGACAGCTTAGTTGTACCATTTTGCACAAGCTGAGGGTCTTGTCTTTTTCTCCTCCAGGCAAATTTAAATAGAAAACTGCAAACTGGACTTATCAAATAAATACCATTTTTATTGACTTCGAGCTCTTCTAGCATACTGGAGTGTGATAGTCTGACATTGCACATGTGACTGATGGTCTGAGCTTTTTCAGTAAGTTCACTGTATAGTTACCCTGTGAAAATGTAGCATGGAGTATTTACAGAACAGCTACCATGAAGAGTCAGATACATAAGGAAGTGTCTAAATGATGGATTCTCAACTGACTTCATACAGGACCAAGACCTTGGAGCTTTCATAGATAGTTCAGTGAAAACATCTGCTTAATATTCAGCAGTAGTAAAAAAAACCCCACACATCAAACCCTAAAGAACCAACAAAAAAGCAAAATGTTAGGAATTATTGGGAAAACAGTGGAGAGCAAAAGAGACTATCGTGCAATTATCTGTATCTCTGGTTCATGCAACTCTTCAACACCATGTGCTGCCCTGCACACCTTAACTCAAAAAAACCCAAACTAAGGATGAGATATAACATGAATAGCCCGGAGAGATGGATAGGGATCACTTTCTCTTCCGGCACAAGAGCCAGGGCCATCAAATGAAGACACATGCAAAACAGAAAAGAGGAGTTGTTTATGCAACAGGCAGTGAAAGTCACTGCTAAAACAGGAAGGACTGGACAAGTATCTAGAAGAAAAATCCATTAAGGTTATTAAATAGACAGAAAACACATCTGCTCAGGAGTGTGTCTGAAGGCTTAGAGTAGAAGTGTAGTGTTGGACAGTGGTTCTTATTCTTCCTATCTGTCTTTCTTGTCCTTATACTACCACTGCTGGACACTGGTACTGGCCTACAAGAACCCTTGATCTGACCCAGTGTGGCCTTGCCTTTCCTATGTTGGCTGATTTATTTTGGAGTCCAGTTACAGTAGCACTGCTTGGGATTTAAAGTCTGGATGTGTGAACTGCTTGGTATTACATGCAGTCATGATTACTGGCATATGAGATGAGAATCTTTTTATTTCTTAATGGTAAAATTAATTTTGGCTTTTTCTGCTCCTTGACATGCTCATGATGATTGGACTGAAATCTCATCTTAGTTTTGTTCATTCAGAAGCAAGGTGCAGAGAAAACTGATTGTTCAGCAGCTCCTGACAACAGTGAGATGGGAGCAGTGATCCCTACCAGCAGTGCTGTCATTGTAACCTGAGTTTAATTTCCTCTGGGCTAAAACATCTCTGGAAAAGATATGAGAACTATGAGAGAAAATACTCAAATTGTGACATATTATCTCACACTAAGCACTTATCAAGCTGAAAATTACTATAGCATTGCAGTAACCATCAGATCCTGAGACTCATTAATTTGCCCCCCCAGTGTGGTCTGTTTACTTGTGGCTTTTTACCCCACATGTCAGTCTTTCATGTTCCAGGATTTTAGAGCCTCACTGAGTGCATAGTACAAAGGAGTCACACACAGTCATTCTCATAGTTTTATTTTTTATCTTCACTGACTACTTTAGTGCACCACTAGATAGCACCAATATACTGTCTATTCCTGCCTTAAGCAATTTCCTTTTTCTGTGCAATTGAGAAAAAAACCCTGTACTGTACTGCAAGCTAATAAAAGGTCAACAGACTTAAAGACTCTTTCTCACTTCACTCCATTAAAAAGAACAGCTCCAATTTTTCTAAAACGCATTCTAAAATTAAAAGGAAGAGTGATTATTTTTTTTAGTCTATTACAATGTGCTATTTAATATTGTGCAAAATGATCATTTCTGCTCTTTTATTCATTTCTACCTTCACACCTGCGGTATCTCCTGGCAAATCAGTCGCATCAGACCCACCTGTCAGCGCTGAGAACAGTCAGGGTAAACACTGATACTCCAACTGAGGTTAACTGGATAAAAGATAGCAGCTTGCACCCAATTCTTCCGAAGAGCCAGGTATCCACAATGTAACGTGTTGCATCTACAGGCACACAAGTTAATAAAAGCAGTAGGTCTCCAAATGCCAGGCTGGTGATGAAGATGTTTGGAACCGTCTGCATTGATTTAATCTTGAAAAAGACTTTGATGAGTATAGCATTTCCAAGGAGACCCACTGAAATGATCACAGCATATGTAACATAAATTGTGCACAGTATTTCTAATCCTGGAGACGAGTCTTCGGTCCATTTTTCATTTGCGGTTTCATTGTCAATGATTGATTTCAGTTCTGTACCATTTGTAGATACACACAAAGTCTGATTAGCTGAATGCAAGTATACTTGAGACATTTCTTTAACTGTTTCTTCTCTCCAGGCTGGACTTAAATTGATCAAAAAATGGTTTAATATTTAGCTTGCAGCATATCAGCAAGGTCAATAGAAAGGTACAGAATTGTGTCTGGAATTAAGATTCCCGTTGCACATTATCTACTTTCATCTAGGAGAAATGCACACAGATCTTGTTCTGAACTGTGTAGGAGGTGGAGAATTTTTTTATTGGCTTTTCATCTAGTGGAGCAGAGAGGGAGGAGGAAAAAAGAGAAAAGGGGTTTCTTTAAAGATATTAGCTGAAATGTGGTTTTTTTCTTGGAGGAATCTGGCAAGTAAATATTGTATTGTAATTACTGTAGCATTAGAGTTTGCATATTACCTAGCAAATGTTTGTTAATATTTTTCAAAATATTCTAAAAAGGAAATAAAATGAAAACCTGAAATAGTTTTCTCAATAGTACAGGTAAACATAGTCTGTACTAATTTAACATAAAACTCTACAGTATACCTTAACGGCAGCTAAAATATCTCAGAATATAGATAGTATTTGTTGAAAAAGCCGTAGAGACAGCTTGTGCTTGTCTATGCTCTGATTAGCATTTCCATCACAGAAATGCAGTGACCTTCCAGAAGCCAATATGAGAGAGAATTTTATCACCATAATTCTGCTAACATTTATATTAAAGCTTAGGTTTGTCCCTTGAAACAGTCCCATTGCCATCAAAATCACGACTTATGCTGAAGTTTGAACAGTTTTTTAGATAGTTGCTGTACAGAAGTCTGTTATCTTTCAATAATCCGTGTGTTTATTGGCTTTGGATGGTACAACTGGTGATTCAAATCTTCTGGGAGAAAAAAAAAATTTTCATGATGATAATCAAAAATGTTAGAACTATTGGTTTTCTTATCTTTAGATTAGTCAACAGTCAAATCTGAAAATGCTCTGTGATAAACCTCTGACTAACTTTAATGTAAACTAAGGTATGAGGAGTGTGACCTATTGGGTTAAATCTCCTGAAATGAAGAAACATAGTATCCTATTTCTAACTAATGGAAGTGGAAAGGATGTCAAAGGGGTGAGCTTTATGCCTTGAAAATGAAGATCAGTAGCTGGAGTATGTTTTCCTCCAGATTGTTCCTCCAGCTGTGATGTTCAAGTGGAGGATGTGCCCTGCTCAAATCACAAAAGCAAGCTTATAGCCACGTCCCTTTAGCTGCACACACAAAATCAATTTTGTTTCATTTGCTCAAAAAAAGTCCTCTAAGTACTATGCATGAAAAGTCTAATTTCTCCTCTCCCAATCCCAATCTTTGCAAGCGCAACTCTGCCATAGGTATCAGACAGTGATAGACCAGATGGCAGATGGTAGATGGTGGATCAGGTGGAAGACCAGTGCTGTGGCCAGGTGGAAGAAGGAGTCACTGGTACGAAAGGGATGCATGGGTTAAAAATTAAAATTACATTTTTTGAAAGTACTTTTAGAAGAGAAGTTCTTGTCACGATCAACCATAATATGTCCTTTTATGCAGGCACAGTATGTAGGTTGCTCACAGATTTAGGTGCCTTTGAGGATGCCCGATTATGTTGTCCACCCACACTGGTGTAGTACTGTGCATTACATTTAATATAGAGTTCAGCAAATGTAGCAGATTGTGACAGCTTAATGTCAGATAGTTACATAAAATGTTTAGATTTCCTATATAGGAGAAGTAGGGTATCACCAAACATTGGGAACTAATTGCTCTCCACCAAGCGTTGAATACTCAAGGGCAGCATCTGAACGAAACATGAAGTGTTTAGCTGAAACTGGAATTCAGCTGAAAGAAGCTTGTTACTTCCCTTGAACTGCGCTAGAGGTTTGTTGGTGCACCAAAGTTCAGCTAGCAGCGTAGATCCCAACCTCTTACAGTCCCAGAGCTTTCAGAGGCGTCAGAGAGATTTGGGCTGACAATGTGAAATCTGAGGCTCGGTTTATTCTGCCACTTGATTATTTTGTAGAGGAGGATAGAGGACCTGAGCTGATAGCCCTCTGTGTAAGAGAGAATCCAGAGGACTGGAGACTTCTGAGCTATGAGATGCTCCCAGCAGTTGGTTTGGGGATGACTGAGGTAGGAAAGGTGGAGAAAAGGTGACAAACCTCCCAACCCGTGTTTAAACCTCTTGAGGACACCGACATGTACCACAGATGAAAGCAACCCCAGAAAGCGGCAAGGGCTTAAAATTGTGTTTACTCCGGTACTTCATGTGCTGTTATTCCAAACCGGACCTGATTTCATGTCTCTGAACCTGAATGCTCAGTCTGACGCTTCACACTCTAGAAGCCTGCATTAGCTAGAAGCACAGACGCATTTTTGCTGCTCTCTCTCTTTGCTGCTCCCTGTCTAATAGACAACAGTATATATGTCTAATCCAGCTCACAGCAGCTTTAATTTCTACTTGGTTTTCTCTTTCTACTGAGAGATTGTATTTTTCCCAGCTTTCTGCCTCCTTGGGGGAATCTGGCAGAAGGAAGCTCCTTTGTTTCTCACAATTCTTCTTACAGCCCTTGTATTACTGCAGGTTTAGCCAGGTTCTCTTTTTATAGGTCATAAGATGCTTAGTCACTCATTAGGAGGTGAACAATACTACTTTGAAAAAGCACACAAAATAACATTCTCTAGACCCAACAAGAATCTAAAGGACAGATAGTAAGCATTAAATATGAAATTTGTTTATGATGGTAGAATTTCAGTGTTTCTGTTCATCACTTTTGTGTGCTCTTCAGAGGTGTCATGGGTAGAAACCAGGCAGGAGAAAACACACTGTGTTTTTAACACAGATTCCAATAGCTTTCAGTTGTGCAAATCCAGCTGAAAAGTAAGAGAATGGCATCATTATTCCAAACTGTAAACAACTCTAAGGCGTTATTTTAGAGCTCTGTCTTCTGGTGCGAAGAGAAAAGCAATTCAGGTAATTCTGGCTATTGTTTCAAGTACCAGGCTTCACAGAAAATGAATGTTCCTTTTGAACTCCATGCTGCAAAAAAAAACCCCAAACCTGAGTAAAATACTCAAGAGTATATAATTTATCTGTATTTTTAATGCAAATTTTCTGTTTTAATGCAGTGTGACTGCTGACTTAAGTCATTTCCATGTTCTGCGTAGTGTCACCCACTCAGAAAAATCTCAGAACCATTTGCTCTGCACCAAGCCAAAATATGGAGGAAACAGCCAAAATCTTCACTCCCATCAAAGAAATTGATCTTCCATAACTGAAATTATTTTGTGTAGTGTCTTTTTGTTATTTCAGTATACATTGATCATGCTGCATTAATCATTATTTACAAAAAAGATGTTTGAAATGCTTTGTAACTCGAGAGCTAGGAACACAAAACTGATACACAATGAACTACAGCTGTATTAGCCAGCCTGGTTTTGGGGGGATTATTTTAACTCATTTTCTTAGGTCTTTATTTGTATCATTTCTGCATAGAACTATTTAGTTGTCTTAATTCTTCTTTTATGTCTCAAACTCATTTTCGACCCTGGCTTTAATTGTCTCTCCTAGCAATTTTGCCATCTGTTTATTGCTGGCTGATGTATCTTTCTGTCTCTCCGCTGAGCAAACTGACGTTTATGTTCTTTGGGTGTTAATGGCAGAGAGATACCAAACAGCTTGTCTATCCTAGTCCTGAATTTTGGTAGACTCCATTGTGACATCCTCTCTTATAAAAGGCTTTTCTTAGATTAAGGTCTCTTCGATGGATGAGCCTGATTACTATCCACGTGCCCAGACTGTTCAGCGCAGAGCAGCGCAGAGCAGGACTTTGCCGCTGGGTCACTACGGGCATGTTCCTCTTACTCTTCCTTGGAGGTAGAAAACAGATTTGAAGCCTAGCACTCTGCCCAGATCAATGTATATCTTTCCCTTCCAGCAAATCTCAGTAGCCTTCCTTTTGTGTCGTCTTCTTTTGACATAAAGGTGAAGGAAGGCTTTTTGTCCTTCATCAAGAAGTCCTAACCTGCAGTCCTTTAACAACCCGAGCTTATAAGCTAGACTCTGCAGTTATAACTAGAAGTATGTTACCTGAAATATCTTTTTCTTCCTAGTGTTTTCTGAACTGGCTTTGCCACCTTTGCATTGGGAAGAGGAGTCCCTGCTCTAGAGACAATGTTCTGACGGGTGGGCGTGCGTGACTGCCTCGTTTCGGACTTGGCGTCTGTGTTGCAGCTTTAGTGTCTTCTCTTTAAATCGAAACTGCCAATAGCATGACAAACAATGGCAAGATGAGGGGACAAAGAATATCATAACTCACATCAATAGTAAGAATGAAGCTTTTATATGACAACCATTTGATGAGCTGTATGCCTTGTCTGGGTGTTCCCAATCCCTTTTCTAGCATTCAGGGAGGCAAGTATTCAATGGGGAGGCCTGAATGCACACCCAGAGCGAGCGCTGATGTCAGAGACAGCAGTCCATGTTCAAAGCAAATTACTAACACATCCAGGGCTGTTTCCAGTTCTGCTCTGTCCTGCTGGGAGAGCGGGAATGAGTCATTTCTGTGCGCTAGGTCTGAGTCCCTCTCTAAGCAGAGAGCACATCACCTCCCCGTCTCGCCAGGCGTCCCTTTCAGAGCTACGCATGTCAGGCCATGGGCAGGGAGGCTACGTAAGGCACTGCCTGTGCTGAGTTTCTGCACTTGCGGGCACAAGAGCTTGGTTTCAATGTCTGTCAGTCTGGTGTTTTTCACCACTAAGTGGGAACATCTTCTCTGTTCTGTATATTGATTTTTTACCATTGCCCGGTGTCCTCAGCAGTTGGAGGCAAAACAACTACTGAGTTGTTAAAAGGGAAAATGTCTTTTTAGGACACTTTAATGACAATTTCCTTGGCTGTGTCACACTCATAGCAGAGTGTAACCATTCATTGTCAAAGACTACCCATTTAGGAGAAAAATACATTGGTTTATTACTGGTGTTACCTCCCTATCGCCTGTGTCAAGTTGATTCTGCACTAAGGGCTGAGGGACCTGTGCAGACACTGAGACTCAGGGCAAAAAATCCTGAAGTAATGGTTCACTGGAACTGCGTCCCTGTTTTTTGGAACTGAAGATGAGCTATCCAGTTACACTTTCAAATACCACAAGACTTATCAGCATGTATAGGAGCAAAAATAACACCATTCCAGCCCTCAGTGTTAGGAAGGTGAGATGGAAGGTCAGTTCAGATGAGCTGTCAGGAGCAGCATTCAGTGATACAGCAACAAGACAGATATCTTCTTGGCTAAAATCTAAGAAAATAGCTTCTGATTTTGTTACAGAGTCTAAATCCAGACTATTCAGTGGAATTAGTGGGACTCAATCTGCCTGTGGCAGGATCTCAAATACGGTCATTAATCAATTGCTCCAAATACCTTTTACCCTGTTTCTCCATTCTTTCATCCCTTCCAGCCTCCTGAGTTTCCTCATCCAGTTTCAGTGTGGGAATGGCCACTGGTGTCATTTCTCAGAAAAGAGAAAAATAAACACTGGAATGTATCCCTGAATTTCTTCCATTACAGGAACAATCAGGCAATGAAGTAGTACAGCAAGCATAATTCTTTCGGGCATCCTTGAAACTCTCAGTGATATATTTAATTTAGAACCATTAGAGTGCCATTACATGCTAAATACTTTCTGATACCTAAAAGCAAAGAGTATTGTGCACTAAGACTTAATGATCATCTTACGCAATAGGTAATTATCTTCCCAGTATTTTGATTTTTAATCTCAAACCATTTCCCATAATGACGCTTCTTTTGTTGTCCCAATAATAACTGCCTCCTAGTTTTAGAAAGAATTATACGTCTTGGGTGCAAGTATTGCTAACCTGTATTCCTAACCACTACTGTAGGGTCATAAGCTGTCAGAAGAAAACTTAAATAAGCTATACTGACCTTTAACTGTCATCCTATGTAATATTGATCTATCACATGGCTATCAAAGAGCTGGACATACATTGAGCTAGGAGGCAGCTTTAGCCCCTTGTCCCTGTGGAGATGTAAAAAGTCTTCAGCGACCTTTCAGCGAGCTGCCTACACCTTGGATCTACATCCACTGACTTAGCTGGTACGAAGGGTGGTGGAGTTTTGTGCCAGTCTAAATAGCAAGATGGGAGTGGGGAGGGTTTTGCCCAAGTCACCACAGCTGCTGCAGCGATTTTACTATCATTTTTTATTTCTTTTGCATCATCTAACCTATTGTTAACAACCCACTGAGATCTGGCATCAAATAATTGTCTTCGCAGATAAATATACTTTCAGAAATCCTTTTTTCATCGGTTTAAAATAGAGCACGCATTTCCTGGTGTGTGTATTGCTAAAAATAAGCAATCTAGGAGTAAATGAGAATGACTTAGAAACCAAGGGAGCTTTTCGATTGCTGCATTCTCAGAGAGAGAGCAGAGTCAACTGATACAATCAGAACTGCAGGGAGGAGGATGCGTTTGTGTCAGTAACACACCTCTGCCCGTCAGGTCACTTTCGAGCCAGAGCTGCAGACACTTTTCCTATCACTTAAAATTATTAGGATGTGAATCACAAGTGCACAGCAATTTTTTATTAGATTTGTCTTTGTGCATGTCCTCTCCCCATGAAAACCATCAATGCACAATTCTGTGACAGAATGTCAGCGTAGATATGTTGGAGAAAAGCAAATGTAATGATGCTGGTGCAGAAGATACTATTTCATCCCAAAGAAAATTACACATCTTCATTCTGACTGACAGCCTAAACAATGCCATGCCTGAATCATAAATGATACACTGTTTAGCTGGAAGAGCCATTAAGCATATGATGGAGAGTGGAAGTGAGCTAACCGTCTCCCCAGAACAAATAGCACTTTGCATTTCACATAAGCAAGTTGACAGGTTTTTAAAAATTTACTTCCAGATTTTGCTTTTTGAATAGAAAAGAAATCAATAGCAAGAATGGAGACCTGACATCGCTGCACGCTGTGCAGCTTGCTCTTCTTCCTGCTGTTACACCTCCAAAGCAGGAAACGCGCTGATGGATCTGCCCAAGAATTTCCAGCTATTTCTCGGCAGCCTGAGACGTCTTAAGTATTCTGGCACTTTTCTCACTGCTTGTCCAGCTTTTATCCAAATCTTTGTTGCTTCTAATCATTTAATAATGTTATGAGGGCATTTAGCAAAAACCTTAGAAAATCAAAGTACATTTCATCTTTCATGAGGAATGTAATAAAACAATTACAGTATGCAGGAGACAAGGCCAGTCTCATGTTGCTCTCATATTAATCCTCTTTTGCTGCCTTTTTATTTTAAATCAGAGTAATAGTTTGGAGGACTTTCAACAGGTCTTCCAGTCCATCCTTTGCCCTAAGGCAAAATCAACTTTGCTTACACCGGTTCTGGCAGATTTTTGTCTTATCACTATGATTGTTTTTTAAGACCTGCAGTGATGGTAATTCTGTGTGCTCTCTTGACCACTTATTCCTTAAAATTAGAAATTGTTACCTAATGTCTAGTCTAAATTTAAGCCGGTTGCCTTCTGTCTATAAAGTGCATGCAGAAAGAATTACAGCATGAAGGTGAACAGTGAGGGTCAAAGCAGGGTGGTAAAGAAGCAAAAAGGGTCCAACAGTCCATCCACCGAGACTTACTGATATCATAGGCGAGACAAACGGGTGTAAAAGGGACTCAGGGGAGAATGAAAGCTCCCGTTCCTCCACAGACCTCCGCAGCCTCCTGTCCTACCCTTGCGGGATGCCCTGGGTAGGGTCGGGGGTGCAGGGTGGGGGTGGAGGCACAGCTTTAGCACACAGCACCACGGCACAGTGTGTCCTGCTCATCGCAAAGCAGGGAAAACCTGTATTCAGCAGCAGATTATGGAACAAAGAGTTTACTAGTGAAAATAAAGAATACAAGCAAAGAATGATAGTTCAAGTGTCCATCATACTGAACTGTATTTTGTATTAAATTTCTTTCTCATTGAAAGCAATTTCAAGTTGGAAACAAATGGGTACGAGGTGGAACTTGTTTGCATGTTTTTGGAACTTGTTTGCATGTTTTTAATGCTAACATTTCTCACAGAAAGCCAAGGAACTGAAGGTGATCTGTCTAATTTCAAGTAGGCTGGCTATAGCTACGGTACATTGAAATATTCATCTTTTTCCACTAATTGCTGTGTGGGAGTTGTTCACAGAATGAAAGAACCTTTTGTATTTGCTATCGTACGTACCAGCTCTAAGACATCGCTCTATTATATTTTTTTACTTCTCTGTCATCGGTACTGGTTAGTATTTTACTATATTAGCAATCATCAAAAAATCCTTACCTGAATGATACAGAGAAAGGCATTCAAAACTGAAACTAGGATTTGGCTGAGCAGGCAAGTTACTGGTTCAAATGCATTTGCTGAAAGAAAGCCCTACTGTAGCAAGAGAGGAAAGTTAAATTTCTCTGGTGACGTTATGAAATGGAGTTTATCTCCTGCTGTATTCACAGCAAACTATTACTAAAGGGCAAACTTCTTCATTGCCACCTCCAAATATGGTAGGATTTTATCTGCTATTGTTTGGTTTGGGTTTTTTTTGCAGGAGAGGTAACCTGAAACCTTTATCATACACATGGATACTCATTAGAGGTGGGAATTTCAGTTTTTCTTGTTTCCACATTCTATTTGAAGGTACTGGGCAATGTTTTCAAACATTTAAACACGCGTCTGCATCTCTTTAGAAATCTAAATCCATGTCAGCAGTGCCAGCACATCTGAAAATAAAAACATACAACTGAAACAAGCATCTTGGAAAGCTGAGTCCAGTTTCTTAATGTGTAAAAGTTGATCCAAGTCCATCTCCGAAAAAGTAAGGACAAATACTGATTGGGGAACCTAGACATCCATGCCAGAGACAGTTAGCCAATAGGCTTGAAAATATGACTTGAAAATCAATATTATGGGTATTATGTTCTGAGGATAAGCATCAGATGAAGAAGGGAGCAGAGGGTTGGTAGGAGGGTGTAAAGAGAAAAAAAAAGAGGACAAACTACGAGAAGGGCTAATGATGAGGAAGATAATGTTTCCAGTCCCTGTTTAACATGAGCGCTAATCTTGGAAACACAGGGGGACCAGTCCTTATATGGTCAGTGCTGCCACGTCACTGAAGCCTAGAGAGTTGAATCATGGGATATTTTAGCCCTGTTAATTGCATTCAGAGTGATAATTGTACATTAGAAGTAATTATTTAGATCAATGTTTATTTCTACATGCCACAAAGAGAACCTTCATTAGACCATCAGAAGAAAACAAATTCAGTATCAATGAAAAAATTGCTTTCTGTGGGTAGTGCAGCCCTGTATCCATGGGTTCTTCATGAACAAGGATGTTTGGTCTCACCATCTTCTGGAGGTACAGCACTGGGATTGTAATGAATTCCAGCTATGGAAAAGAAATTGGGAAAATTTTCCATTATAATAATTTGATTTAATATGTTTAGAAAGAGACCTGTCTATGCAGAACTCACTGATTTAACGTCCTTGGGCAAATAACAGAAATTGTTGTGTTTCCAAAAACAATCAGAAATGTTTGGTGCTTAGGTCAGAATTCCTATAAAGACATTCCTTTTTTCAGAATACGGGACTGCAAAAATTTATCCTTCTGGGAAGGCAAAACCTCCTGCGGGGTTGTTCTGGGTTAAACAGGCTCACAGCAGGTCCTGTTCAGATTTCTGTATTCCCCAAGATCTTTGCTCTTTTGGGAATGCATGAGATAAGACTATAGTGCTCCCTAACTGGAAGTAGTCCCGTGAGACTGCCATCCAGCTGGCCCAGGGCAGAATATGTCTTAGGTGCCGACGGTGGAAACTGAGCAGAGAGTTCCTTTCCTTTCAGAGAAGAGCCATAGCACGATCTTAAGGGCTTTCTTACTTTCCTTACTACAGAAAAGCCATCCATAATGTAGCCATTAACTCCAAACCGAAGTCTGGCACAGACAAAGCAGTGAAAGGTTTCCTATTTATTTCCATTGGTTAGGATTTGACAGTCACCGTATGGAACCTATTGCATTCTAATCTATACAGTGCACACTGTTTTTCTTACCAGTCCTAAAGTTTACATCCAGAGAAGTCCCGGGGAGGAAATCTGAGCCATTGAAAGTTGAACTTGTTCCATTAGAATGTAGACTCCACAAAGCCTGGGATGGTGATTTGTGGTTTAAACGCCTTGGTGTAGATCCAGCAGTTGCACCTGACCTACTCCAGTCTGAAATCAGAGAATGGAAGGCACAGAAATAAAATTTGGTACGGGTGTCACATCTCAAACTACTAGAGACCAGGGAGGAGAAAGGTCTGTGCTTGCTTCTTGTGCCATCCTTGTACCTGCCCTGAAGCCGTGGGTCTCCGTGCAGCACAATGCACAGTTCCTGCTGCTCATTTTTACACTAGCTCCGTCACACTTGTGCAGGTGGGGCTGGATACCAGCAATGCAGTCTTCTGTTTCCCTTTAGGGACCCAATATAGCAATGCTAATTTGGATAAGGTCACACCAAAGAAGACAGGAGGTACACAAAGGACAGGAATGGCAGCCTTACCCTTGGTGTATTGTACACCATCGAGCTGGCTCATGCTGAAGGGAGAGTACTCTGTGTGCTACTTAGAGCTGAATTCCCCCTCTGCAAATGGAAAGGGACACATTCCTCGGCAGCGCACAATGTACAAGACTGCTCCATACAGGGCATGTATGTTCATATGGGATTTTCAGGCTGGCTTCCTGAAAAGGCTAAATTGAGTTAGCTTCTCCTTGGTCATACCGATTCTTTATGTCAGCTAATTTTGATAGACACACAGAGGTACTGATGTTATTCAGTTCTTCCCAATTTATGTGAAAAATCTACATCAAGAATAAGCCAAAGCATATGCTATTTCTTGCTGAGCTGGTAGATAGCAGAATCTTAGAATAATTTAAGTTGGGAGAGACCTTTGGGGGTCTTCACTCCAACCTCCTGCCCAGACTTGGATCAGGTTGATCAGGCACCCGTCCAGCTAAATTTTGACTCTCCAAGAAGAGAGACTCTCTCCATTGTCTCTCTGGGCCACTGTCACCTATTTAACTACCCTCATTATGAAAAAAATGTGTTTCCTTATAAATAATGGGGATTTCCATAGCTGCGACTTGTGTCCATTGCCTCTTGTCTTCTTGCTGCACACCTCTGAGAAGAGTCTGTCTCTTCTCTATAACCACCCCTCAGACAGCCAAAGACAACAATTACATCTCCCTTCTCCTTCCCAGGCTGAGCAAACTCAGCTCCTGAGCATAAAAAATAGCTACTAGTATGTCCAATATCCTGCATAAATTTCTGAATCTCAGCTTTATGAAGACTGGAAGGCCACCAGAAACATAGCTCACATAAGGGAACACTGAATGGCATGTGAGAACAGAATTATAGACCAAGCTGAAATCTTTTTCTGAAATCTACATTTTTTACTGCATGCTGTCACCCCATCATCATGTCATATAAGAAGTTAATGGAAGAGGATGAAGACCTATTAAAGAACAATTATCCAATGCAATGCAGAAAGGCTATTGAATGGAGCCTTATTTCTTAATGTAAGAACAAATGTGACACCTGTAGCAGGCAAAGACTTATGAGTCAAGCTAACCAAAATCCCTCAGTGCTTACCAGAATAATTACTCAGATGATATCGTCCCCAGCAAAAGTGTACTCGACACTGCTTCACTACTTCTTCCTTCATTAGGCAGTGAAACACAAAGATAAAGAACCCTAAAGAAGTAAGAAGAGAAATCCAGAGGTTTTCGGGTGGGTTCTCCAATGCACTCTCCCTTTTCTTTACTTTTTGTATGCCACTCAGTTACCAGTATGTGATGTATGGGCAGAGAGGGTGTCCCTGGGCCAGCATCATGTTGGCACAGAATTGCACTGAGTCTTTTGTGCGTAAAAAAAGGTAATGGGGAGAGATTGTTGCAGGTTTGGTGTAAGAATAAGCTGCAAGTCACTGTAGATTCTATCAACCATTTTTATGCCCACATGAAAGGGATTGTGCCAGCTCCTGAAAAGATGCATTTACTGGGACTTATGTTTCAAAGGCATGAATTCATGTCTTTAATAGTATATCTATCACAGCAATACTATCTGAACAACACTATCATCCCACTGCAATGGAGCTTTCCTATTAAAATAGCTGAACACAGTAACACAAAAGCTATATGAGCACTCCTCTTCCCCCATGCTTGAATTACATGATGTTACAAATTTATTTCTATTCCACAGCCCTAAACGGTTGTATTTATAGCAGTACTCCATTCAGAAATTACCTTGCAAGGTGTTAAAAATGCTGAAGAGATACAAGAACAATATCCTCACTGCTCCCCAGGCAAAAAAGACAAAGCCCCAAGTTAAGCCCAAAATGAACATCAAGCTGAAAGTGCTTTTGAGGTCCTGGAGAAAACCCCGTTTCCACAATCTGGATCTCTTTTGTGTCCTTGATTTCACAGAGTGGATTTGAAGAAGAACAGTGATGAACATGGCTGTATTTGTCAAAAATATTATGAAGACATAGGCCACAACGGAGATGTAAAACACTACGTTCTCTTGAATCCAGCAACTGCAAGAAAGGGAGGTCTGTATTCAATAAGGAGTTTTGTGAGCAGTGAAAGTAATGAGGCTGGGTATCCAAAACAAATCTCCCGTATGGTTCTCCAATACCTAGTAAGGGGCATTCGCTAACGCCCATTACTTTCCCTCAGTGAGGACATTTGTAGAATCTGTCTACTTGCCTTTTTTATGGATGCTATAGAAATTCAATAACTTTGAGACTTTAATATCTCTGCCTAATTCAGATAAACCTGACCATTGTTTCTCAACTTAATAATGTATACACACAAAGACACACTGCCTTACGAAAACCAAGTTAAATACGACTCAGTTTGGAGTTTAAACAATAGTATGGCACAGAGATGAGCACTGGTTAGCTTTTCCTCAGGCATAAAGTAGTGAGTTTTACTGCTTTTTTGCTAAAGATGGGTAACTATTTTCCCTCTGAGGTGTCATGGCTGTGTTTTGCCTCTCTGGTGGGATAGAATTAAAATATTCCAGGTAATCTTCACCAACAAGTGATGAGATTGTACTAAAGAAAAATCAGGTGAAAAAATGGAAGCGTTCTTTGCTATAAAACCCTTCTAAAAAAGGGTGAAAGAATGCAGTGTTTAAATAAAAGAATTTGAACTCATGAAGAGACAGTGATGTGAACAAATATTAAAAAACCAGAAGCAAACATGCAAAATACTAGAGCAATTATTCTGCCTTTAGGTTTTACCAGAATGAGTTAATATGCCATGTAAAGAAAGAGTTGACTGGCAGAAGGCCTCCCTGTCCTCAAGCCCAATCCACTGATGTGAGAGTTCTTCCATGCAGTAGCCATACATCCACAATGATCCAATGAACCAGAACCACTAAAAGGAGTGGGTTATGATGGGGGAGAAAAGGCAAAAGCAAGAGAGAAGTTGTAGCCTTCTGGTTATTTCTTGTATTCATAAGATACTCCGGTGACCATCAAAAAACTTGAAGTATTACACTTACAAATTGCTGAATGGATTGCTCTCAGAATGTGATCCATTGCCATAGAAGTCTTTGTTTATAATGACCACGATAGTAATTACAATAGCTGGCATTCCTAATATGGAAGGCAAGAGAAAAAGAGGTATTTAGATTAAAAAGAAAAAATTCGAGACTATGGAAAGATGTCAGATAATCTCTGATGAGTAATTACAGCAGACATGCACATCTTAGGATCAAACTCTACCCCTAAAGCTCCTTCTGAAACGAGTCTAATTAAATGGGTGGCATAGCGGGTTTAATCTCCTTATTTATGTAAATTACAAATGAGTAGGCATAAAAATATCTGTGTTTGCAGAATGTTTGTGAGTGTTCAAACATCTCCAGAAGGGATCCAATCTGGCAAAATAAAACCAACTGATTATTACAAAAAGCAGAGGCAAAAGATAAGCAGACCACAGCATTTTGTGTGAAGATCTGATAGAGACAGACATTTTCCAGACAGTGTTTTATCAGTCTTCCCTTCCACTCATTTCCCATCTCACATATTTCTTTCAGTTCTGGCTTTTCTGTTGAGAATGGCTGCCGCCAACAAGACCATCATGGATGGCTGCCCCTGAGAACAATTATATGCGACATCAGATCTAAGGACAGAGATGATGATACTCTGCACGCTATTGAAAAGCCTAAAAAACCCATTAAAACAGTATCTAATGGCGACCCAAAAAATACAGACTAAATTCTGCTCTGAGCCAGTGCCTCTGACAATACCTTTTCTAACAGCTGAGCCAGCATTTTGGGTACGTTTTGTTATGTTTCTCCCAAACAATTCTCTGATGCTCAGTGCTTAGAGGAAAGGTGAATCAGTGAAGTCCTCAGGAAGAGCTATGAATGAAAGCCAAACCCACCCCCTACGGGGCAATCATGCATAGAATGGCAGGTAAGGACATGAGGCCTGGAGAAGAAGATCAGAATCCCCTCTGAGCATCACCAGTGCTGGCGTGAAGGCTGTGGGCAGCTCGTACCTCCTCAGGCACACCCACTGATGTGAGGTACCATGATAAATCGTTTCTGTAAAGAGCAGGAGGGGTAGGGAAAGCAGTTCCTTACACCCGCTTTTGCCTTTCCTTGCATGTGACTCTGTGCAGGGAGAAACGGGCACTTTCTGTTAATGTCTCGCTGGGCAGAAGAAACATAAGCTGAACCTGGCTGGGGGAAGAAATCCATCCTTACGGCTCAGGGTGTGCACCACATTTCTACTAGTTCGGTATCCTAACTAACTTTTGCAGACATGCTCCTATCTTAGAGAAGTTAACAAGCACAGAAGCAGAGGAGAAATCTGCTTACTTACCCCAGCCAGCAATACAGCATTTGAATATGTACTTTGGGACATAAACATTGAAAACTTTGACAAGAGCCAAGTAAAACTGAACAGACTCCAGGCACATCCACGTGAAAGATGCAAGAAGGAAATAGTGAAGGAGCACGGCCACGGCGATGCAGAGACCTGGCTGGTTGAATGAGGACAGCCAGGAATTGGTGAGGAAGACCATGTTCAGCATCAGCAGTGCGGCACAAAGATTGAGCAGGATTTTTGAAGGGTTGTCTTTCCGCAGTTTTCTAAAAAGAAGGGGAAAGTCCACAAGGTGATCACTGCATGAGTTGTGCTGGGTGCATTCACTAATGCAAAGTAGCACAAATATGTATTTGGCATGTTATAAATTGGCTTCTTGTGGTGTAAGTTGACACCCTGCATTGGTGTTTTATATATCACTAGTGGGTTTTTGAAACAGATCTCCCAGCCTGAAAAAGCAGAGCTTCTATATACAGGGAGACCTGCTAAGTTTTTCACGCTTGGTGGAGGAGAGACAGACTTAATATCATGTTTTTACCACTGCATCGAATATTATTGTTATTGCTGTATTACTGGATTATTAAAGTACCCACCGTTACCTAACTCTAGGACCCTATCATGCCAGCAGCTACTGGCACATACAGCATAAAACAAAACCTATCCTAAAGCACAAAACACAAGAAAGACCAAGAGCAAGAGAAGAGAAACTAAGTTTCCCTATTTCACTGTTGATATCATCCAATGTACGATCTATATACAGGGAATCTTCCCAGTTCTTGACAGGATATCTTACTCATGTCGACAGGTAAATTTATGAAATGACAGAAATTTAGGAACACAGAAGTTGCTGAACAGCTCAGACTAGTTCTTGTATTGAAGCATGAGGATTTGAATCCCTCTTACTTCATCACAGTCACAGGACAAAATAAAGCACTATTTATACTGTCAGCTCTCACTCTTGCCTCCTATTCATAACAGCATCAAATATTACCAAATATGCTGATAGTTACTGCAAATTCATTGTTGCTAAAATATTAAAAGCAATATAAGAAAAAGGATCAAACTTACTCAAGGGCTAGATACGTCACCAGTGTTATACCCAAAAAAAGGGAGGAAGCACCACATCCTGCATAGCTTATCAGAGTTAATATACGATCATGTATGATATCTATCTCTGTCCGGGACAAGTCCTATGTTACAAGATAAAGAGTCAGAGTTGTTTGCCATAACAGATAAAGAAAATTGCTTTCCACATTTTCACATTGATAAAGAAATCTATTTCTGTTCTGCTTACTGCTACTCCTGGAGGGTTTCCATTAATATTTTGATGTGTTTCTTATTGCATAGTCCTACAGAATATCCAAACTAGTAAAAATACGCAGTATTTAAAGCACCCAGTAATAAATTGTGAAGATAGAAAAGCTGTGTTTCAGAAACCACAAATTCTATAAGGATTCCAGGATCTTGCCCAAATTATTCCACTGGGAGCTCACTTTGTAAGAGAAACTCTACTTTGTTTCAATGGCAGCTGCCACCCGTGGGAACTGCACAAACCAGCTAAATGTCTTGGAGTGTGGGAGGATCCTCCATGTCCAGAAAGCGTCCCTCTGCAGCAGTCAGCTGGGAGGCTGGGCCCTGCTCCTCCACAGCTGCTGCCAGTGGTGACACAGAGAGGATTTTCTTGTTCCCTGCCATGGTTTCTCTTCTGTTTGGTGAAACTTCGATCCTCAGACTAGTAACCTACGTCTCTGATGTACAATTGGCACGGCTGTTAAATGCTTGTGACTGTGCTGATAACGAAAGTGGCAGTGCAGGAGAGGTGTGATCTTAAAATCAGACTGGATTCTCTTTGCTTGAATGGAAACCTTAGCAAGTTGTCTGAAACCTGTAACATCTAAACTCCTTCCTGTAGAAGTCACATTTTTACTCTTTTGTGCCCCTCTGGGAGCAGGGTGATGCTGACCTCTCTGGGAAGCTGGGCAAGCATCCAAAGGCGAAGCGGGGGCCTTACTCCATCCAACTGGTTATATCCGACTGGGATTAGACAATTGTAATCTAATCAGTTTGCTTTCAGCTTGCCTATCACTTTGCATTTGTTGCAGCCCATTCTCAGGCAGTCATCCCATTTTTTGACATTCATCTTTTAGAGGCAGTTTTCTCTGTGTTAAAATACTGCTGCCTTTTCTGCCCTACAGATAAGAGACGATAGTTAATTCCATCTCCTGTATTTATATTAAATTTCCCTTTCTGATAGAGCATAGATAAAACTTTCAGAAAGATGTAATGTCAGTAGTTGCCACTGGCAGGTAATAAATTTAACACAGTATTTCCAACACAGCAAGTAACACATTAACATTGATGAAGTTACATTGCAAGGAAGTACAAACTGCATCTGTAAAATGAATTTGCCTTGAAGCAAGTGACATTTAGAGGACTTTATACCATAAAACTTATTATACCTGTTTTGTTTGTTATTACTGATTTTGGCAAAAATTGCAGATCTCTAACAGCTTGTATAGATACGAATCTCCCATCTCTCCCCAAAACCAGTGATGACTTTGTTGGGTGCCACGGGACTTTTTTGGAGATGATTCACAGAGTACTTACCAGTAGGACTCCAAAATGGGTAAGATGGTTACAAAAACAGATTGTGTAATTCATATCTGTATATTCCATTTCACACCCCGATGTATTCCAACCACCCAGTCCATCTGTGTAATAGAGAAAAAAGGATTTTTAAGCAGAGTTAGTCATGCTCAGTCATTTATAGCTCTGCAGCATTCAGAATGTGTGAATATGAGCTCAAGTTACTACAGATTGCAGGGTCATTTAGCAGCACTCAAGTGAGATTTCACACAGGAACACATCTTATATAGTTGCCTGAGAACCTCAAAACTTGGATGAAAGCCATTGGTGGAATGAAGAAATATTTAAAGTCATTTACACACCCGCACACAGAGAAAGCAGGAAGGTAAGGAAAAGTGTGCTGGACTAGATGATGCTGCAGGGTGTGGAAACACAGAAGGCAAGAAATATTTACAGGGCAGAGGATTTGTTTAGGCAGAGTGTAGCACTGAAAAAGCCAGATCTTCCCTGGTGAAATTAAATTTATGACCCTACTTAGGTGGCATGTATGACATATTCAAAAGCTAAGCTTCTGATTTAAAAAATACATATATTCTGGCACCAATAATTGCAGAGGAAACCTCTCCCAAGTGAGCTGAGTTAACCCAACACGCAACTATCTTTCTGTGTTTGTTAACTGTCTGAGCCATATTGAAGACTTGACCACAGCAAAGCCCCCACTGACTTCCCTGAAGTAACCGTGAGTACTAATCTAATGTTTCATTGCATTTCTGCTTTTTTCTGAGGATAAGTTTTCTTATTCATGTAGATGCAGCACTGTACAATGCCAGACACACATCCCCTAGTATTTACACTGATTGCTGAGGTACCAACAGCAATGGAAACCAGCAACACAGACTCAACAGGACAGCCTCAAAGTTTCAAGCTGCAATGTCAAGGAGTCAAAGGCTCTGTGAGGCTGGTGACAGAGGAAGCGTGGCAGGTCTGTAAATAACACTTACTGTTCTCCTGAAAGTCCCAAAAGACACAGTGCACTGCTGCACTACCCTGAAAGCAGAGAAAAAGGAGGCTGTGACGTTTATTCAGTACATCTGTACACTGCCTGCACTTGCAGACGGTGCATCTTGCCTGTAATCAGGGTTTATAACGAAGGCAGTTTGATTTGATTTCCCCTCTACTGCTTGACAAGAAAGCCCACTCATCTCTGCAGTGATTGGCACGGTGGTGCTGCAGAGAGTCTGTGGGTCACTGGAGATGCCAGCAGAGCAGGGACAGTTGGGCACATGGTCACTGGGAACCAGCTGGGATGTCGGCCATCTCATCCACGGCACTGAAAACCAGCAGAGGGTCTCAATTTTCCCTTTACCAAGGGAAATCCTGGGAGTCAGTGATTTTCTCAGTTTTACCAGTCTTCTTTTATCTTGTATTGTATTTTAAGGACAGCAGAAAATCTGACAAGTTATCCAGCTTAAACTGATTCCTATGTCTGATCTCGTTGGCTTCATGTGGTCTCTGAGATGTCATACCAAACTACTGGTGAAATTAAACAGTTATGACTAAGACCTAGAATAACAACCTGAAATTTTATACAATGAAAAACCCCAAACTATTCTCTACACAAGAAAACATTTATTTTAGAATTTCAGTGTTTCCTCTCTCTCAAACCAGGCGGGGAAGACACCTAAGAGAAAATAAAGCTTGCCTGCATATTGCAAACAGCTGAACAGACTTAAATGGGTATTCAATGCAATGTTTTCTCTTGGGGACATTCTAGTTTATTACTCGTAATGCTGCAGCAAACTTTCCCAAGGCACAGATTCATTTTCGTTTATTATTAATAAAGTTTAATAAAGCACAGAGCTTACAGGAAGCCACCCTAACAGATAAGCTGTTAAGACGTGTGATCTGTAGACTATCAAATATAATTAGGCAGAGTGCCAATGATGTAGGTTAGGATGGTATCTCATTAAATATTTAATTAGGATATCTTAAAAAGGTTGAGAAAAAAAATCTGAGAGGTGCCAGATGGCCTGGTGGAGTAAAAACGACAGAAGAGAGAGGATATCTAGATTAAATTTCTGGGTACATACTATTTGCTAGAACTGAATGGATAGAGCATATTACCATGACAGCAGCATTTTCAAGATCTCATTCACTTGAACTTTAATCGAATTCATTTTATTGAATAATTTTGTTCTGCCCTGGGTTTGCAATATATTCATGTGGAGGCTGGACCATAAACATTGGCAAATGCTAAGGTGGAACTTGGTGAACACATTTGACCTGTGCCCATTTTAATGTAATTCAGGATACATTTTAGTTTTGAAACATCATTTTGAAACAAAACTAAGCAAAATAATTTTGAAAACATCTATGCAATGTTTTGTTTTTTTTTTTAAATTTACCTCTTTTGATAACTAAAACAATTTGATGAATTCAAAGCAATCGCAAATCATTTCAGTCAAATCCAAAACCTGCCATTTTTTAGCAAATAAACTTCTCCTTAAAAAAAAATTGTCCAGATCAAAACAAGGAAAACATCCCTTGCTGCTAAGCATGGATTTCGAGTGGAGACACAAGCTTTATTAACCCGCAGGAATTAAACACTGACATCTATGTGGTCTGTCAATGTTTTGGTTGATATATCATGGAGAGGTCAGGCAGCAAAATGTTTTAAGCTTATTTGTCCTGTTGCCAGTTCATTGTAAGGCTAAGTGAAATAGGCTCTACTTCAACGTGTGTCTGATGAAATGAATACATCCTACCGTATTTTGGTCTATGTGCTGAAAAGTAATAGTCACAGGCTCATTAAGGTTCTGAACTGATGCGTTTTCAATGCTGGCACTCACAACATAAGTATTCAACCTCTCCTTCTTTAAACTGTCATCCTGCAGTGGAAAAGTACACACATGCAAAAAATTCCAGCTCATTTCAGTTACCAGCAATCTTGCTCTTCCCTGCTTCCATTTTTTAAAAATGGTATTTCTTAGAAACGGTGATCAGCTAAACACCGTGGGGTGCCTGATGTAGTTTAGCTGCTTGCTACTTCATTAGCCAATGTAGTTAGTTACAAATTCAGGGACAGTCTCTACATCAGCTGAAGCAGAACAGAGTTTCAGCTGCATCAGCTGCATTGAGGAAGCTGTATAATCATTTCAGTACATCAAAACATCCAGTTGCACATCATTAAGCTCATTAGACAGTAGACACAATTGTGAATGCTTCTTCTGTGTGAAAAGCATCGTTCAGCACACTGTATGCTCCGTCATACCAAAAGATACGTCTCGCTTTTTAATTACACTCACCCCCCACCCCGAGTTAAGAAAACATAGCAAATACTAGAATAGTCCTAAACGCTGTATATCAGTACTGCCATTGTTTTAATGGAGACATAAATCTTGAAATTATTTTCATGATATTTGAGATGTACAGTGCACGTTCCTTAAGCAAGAGCTTACTATCAGACGAAGATTACGGTATGTTATTTTCCTACAGAAGAGCGGTATTGGAATAAAACATCATCTACAGAAAATGAACAAAATATCTAAAGTCTACAGATACGTCTCAAAGAACCATTGCTAGAGAGAAGGTTTTGTTGCCTGGGTACATTTTCCCTGCGTATTTCTTAGTGCTCCGTCAGCCTGATGCTAACTGTGCCCAGAAGGGATGATGCTATTGGGATTTGTTTTTTGTACTCAGTAAGAACAGCTGAACCGATTACTGCCATGTTAGCATTTGTTAGAAGTCATAGTTACCGCAAAGAGTGAAGTAGTGCCAAAAAACTTAAACTGGATCTTTGAATGCTTGTCTGGGTCAGCATGCTCAATCCCTAAGAATTTCCTCAGTGATTTCGGCAAAAACACAGAGGCCAGGGCCTTTTTGAAAGGTTTTTCTTGAACATTGACCTGCAGGAGAGAGAGATGGGATGCTCAGAGCTGCCCTCCTCAAGTCACACACACAACAGTACAAAATAGCAGGAGGGTTGTCTAGTTTAGTCAGTGGTCCCTGAGGTGATACTTTGTTCTTACCTTGAGATCCACACCTCTGTCGTAGGAAGTAACACCGAAGGCCAGTCCTCCAAACACTCTGGGATCTGAACGCATCACCAGCAAAGCCAAGGAAGTGGTTATGACTGACATATTTCTTTCTGTGTAAATCACCTTATAGCCTATCTCCTCAGTTGTCTTCAGGATACTTTACCAAGAGCAACAGCAAAGAAAAAAAAAAAAAAGATACATCTCTTGAAATGTTCTCCTGGCTTCATAACAGGCAGTCAGGAGACAATCAACTAAAAATCTCTGCTCTGATTTATGATCAGAAGGGGCAATCTCTAGAGCAGAATGGGTCTGTGTTGGGGTAGACGGCATTTTGTCTGGCACAGGGTCAGGTGACGGCAAGCAATTGAGTTAGCATGTTTGAGTAAGCCAAAACTCTGGCAGGTGGAAGATACAATCCTGTGGGAACAACAGGAGGTGGTTCTGGGAAGACCTGAGTCAAAATTCACACCCAGTCCAATACTGCATTTCATCTGGAAGGCAATAACTTGTAAAACCTACCAATTTGATTATCTGCAATCATGTAATTGTACCTTCAGGTGAAATATCAGACCCAGAATAATTTAGTCTGCAAAGGAGCTCTGGAGGTCTGTGACCCAACATCCCACCTCCCCCAGGCAGGGCATACTTGAAAGGTAGGTCAGTTTGCTCAGGGTCTTGTCCAGTAAAGCTCTGAATATCTCTGAGGATGGGGATTTCACAGGCTTTCTGCAAATTAGGGTTGTTTAATGCTCATGGATATGAAAAGAGTCAGAGACAGCTTCACATCTTGTTTGTCCTCCCTTACAGCTATTCAGCAGTATGCAGGAAGGGATAATACTCTATTGAAAATGTGTAAGACAGTTGGCCCTGATGGACTAAAGGAAGACCTTCCTGTCCTTCTTTGGTCTGGTGTTATCTTCATGGACCATTGGTCCCAGACACACAAGGACCCCCATGGGATCCTTTCAGCCATAGCTGCCCTAGAGCTGCAAAGTCTGGAGTTCAACTTTCTCAAAATATCAGGGATCCAAAGTTTCTCCTGAGGCCTGAAGGAAGGAGCATAACAGCCCTTGTGAGGATATCCTGCTAGCACTCATCAGGTGTCATCACAGTGGTCGTGCCCTTTTGAGGTCTGATTTATGGAAAAATCAAAATACCTAGGATTCTCCTGTCCACAAAAACTGTGAAGATGTTGTTACCACAATTTGTACATACCAAACTTATTTCCACTAAGGATCAGAAATCCAGAGCATATTAGAATATCATCCTTGTCCCTAAAACCTCACATTTCATAGGAGGAGAATTCAAAGTAATGGATATTTCACTTAAAAAACCCCACAGCCTATTTGAGAAGGCAGAGGTGTTGAGTGCTGGCAGCTGTCACAGCTCCCTCTCCACACACTGCAGAGCGAGCATACAGCCACAAAGATCATGGTGCTACTCAATGCTTTCTCTCTGGCAGATTTTCTAACCTATTTTTGGCTACTCCTCCTTGTGGACTCCTGAGTTTGAAAAGGCAATGCATAGTTGTCCAGTACAAACAACAGGGCTGTAGCATACTCTATGCTCCACCTAGAACTTAGGTGGAAAGTTCATTTTTCTTGCTTTTGATATTTCTTATTTTAATATTTCCTATTAAAATGTTGTTTTACATTAAGTGAGAGAAAAATGCAGATAGGCACAGTCTTTAAAATGAGAGATGCTGAAAGACTGTTTAATATGATGAACACCGCATCTCTTACACTGTTGGTTAGCGTCGAATTTGCCAGTGAAAAGTAGAATAATCTTTCCTATTTGGAGGTTCAGGCCATGCAGTGAGAAGTGGGTAAGCTGTCTTGCCTGAATCAGAAATGATTAAACTCTGTATACTTGCATTTGCCTTTGTAAAGGCCAGCAGTATTTTTCTGAACAGTGCTCTGCTCAGCCATGGAAGCCAGACATTTCAAAACCAGGTAGCTGAGTTACCTTTAAGATCTCAAAGGAGAGAGCTGGTTTTAAAGTTATCTAGCAACCTCAGTTTTAGTATGTGTGAGAATCACATAATGGATGTAGGATCCTAAATGTAGATTTTGAAGTCTAACATTGAATAGCTATGTTTGAAAATCCTTTGTCAGCACAGGTAGAGCACTCCAGCCTGGTGTGCTGGTGGAACAGATACATGTCTCCAGGCTGACCCCCTGACAGACCTCACTGCTGAGCTGTCGAGATCACCTCTGAGATGAGATGGCAGCTAGGCAGCCTCCCTGGTCTGCTTCCAGGCTGAGATGCCCACAGAGAACAACTCCGTGATGGTGACTTCTGCAGAACTGGTGCTGGTCAAAGCACCTTTGACAACACAATGATCAATCTCTGCTGCTAAGAACCACAAACGTGTTTAAGATCCAAGTACAGAAGTTGCTAAGTCTTGTGGTGCTATTTTAATAGACTGAATTAATTACTGCACGGTGCCATTTTAGCTTAGGAAGCCACTTCTAGGCCAGTTATCTTACCTATTGGTCATTTTTCTAATGTTCTGATCTTCTATTTCTTGCAGCAAAATATAGTTTATTATAGACAATATAGTCTCTGCAAGTGTCTTGCTCATATCTGCCAGCCTTACGATATCAGAAATTTTACTTGCAATGATTTCTAATTCTTCCATGTGCAGTGTTGCATCTGGCAAGAGGTATAAAATATGCTGTACAACATCTTGTGCATTCTCTGAAAAAAAAGAAAGTACAGATGATTTATGTGGCATAGCTCTACGTCTAGCTATATAGCTACATGTCTCTATATTAAAGCAAGCAGTTAGTCTGCTTCTCCTCTCTTTCCATATGGTCATAATGTTTCTGGTCTATTACAAAATTGTGTCCTAAGGATAAGGCAATAAGCCCTCAGCATGTCAATGAAACTGCCAAAAACTTCAGAGTAAAATCTGGATATCTCAGGCTGTATTTCAAAGGAAGAAAACAATGTACTTTTCATAAGAATATTATCACCTGCTTTTGGATTATAAAGATTACCTGTAAGTAATACTTAGTTTTAACTTTGGTCCCATTTACTAGCATTTGTGAGTTCAAAATTACACAAGATCCACCCCTCTCCCCAAATGCTGCTTAACTGGTATAGCAGCAAGAGCAAATTCTGAATGATATTGTTGTATTTGCCATTCAGCATCCTATCATCCTTCAATATTTTTTTTATAGAAGCAGAGTTTTACACCCTGGGACTCAGACAGACTGTATGCAACTGCAGATATCTTTCAATGATCTATTATTTGATGCCACTGCTGAGTAGGTGGATAAGCTATGGTATTGTTTTTGTTCAGTATTCAAACAACTTGCACTGTTTGGAATAGCTTCAAAAAGATATAACCAGGTGGTAAAGGTCACTTCATATCTTGCATGAATTACAGCACAAACTTTTCAATTGCATACACTGATTTGTGCTTCTTTGTATGAGATATTATAAACTACTTCGATGTGGTAACAGAGAGAGTATAGACAGGCAAAACCTGACACATTATTCATTAGTTATTTACTTAGTTCTAAATCTAAGTGTAGGACTTGAGAAAAGTCTTCAAAGTGCTAGCTAGAGAATTTTGAAGCACCTGCAAAATTCAGTACATTAAAAACACTCTAAGATGACCAGGTGGGTAGGATGCACATAAAACAACTTTATCGCTTCAATTCTTCAGATGTCCAGCATAAGCATTGTCTGAGTGTAACTATTTCCTCTTTGATTCACTGTGTCACTGAAGTATCTGGTGCCTTACCTTCTGTTATGGTGATGTCATGGAGGTCTAAAATATTAATTGGAAGTTCTTCAAGTAATTTACATTCAGTCATATTTGGTTTCTTCCAGAAAGCTTGCTCAAGTTCAATATTAATTGCACTGAAAAATGAAAACAGTGTCTGTTGTTACAAGCAAAAATATATAACTGGTGTCCTCATATTTCCCTTTTAAGTATCTAAGAATGTAATTAATTAGCCCAATTTTGAAAACTGACTTGCAAGTCAGATCTGACTTAGCACGCAATTAGCAGAGTGGGAGCAGAGCCCAAATGCCAGAGCAATTTGAAACGGATCCTGAGGTACTGGAGGGCAGAGAGCCATGAATGGATGGCACGAAATGCTACAGTGCATCTGTTTCCCCTCCCTGCTCAAGCAGAAAGTCATCTTCCTGCTACACTGGCTTGCACTGGCTGCAGGCGATGGAGATGACGCAACACTCTCTTTTCCTGCGGTCAGTGCTAGACTGGCCCCGTATACTTGGCACCTTCCTCGGCGTGGCACTGCTGTGTGCCGTGACAGAGTACCATCTGGTTCCCCATCACTCAAAGCCTGGAACTCCCTCCTGTTTCCCATTCAGGAACCAACACGAGATGGTCTCATCACTCACCAACTCCTTTGAGCAGACTGCAGAGGGTTTTTCCTGCAGCTGACCTCCGCTTTGGTAGCTGGATGTGTTAGCGGCCAGGAATAATTCCCCTTGTAGGTTGTGTGTGAAAAGCTTTCTGGACAATCTGTTAGTGCTGAAGAGAAAATACATAAAATCTCTTTAAAAAAATTTAATAGACTGTCGTCCCCCCGACACCCAGGGACCCAGCTGTTCTCTGGACCTCCTTTCCTGATGGGACTGTGCTGAAATTTGCAGACTGGATAGGAATATTTTACAAGTTTACTGGCTGCAAGAAAACATTTTGCTTAAATATTTCACCTGTTCTTCTATGACCTTCTTCTCTTTTGTTTGAAAAGTTCAGTTCTCAGGTAAAGTGCTAGTTCCCCAGCATCACAAACCGTATTTAATGACAGTACATCCTGCAGACTAATCTATCTGAAGGTGTTTTCACACTGCCCCTCATTATCCCATCAATGTCTTTCCTCTAGGCTTGTAGTACTAGTGTCTGCAGCTGATCTTTTGTCAGTCTTGAGTATAAAATGTGGTTTTGAATTTCAGGTACAGTCTGTTAGCTCTTATCTCTGGCTTACTTCTGTATTTTAAGGAGCCATAGAGATCGTAACCAAACCAACAAAAATATTATTTGCCATCTGAGGCTTGATCCAATATGCACTGGCATTAAGCAAATGTCTGCGATGGGTTTGGTTTCAGTGTTCAGCTCTGGTCCCCCTCAATAGCCAGACTCTGGGGCACTGGCTGCGAGCAGGGGCTCCTGGATTTGCAGCCGCATCAGCCTGACCTTCCCTTTGTTGCGAAGATGCTCAGACCTGCCTCAGCGCCAGGATTCCAGCTGTAGCTTACCTCTACTTGTCTGGAGCTACGGGTTTTGACCTTGCTGTCATTGCATGATGTTCTACAGCTTGTGCATCAGACAAGGTCAGTCTAGGTACTTGTAGGGATGTTTTCTAGCCCTAACCTCACCACAAAGTTTCAATTAGGTACAAAGCATGGGACTTCCATGAGCTTTTAATGAAGTATTACCTATTGGTTTGACAGCCACGTCTTCAGGTTTCACATGTAGGGATAATGGTCCCTCTTTGTAAGTGTCATTCAACAACTGTTTGATCTTGAGACTCAGCGCTTCTTGCATTTCAAGTGATGTGGCCTTTATAATGGCCTTACAGATGTACCTACAAATATAATACACAAACAAGGCTACCATATTTGTAACATTTTACAATTGTAAGTGGCTACAACATTAAGGAGTAACTCAGAAAATGGTATCAAATTGGATAATTTATGTATGTATTTTGTTCACCAGAAGTGCAGTCCTATGGCAAATGTCACCAAACACCACTTCTTACATATGCTAGTACCTTATCACTGGAAATGCTTTCTAAAGCACAAATTATTGGCAATACGGGTACAAGAATCTATTTATAGTTTCATGGTAAATACCTCAAAAGATTTCCTAATCACGTTATCTTGGCAAAGGAACACATCTGTCACAAGTAAGCATTTTTCAACCATGTTTTAAAGCTTGGAGAGAGCTAGTCATAAAACAATGAGGTACCTGAGTACCTCTGTGTACAACTGAGGTGGCAGGCTCCAAGGCTCCCTGGAAAACTGAGATTTAACTAAATGCTTTCAGTAGCTCCACTGGATTCTAGCTTTTTTTTGTCCTCAAAACAGCTATTCTTCTGGCTAACTATGTTTGGTGACTTTAGGAGGTTTGGAAAGACTGTATCTCAATCTTTGAGTGGCTTCAGACATGGCAGAAAAAGGAAGCCAGCTGTCAGTTGTAGGCAGATCCCCTCAGAGGACCTCTAATTTAACTGAGGGCTAATGAGTGAGATTTCCTTGGGACTGAGATGTTTGAAGTGTTTCCAAGTCCCTCCTGCCTCTATGCAGTTGTTCCCCACTCAGCATGGCCTTTGCAAACCATTTGGAACCCCTTGAAGGTCATGGGCACCCAGGTCTCCTTTCTCTTCTGGCCTGAGGTCAGAAGGCGGTTAGGATTTCCTGCAGAAGAGGTGCAGGATTCATCCTGGCAGACTTCCTGGGCACTGTCCACTCGCTTTTCTGGCCCTGCTGAAGGATACTGCTCACAGCCAGCTCTTACAGTGACTGCAAACCTCCAGACTGACCGTGGAAGCCCTTTGAGCCTCCCAAGGTATGGGGTGTGAGAGGGAAACCTTGGATGCTCAAACACAATACCCCAAGTCAAGCATTTCTGTGGATCTGACTCCATGTGTGCTTTTCTGTTTTTGACAACTAAAGATTCCACACTTACTCTGAAATTAAAACAACCAAGGAGGGGTATCTTTCCTCCTCACCCTAAAAATGAAATCAATATGAACTGTGGAAACCCAGTTCATAACCATGGGTCTTACCTTTGCAACATCTGCATCACCTTCACCTTCAGTTCACATAGAAGGACACAAAAAGTTAAAAGCTGGTTAAAATCAACTGGCACAACTTGGATTTTAGGGAAAGCAAACAGTAGAAGCTCTGTGAGCTCATTAAAATAAATCCTTTAAAAGTTATTAGGATCTCACTGTCTAGAGTAGCCTTTGTTTCACAGTATTTCTAGAGGTAACTCAGGATAAAACAGAACCTCACAGTGCCTTGATGCTGCCTCATGCAGAGAGCAGAGTGGATCTATATCTAACACTGCTCAGTGAGTGTGCTCACCAGAAGGCTATTGCAAAGCAGACTGCGTGTGAATACTGCTGGGCACAGCCAGCGTTCCTTTGTCTGCACAGAACATATTAGTATCTATTGAGACACAGTGACTCTCCAGCCAAACTATTTGCATGGGGTACACCTACTAGATTGAAGGTCAATATTTAATAATTTCAACAAAACACAATACTATCAACATTTAGGCCAGGCAACTACTATATCTTCTATGCAGAGATAAGAAAAAGTAAGTTTTAAAATCAGAAAATAGCAAATTACATACATGAGCCCTCTTATAGGCACGGCTTTGTAGATAATTACTCCTGTGAGCAGAAGAGAATATAATAATTATTTCATAGTAAGCATATAAATATATGCCTCATTCTGCTATCACCTAAAATAAAGATCTTGCGACCGCAGTGAGCCAGACCTTGCAGCAGAGAAGTCATCTTGAATTCTGCACAAGTATATCTACATAAATCGCCAACACCAAGTGCTGCCGCAGATGTGCACCCTGACAGAAAACACTTCTTCCAGAATGGGACCCGCTCTTCTCTTACAGATTTCTGAATCAGACTCACCCCATGTAAACAGTGCAGTGTGTTACTGTATTGTCATTTGTAAAGCAAGCAGTAACTGTGGAAGTCAAAGAGGAAAGTAGGAAGTCGAAATATGCATAAAATGGTAAAACTCCATGTCTGTGCAAGTGATACTTTTATGAATTGTTAAATATGCCTCTCAGCTGCTCACAGTTCAGATATGAATACAGCTGGATTGGGCTAAAAGTTATGAAATAGAGGAGTCTTGTGCAAAAAACTATTGTTTCTGAGTAGGGGTTTGGAACTATAATATCCTTTCGTTAGACGCTGCCATGCAAGAGCCAGTGTGTGCCTACTTACACAAACTAGACAGCCCTCAGAGGTCTACGACCCTCACTCTGCAGATGGACGCGACCCCTAAACTCCTTCGCACTCACATGCAGTTGGTGAAACAGGGCTTCAGCAGTACTGATGTGAGTGAACCCTGCAGGCACTGGCGCTCTGCCCTGCTTTCCGTCTCCTGCAAGTACCAATTTCTGTGCTTTTTGAATTGCCAGGATGGCATACCAGATACATCAGCCCACCTGGCGCATTGCTCACGCACTGCAGAGGCAGCAGAGATTTCACCTTCATCATGAACCAATTTATGTGGCCAAAAGTGAGGTCTCAGTTTGGTGGCAGCTACTTGCCTTGCATTAGGCAGGATATATATTTTCAGGTGAATGAGCCCATTAGCAGACTGTGGGTGTTCCATATGATTGCAGCTGTGCAGATCTGAGGGTTTGGCTTACACGCTTGTCACGGGACTGGTCACTTGTGAAATGGGTATTTGGAACCTGGCTGCAATTTTGCTTAAAGGACAGAAGGTCAAGGTGACACCACTATACAGCCAGAGGCTTACCTGACTTTAAGGTTTGTCACAACAAATTCTTCTCCAGTAAATATGATACTGAACTGGAAACAAAACAATAACATTTTTATTATCTTGATTTATCGATATTTTATCTAGACCTGCTTGTAAATTTAGAATTGTCATCAAAATTCTAAATCCCGATGAAAATAGCTAAAAGTTTTTGCAAAATGTCAACACGTTTCCCTTCCATCAGAATTTAATTTTATCCTGTTAAAAATGCATTGGATAACATGATGCTGAAACACCACAATATTGTTAAATGGACACTCATTTCCGTGTTGTCCCATCAGTTTGCATTCTGTACCAGCTGTCCTCATCATCTGATACTGGCTAGAAACACATGAGAATGAGAAAAGAAAGCTACTCACCCAGTTTTCAAGAAGCATCCTTGCATCATAGTAATCAGGAGCTCTCTCAGTTTTGTAGAAGAGAGAAAAGTTCATGTCAATGTTAAAGAAGCTGACTGGAAGAAGAGAACGTAAGTGAGATGCATCCCGTAGTTTGCACAGAAGGTGCTGCACTCCTCCTCGTCTCCTGACCCCTCCCTTCAACCGTGGTTGTGTTGCCCACTCCCACAGTCACCGAGGCTCTTTGGGAAATCCCACACTCCAAGTGTCCGAGTCTAGATCACTGCTGCATTGCTAGAAATTTTATTAAAGAGCCTAAAGGCCCAAACACGTGATCAAGTTATCACAGCTTAACAAACAATTTGTGGCTCATACTTGTGGGTGCACTAACTTGGCTTTTACTGCCTGCTAAGAATGCATAGGAAGAGATAGCAGGGTCCGCTGACATACAACACCTTGCTAAGCAGCAATAGCTTAAATGTGACTGTCTTAAATTGTCACATGTTTGGTGTGGGTGTCAGTGACAACTAAGTCAGCATTCAAAACAGCCTCGTTTAGCACTTACGTGGAACGGTACCATTGGTACTACTGGTCGGAGGTGACGGGCGCAGCGTAGGAGCCCTGGTTGACCATGTTTCACTCCAGCCTGCTGAAAGGAACATTAAAAGGCCTAAGAATCCACAGTGGCAAAAGAATAAGGAAGATCGTAGTCTGCGTGAGTGAGAGGTACGAGTCCTTCAGCCAAGGTCATCGTAACGAGCTGCTGTCATTCCACAGACCTCTGCAGGGTGGAGGCAAAGGGGGAAAATATGCCTGTGTTGGGGAGGGGGGCGTGGTGGTGTTGTTTATTTTTCCGGAGGTAATTACAGCGTAACAAGGGAGGAAACAGGATTTGCAGAGTTTAGATCACAAGGAAAACCATAGTTTACACAACATTATCTTTTCTCATTTCTTGCGTTGAAGAACTGTTCCCTTCTTGTTCGTGTAACCTGTGCCAGCCTTCAGGAAAAGGCATTTGTCAAACACTGAATGCTAATGGATTAACAGGCAGTAATGCGTGTGAGGCGAACATTGATATTCATGGTCTCTGGTTTAATGATAACCTGGCAGAAGTATTCCTATTATAAACGCCGGCCATCCTGCCTGTTGTTTCCAATGTAAAGAATTCTGAGAATTCGTTCATGGCTAATTTTCCTTGAAGTGAATCACCCTGTCAAACCACATACAATTTTTGCATTTCACATGCAATCTGCCACATCACCAGTCAGACAGGGACAAAACAGGTGATGCTTGTCACATGTACTACAGAAAATTGCAGTGAACCGAATCACTGTATAACATTACAGGCCTCGCCGTTGAAAGAAAAGCAGGATCACAACATTTTGCTTTAGAGGTAGCGTTTCCTTGCTATGCTGGTAATTTCTGGTTTTTTCTTCACTCACATGACTGTCAGAGACTTGTCATTCTCGCTCTGACTAAGAGAAATAAACTTAACATAAGAATACAAAGCCAAATGTCTATGAATGAGGAATGTAGTTGGAAGTAAGTAGGATAAGGCCATGCTTCATAAAACGTTGTTTTCACTACTGTAGTTCAAGGTAAAGGAGAATCACCCATGCTTAAAATGTAAAAGCCCATCTCTAACCCATTCAAATCAATGGCAATCCATCCATGGACAATAACAGAAAGAGGGTCTTTTAACAGCTTGCAGCCTCATATTTTTATCCTATATAGCTTCAAATTATATTGTGACGTTGGAAGGACAGCTGAAGTCAAAACCTTCTTCTGAGAAGGTGCGTGACAGTATACAATCTTCTGCTTCCTACATGAACAAGCAGTTTTACCCTTTGCATTAACGTGTGCACTCAGCACAAAGTCAAACCGGAGTAATTTCTGAGTTCTAACTTTGTGAACAAGAGGACAATAAAGCTATTGGAAATCCAGTACTGAGTTGCCTCTCCAAGGTCGGCTCTTGCAGACTAAGCTCAGACCCTTCAGTCTCCAGCACAGACCTTCAGCCTCCAAATGCTCCTCAGCGATGCCAGTCTGTGTTTTGGTGTCATCTCATGACCTAGGAAATGGCAGTTCCGTCCCCGCTCGTATCATCAGCAGAAGCAGCACGCTCAGAGCCGGCAGCGAGCTGAGCCAGGAGGCTCCTCCGCACCAGGGATGGAGAGCAGGAAAGATGCACGGGCTGTTCCAGAGATCAAATTGTCCAGCAACCTGCTTTTGCAGAGCAGTGCTCTTTGTAGCACAGTCCCTGCTGCTCCCAGAGTGTACAGAAAGCTGTAAAAATAGCAAGCCTGCTTTTCCCATGATGCTTGATGAATCTCAGATTTTCATTTGGACATCTCTCCTCTTTACTCAGGCCTTTTGCTTTTGAGATAGGGCTAAACTGTTGGGAAAAAAAAGAGGACTAATTTACTCTGGTTTACTCTTCCACTAAAACACTAGCAAGTCCAGGAGCAAGCTGCCACATTGTCATTTCAAATCCGTTGCCTGCAGTAGGTCAGAAACATGACCTGACATAATGGCTATTTGCTGGTTCTTTAGGTGTAAAAGATCTGCAGGCTTAGATCAACTAGCTGCAAGACAGACCTAGATATACAATATACAGACCTCCCACCAATAGCCACTAACACTGTTTGACATACACATGAATATGCAGAAAACAAGAAACCAGAAGTATCTACTAAATTAAAAGCAAAACCCTAGAGACAAAGGAAAACAACTCCCCTAAAGAAAACACAGGGACCTGAAACTAAGGGGCTGTGCCTTTTCCTCCAGCACCCATGCACACCAAGCTCTCCCCATCTTCACAACACATACTACCATGAGAAGACAAAGAGCAAAACCTGGGGGTACCTGACCCCCAGCACTGCGGAGAGGCAGATATTCCAGCATCCCCACTGCCTTTAGTCTCACAGTTTAATCCTGTAGCGGAAACTTGCCTGCCTTCCTGTGGCGTGAAGCTGCAGATAAGGGTTCTCTGAGCCACAGTGAGATGCTGCAAATAATGAGTCCCTGGTTTCAAGCTGACAGAAAACGAGTGTCTTGTTAGAAGTTTTTCTAGGACCTGCTGTCATATAGGAAGTGTGATGAGAACACGGAAGGGCCAATGCTGGGCAGACATGCCCTATCACTGGAATAAATTCTTTTTTCTTTCCTTACAGAAATACAGACATGATATTAGGCTGTGATTTATCAAGCCATAAGCCAAACTGTTTGTACAAGTAGGGCTTAACTTCTCCTCCTGACTCTTACAGTGCTGCAGATCCTCTCCAGATAGGAGGAATCTGCATATAGCTGGGTGATTACAGGCTCCACTCTGTTCCTGTTGTTATCAGTGCAATGTTTCAAAAACCATTGCCTCAGGGGTGATGTATGATATCACCCAGTGTCAGCTGGGATGAACCAGAGAAATCGGCTAGGGAAAAAAAAATAATAGCAAAACAGCCAAACAAAACCCAAGCCCATTCTAATCAGGAATGTAACTCAAAATGCCGTTCTCATCTCCTGACAAACTAAGCATAATTACAACTTCAAAATTTATTTCTTTTTCTTTCTCATTATCACCTGAAGAAAAAAAAGATCTGTTTATTCTCCCATGTCAGGAATCATTACCAGCAGGCAGGTGTGGGACTAGCCACCCGCATCCTGCAGCTTCGGTTGCTTTAATTAACGTGCATATAATTCCATTCACGAAATGAGAGCTAAGGAGTGATGACAGATGAGATCTGATCTAAATACCGTACCACTGATGTTTTTAAAGTCCTAGTCATGTATTTTGATTTGCTAATTTAATAAATGGTTTATTTGGCATCCTGTAAATATGTATGGTTTCCAATAGAAGAGCAGCAAAAATTAGCCCAACCAATAAGAGAACTGTAATAAATATATTTCTGTATTATTAGCAGTCATTTTCAGATATTCATCCCTCTCCCAGATTATTTAAAATTAAGAAGAAAATCAGAAATCAGTGTGTGGGTGAGGCAGGGGGAGGAAGAGATGAAGACTGTGAGTCAGTGACAGGATGAGAACACACTTTTACTTTTACACTTTTAGCAAAGGCCCAGCTGAGCTGGAAAAGTAAAGGATCATCTTGAAGAACTCTGGGGAAAAAAGCAAAGGCAGAACAATAACTTTACTCCTGCTATCAAGCAAAGCCAGTGCAATTGCTGTGATAATTCTATCACTTAGAAAAAGTCAACACACTTCTTAAGGCTGCTTCCTGCTGCATTCATAAGAGAAGTTTCACTCCCTTTGCCTGAATAGGCTCTGGCTTTCCAAAAGTAATTATTTAGGATTTCCAAAACAAAGCAGGTTGCCCGACTTCCCAGGACAATTGCATAAACTGTCTACTGTCAGGGTGAACCAAGCCCTACAAACTGAAGCAATGCACAGACCTATAAACAACATACATAAACACGAGAAGCAAACCTTGCAGCTAGTAATTGTCACAGGGCATAAGTAACAACTGGAGTCATGTTGTTAGCATTGAAATGGCATTTCCTCGCGACTTTTCGTTACGTAGCAACACTTTGACACGACTATTTCTTATACGTATGTTTCAAACGTTCGCACATAGACTCAATATGTGTGACCCCATATGCCAAATCCATGTGAACTACAGCCAAGTGCAGCTTCCCCTGTCTGACAGACAGGACATAAATCTCAGTAGATATTTATACCGCTCACTGTTATCCCAGTCTAGCCTATCATCACCGTGTCTCTGTGCGATAGCTAGCTCATGAATTTCAGTTAATTGTGATAAGAAGTAGATTTATAGTGGAAGCAAAGGTCTGGCCAAGATCTGACACATGACAGCTTCCCAAACATGATTAAATTTTATGAACATCTCTATAACTAGGACTTCAAAACAGTCATCATAGTTATTGCTCTTGGGAAAATGTCAGACTCCAGTAACCCTTCTCCCAGTGTTGAACACAATGTGGATCCAGCAGTTCATGGCACCGTAGGCCAGAGCAGCCTCTGTGCCTGTTGGTGTAGTTCATCATTTGCGAGACATGCTGCTGTTTCTCCTTGCTGATAACCTTTGAATATTTGGGCCAATGTTTTCCAGACTGAATGTCCAATTCAGGGTGCACTGGAGAATCCTAACTAGAGGAAATCACCTGGTTCTTGGGGACAGCTTTAGAGGGAAAAAAATGCTTTGACCATTGAAAGCCTGTCTCTGATGTGCTTTATCTCATTAAAAAGCCTCTCAAATTCATCCGGGTTATTGTTTTTGAAAAATCAAAGTCCAGGAACAGTGAGCAGAGGCTTTGATTTTAGGTGCTATACTTCTCATCATCAAACATGACTAGGCTTCTCACAACTCCTTGCCAAGCCAAGCACATACCTTTCCCACAGAGTGAATGGGCCCAAGGGCAAAGGTATTAATTGGAAAAGGGAAACTGAGCCTTCCTCCTCCCTCCTCATCAGATCATGTGCCTCCCGCCAGTCAGGGACTGAGTGAGGAAATGGGCCGGCAACAGGCAGCGCAGAAAGAGGACTGCCAGGATAAAGGCAGTGGGGCAGGGAGCCAAGAGACAGATGGGAAGGTTGTAATTTACAGCAATTGTTATCAGTGCCTGAATAGTTTGGTGCACAGAGAAGGAGTGTGCAATGACGGAGGTGGGGGAAATCCCTCTGAGCACAGGTTTCAGCAGCAGTCGGTGATTTCCTGATGCTCTTCTTGCCTCGGTCCCCGGTTCACTGAAACCTGGAGCAGGAGAATGGAAAGTGCAGTGCGAACTGCAGTGAAGTCAGCGGGTGCTGCCCTCGATGGAGACGTGCTGTCTGATGGGACGCTCCTTGGATTCTCAAACTGGACCCAAAAATGACCAATTACTTCGTACTGTGCCTCTGCTTTCCCTGTTTAGCCATAGGCTTACAGACAATTGGTAAAGATGCACTCACTTTTTCTGTGGAGCACCTAAATATCGTGGCATGTCATTAGTTTTACATGAATTAGTTGGTCAATCAGTCAATTAGTCAATCTCGGTCCTCTGTTTCAATACTGTGTAGTTTAAATACCTTGTAGTACATGCAGACATCAGGACTGAATGATGAGAGAACACAAAACACTGCTAAGAGTGCTTTTCAGTGAAGCAACACCCATATAGGGTGCACAACAGACAAGAGTCTTGCGGAAAAGGGATTACTATCATCTAACTAATGGCTCTAGTTAAATATTGTTAAGCATGTTAGAGTAAAATTTCTGTGTCTGACCTACCTCGCTTAGCGCCAGGCCAGCTGAGTAGCAGGCTGGTGCCCTAGCAGAAGGATGAACCACTAGAAGGTTCATCTGAAAAATGCCACCTGCCAGCATGCTCCAGGGGATTTTGGTGGTAAAGCCTGCCCCTGCCAGCTTTCCCTCATCCACAGCCTCTGTATCTGCTTCAAGAAGAGCCTGTGTGGGGTGAGTAGGCAATGTCGTATGCCTGGTTACAGCGCTGCGCACTACTGGTCTTAATCCCAGCAGCAGTGACTGGGAGGCTGTTAGACAATCCCTGTTGTTGTCCTGAGCAGTGGAGGGCTCCCTACTCCCTGTGTGTGATCCCCAGCAACACACAAGCCCCAAGAAGAGAAAATGCTGCAGAGACTCACCACAGCGCAGGTGACGATCCTCAACGGGAAGGATGCTGCTGAAGTCCCAGTACTCTTCCTTCCAGCTGACAGTATTGCCCATGGCGCAGTCCAGCAGCTCTTCCAGACCCATCGCACGGTCCCACATTTGGAAGTAGTACAAGCTGCCAATGAAGCTGTTGCTTACCCGCGTGATAATGCCATCCTTTCTTTTGTGCAGATGACCCAGCACCAGGCTGCCGTTGGGTTTCAGGCACTCAGTGCTGCCAATGGTTTCGGTATGCACGAGACTACCATTGCAGTAGACCTCCAGCAGTTGTGTCCTGGTGTCCCACATGCAGCACACACTGTACCACACAAAAAGGGCCAGATCGATCTCAATGTCTCGTCTGGTGCCAAAAAGATATAGTCTCAACCGCTTGCTTTCTCCGGAGAGTCCAAGCTCTATGTCACTTGTGTCCATGGAGGTGTTGTTAGTGTCATAGGAAAACGCTGCCCAAGACCTGATGTTGGCCATCAGGTTTAGGTCAATGCACACCGTGAACTGACATAGCTGAGGGATGCCGAAGTTGATCAGAGACACATACTCATCATTCCTTCCGAGTAAATCCAGTCTTTCTCTATGCAGATAACGTGTTTCTGTAAGGAAATGGCATTAGGAAAGAGGGTAAAGAAGGGAAATGAAGTGTTACTTCCAAAGAAAAAACTGCAATATGACCTCATTTGGGTACTTTGCTGAATGACGATTAAATAATTAAAAGTTTCTTCTATTTGTAGTTTGTTCTGCCTTTGAAATTTAATCCTGAGACCATTTACACTACCAGTAAAGATAAGATGAGTTTAATTCTGCAAAGGAGAAGCTGAAGTCCTCAAGACAAGCCAAATAGGAATCAATACAGAATTCAGTTCTAGGGTCCACATGGTCCAGTATCAGTACAGGTGCCCAGTGCAAAGGTCTTGGTTCAGCACACTCTGGGTAAGGAGCTGTTAGCAGGTTTGGCTCCCAGGTGACATATCACACCCCTAACCTTCAGTTTTTAGGTCAGAGTTTCAACTAAAAATAGAAATCATAAGAACTGTCCTTTTCTCAGGCTCCAGAGAATTTTTGGGGGCATCTTTTTTCTTCATTAGTTCAAATTATCTCATTATATCTTTACAACCTACTCAAAAGGTTTTGCTGACAGAGGCAACCTCCCTGAGTAATACTAACCACAGACCTACGTGGGCAGCTAGTAACTTGCCGACATGTGGCCCCAGCTCTGACTGCAGAGTAGCAGAGTAGTAGCTGCAATGGCTTTAACTCAGCCAGCCTTTGTCCCTGCAGCAGTCTGGCAGGGACACCAGCAAGCTGTGGAGGGTCTTTCACTCTGCTTATCTGGGTTTTGCACTCCACGTTCAGTGCCTGTTGTATATCTGGACAGGAGGCAGCCCAGTGTAATCACAGAAGCATAGAGTCATAGAATGCTTTGGGTTGGAAGGGACCTTTAGAGGTCATCTAGTCCAACACCCCTGCAGTGAGCAGCGACATCTTCAACTAGATCAGGTTGCTCAAAGCTCCGTCCAACCTGACCTCAAATCTTTCCAGGGCATCTACCACCTCTAATGCTAAGAAGCGTATCTCTCTTCTGGCTCCTGGATTTGCCATGGTGTCCTGCTCAGCGGGTCCCACTGCAGTCACCGCCAGCCACAACAAAGTCCCTTCCCTGGGCATGAATCTCTGCGAACATGCACAAAGCCACAGAGCCACAGCGGTCGGCAGGCAACACGTTCAGACAGCAGCGCACAGTCACTGAAGGCAGGAGGCAGTCTTTCCACCAGCTCCATCTGCCACCAGCAAAGTGTTTCTGTAAGAGGTGAGGTGGCTCCATGTGCACCATCAGAGTGGTAAAATTTAATCAGTGTCAAATCATAACCCAGGCCCCTCCTGTGCAAATGCTCTGCATCTTTATCTTGCCATTACGCTCACGTGTTTACATGTGCTTCAATAATTCAGGATATATTTCTTCTAGATAAGAACTGCCATTATGTTGAGTCTTTTATAGCTACATCTAGGGGCTGTTCTTACAGCATTTTCCTCAAATGAATTTGAATTTTTCCAAAACGTGGTTGCCAGCTGTGCAAATCAGGTATTATAAATCCCTCAGGTCTAACCTGACCAGTAAATCTCCAGTGACTCTTTGCACTAATGATAAGGGTTATGCACATCAGGGACTGCAAAAGTAGCTGGCACTTCTCCCCATCTGCTTCTCATGCTTCAAACTGGAGGCAAGTAGGGAACGACCTAGCCGCAGAGTCTCATTCTCTGTAGGTGATCAGAAGTGATGCATTGCTGTCCTAACATAACCCTGTGCACTCGAAGTGTAAAGAGAATCTTTGTGTTACACATAACAACCCTCTGCTATCTTTCACGTCTGCCTCGGCCCTAAAACCAGCTTCACTGAACACCTCAGTGTCTCGTGGAGCATGCACCCACATCTTCATCCAGCTTCCACCACTGCAGCTCAGCTAAGATGGGGGTTTGTACCCAAGATAGTTATTTTCCCTGTGAGTGGGAGTACGTAGGACTCAGAGCAGCAGTGTATGGCATCGATTCAGTGGAGGCCCCGGGGTGGGATGGGACTTTAGCACCTCTCCACTAACACGCCAGCCTCTGCCTTAGTGGGAGGAAGCCCTTGCGCATGAAATCACATGGCCAGTGCTGGGACTGCAGAAGATCTGCGGTGGAGCTTTAGGGGATGCAGAGAGTGTAGCTACTCAGTTACAGCTCGAGGAGGGAGTAATTCATTACAGCACGAGAAAATACAGCAGTCATCTTCAGCTGTACTTTCCAGCAGCCACAGGGCCCAAAAGGGTGAGAGGCCAGCTCCCATGGGTTTCTCCAAGAGATGGGGAACCCCGTGGGATGTACCACTGGCAGAACTGGCAACTGTTCCATGAGTGACCAGAGCATCATTGCATCCCGGCAGAGACACGCTGAGAAATCCCCCTTTCAAGGGTCAGGCCTTCCAGTGTCTTACAGCAGACAAATTAGGAGCTTCTGGCCAAAGCTGAGAGAAAGTGGGTAAATTTGGCAAGACCTAGACATTAATTAATTCTTTTTATTGCGGAGGCTTTTCTGGGAAATAAATAGCTCATTTTTTCCGCGACTGCACTGTGTGCTGGAAGTGACTCCAGTGCAACAGGGTGCACTTTAGAAGCAAGAACTATCTCTGTGCCCTGCATTGTTCTTGAGGAGCAGTCAAAGAAAGAAATACAAAAACCAACATAGAACTAATTATTGTTTTGCTGGGATTTACGGTGGAGCGAAAGGGTGTTGAATGTGTTCATGAGGCACAGCTTACTGTGTTTGACTCGGGGCCTGAATTATTACTGGGGAATTTGGCTCTGCCAGTAGCTTCGTGCTTTTCCCAGAACATCACGAAGTGAGTAAATGCACAGCTCTGATTTTACAGTGACCAAAGTAAAACTAGAAAAAAGCATGCAGAAATGCAGGAAGACACCCAGGAAGGAAACAAGTGAATAATGACAAAACCAAGAGGCTTTTCATCTCCAGACATGGACAACAGCAGTGATGCAATCAAAACCTGACATTTCTCTCCTTGCCATATTTTCTTGTTTGTGCTGACTCATCTGCGGCCCAGACTGAGCCAGCATCCCAGGAGACGGCGTGCATCATGCTCAGACCTGTAGGTCTGCAGGCCAGCATATGCTCAGGGATGGACAAGGACCCCAGTACCAGTTGCAATGAGAAGAGAGAGCAAGAACAACTGCTGCACTGGGGCGGAACAAGTGGAAAGTGGGCTCCTGTATAGATGCACGGTGTGTGCAGAAACCAGGAAACCAGTAGATGTGCCCTGGGCTGAGGGATGCCTAGAGCGCCCTGGCAGCACCATCCCTGTGGTTAATCCTGAGGGGAATTACTGTACCTGCCAGGAGGAGAAGATGAGCAGCAATGATCAAGACGCAAAGAGCCTTGTCAGAAGAGTGCTGTCCAGGGCCACACATGAACCTCTTCATTCTTTAGGTATGTTCTGAAAGAAAGATGTTGCTGAGCACCTACTACCACATGCTTGGCTGAGAAATTCAAACTGCTTCTGCAATTTGGCATTCACAGCACAGGAGCCCAGAAGTCCTCACTCCCCGTGACCGAGCTGAATCACTAGATCAGTAGTCTCTGTAAAGGCCCCAGCTACAGAAACTGACTGGTTTCTGCTGGTTTCTAAATGAGATGAGGTTTACGCAATTACACTGTGCATGTTTTGTCCATTGGTCACAACTCTGCAAACCTGTTAGCAGCTTTCAACCTGCTTTTTTTTTGACAAAAGGAGTCCATGACTGAAGTGTTGAAGTTCCTACAAATGTGGGGAAACAAGAAGAGAAAGCCCTACCAGTGAGGTCAAGCTGGATGTTAGAGGGATGTAACCCATGCGGTATGGACCCACAGTTACACTCCACAGGCTCTCGTGGGATGGGAGACTGGAGAGCAGCAGATCAGGCAAGAGACACAGAGAAGCACAACACACGGCTGCCCACAGACAGCACAGTCAAAAAATGTATTCGTTCTCACCACTGGGCTTTGTCTACAAACAAACNTTCATCAGTTTAATTGAGCCCTAGGAACATACTCGTAACCAGGGAAGGGCTAGTTCCAGAGTATAAACATACATTGAACACTTAAAGCAAAATTAAGATATGCCACTCTAAATTGGAAGGAGATTGTCCTCTTTTGTGCTTCAGTCTGATTAAATTTGCTTCCAAGATGACTGTAATTAGGCCAGAGCAACTGAGTGGACAGACAACCTCGATGCCTGAGAGCCCCGGACGCATTCCTAGAGCCCTGCACCCTCACCTGCAGGGCTCTGCTTTCCCTACTCACTTCACCGGGCATCAAAGGCAAGGGCTCTTTCTTGGTTTAGGACCACACTGGGTTAAGTCTTCAACTAATAATGAGGTATACAAAAGGGCTGTAAGGGATGGACTGGATCCTCATGTTGTCTGAGTTGGCCAANCTCCGTTGAGTGGAGTCGCCTGGCTTCGCATCAGACACAGCCTTCACCTGGGGCTCTCCACTAAGGGTTACTACACTCTGACCACTAGCAAAATGGAAGTGGTCCCTCTGTGTCCAGACATGTAAAATAAACATTAGAAAATTATAAAAAACCTGAGCTAATAACGACTCTCTACCATTTCCTTTTAAAACTGCACTTTACAAAACTTGTAAAGTTAGCAAATGTCATCCAGTTTTCCACTGACTGCTGTGACAACAAATCTCTTCTCCCAGCTTCCTCCTTTATTACTCCAGGAATTATTTGCTGATTGCAGTAACATTTAAGGAAAAAATCATTGTGGTCCAAGCCTGTAGTAACTAAACAGAACTTCTTACATATTTCATATGATTCATATTTTCCCCTAAAAACACCATATTCACTCAAAAACTCACCTCCCTGTGTAGCACAGAAATCGAGGTAGATTTTTGCGAAGTGCTCCACACTGTTTCTTCTGTCAGATGCCAAGAGACCGGTGAAGAGAAATACGAAGAGAAAACCAGGTGGGATGTTGTGATGTTTTCAGTGGGTCAGGCAGCAAAAAGCAAGTGATTCCTGTCCTGAAACGACATTTCTTAGGACCGAGAAAACCTGCTGTGACAACAGATCTTTGCTCCCAACCTTCTCCTTTATTACTCCAGTAATGATTTGTTGACTTTTACAACAACATTTAGGAAACAAATCATTATACTCCCAGCCTGTGGTACGTCACAGGGCTGTTTTTTTTTTTGTCCAGAGCAAACTCCAGAACATGGAGCATTATAAAACATAAATTAGAAAGAAACAACTGAACTGAAGAGTTCCCCCTGCTTCTGATTCAAAAGTGACTGCACCAAAGAACATTAGTTGTATTTTTCCCAAAACAGCTGCCTCGCCTCTATTTGTAGTATATAGCACTATAACGTAAAGATCAACCATGTCTTTCTTCCCTCCTGCATGATATTAATCACTCATTGCCAAGTTAAAAAAATATTAAATATTGCTTATTACTGAGAAAAACTTCATGAGTTGAGACCAAGGAGTGAGTGGCACCAGGAAAGGATGGTCCTGGCTATGACTTAGCTGGAGGATAAATCTTGAATTTTGTGATTTAGGTCTGGAGGGACAAAATGGTTTGCACAGGAGCCTTGGAGGGTCCTGTCTCCTGCAGGAGTGGTGATCTTCAATGTTTTGGGAGTGGCTCCCAGCAGTTCAGCTCCCTCACTGGATCTGGTTAGGGACATAAGAGGAGCTGGACAGAGCCTGAGCCTCCCAAGGCTGCTTAACACAGCAGTTCACCCTGCTTCTCCAGACGCTCTAGTGTCCAAACAGGATGGAAGCATCCCTCTCTTCTGCTCTCCTAAATCATCTAGTCATCCATCTCCACGTTCTTCCTGGCATATCTGTCTCCTCCACTCAGTTCCCCCTGTATAAAGACCCCAGACTTCAGGTTTCTCCCTTAAAGACAACTACAGCACCCCTTAACCAAACTGCCCCACATCCAGGAACCCCTTGTCTTCTCCCTGTGCACCAGCACAGACCCTCTCACAGCCAAGCAGCCACGGCCGAGCACCCTCCAGCCTCCCACCAGCCTCAGCCAGCAGGTTTTGTTCTCTTTCTCTGACGGCAGATCATATTCATGGGAATTGCTAGGCATGCACTGTTTGTCCTGTCAGATCCATGCTGCATAGTTTCTAGTATTCACCTAAACTCTTGCATGGAGAGCCTTTCTTCAAGCATGGGACTGAACAGGACTTTTCAAGGGTGGGTGCTTCAGAAGTCATCTTTTTGTAGCTGTCAACTCTTTGTACCCCTTAAACCAGTATTGTGGCATCATGGTATGGAAGGAGTTTTAACTGCAACCAGAAAGCAACTGTTGAGAAGGTCTAGCTGTCCTCTTTCTCCACCTCCTCCATCTTCTTCTCCCTGTTTCCCTGTTTTTCAGTTTAGTTTGGTGTTTTTAGTTATTCCACACAAGTTGTTTATCAGCTTCTCTAGAGATTATTGCAACGGGTCTGGAACACCAAGGGAGGCCATCTTGTCTCTAACGCTACGTCACAGGCAGAGCCTGGTCTAATAACCAGCATCCCACATCCATTTCTGGTCAAAACATCCCTGGGAAGTTTTAGAAGAGGACACTTGAGACTCAGAGCAGGAAAAAACTGTGATTAAGGAGTACAATGAAATGAAGAGAGGCAGAAAATGAAGACAGAAAACATTCAGACTCACTGCGGCCGTTCAGATAAAAAGAAATTTTGCTTTACTTTGGATGTGTAAAGATTTTTGCCAGGAGGTTGCTATGGTGACTTTTCAGCTCTCCCAAACTTCCTCATACTGTAATTACATCTCAAAGCCTGCAAGCTGGGAATCTTTGATTCTTTGGAGGAAGAATGTGGGTGGCTGACTCTTCAGGATGTTTTTCAACCAGCCATTTTTATTCCAAAACAAAAAGATCCATATACTTGTGCCTTTAACAGCTGCTTACAGTTTCTGTGAAACCTTCTGGCCTTGCTGGCTGCCATCCTCCAAGACGAATAATTCTTGAGTAATTTTTAATTAAAAGGCTCCCCTTGGAGAACACTTCAGTCCTGCATTATGCATCAGTGAAGGTTATTTAGAGGATCTTTAGCTCTTGATTGGACTGAGCTTTCCTTATACCACTGGACATTTAAATTTGGTCCCTAAACTAAAATGTGCATAATGACAGGAGTATTTTCACATTTCCTCAGCTTTTGTTATTCACTTCAGTTGTCACTGACTGAGTGCTGAAAGCACAGAGGCTGTGCAAATATTCTCCACATTTTCTAGTCAACGGACTTATGCAGTTCTGCATAGCTCCCCTGAGATAATGTGTCATTAAAAAAGGAGTTAAGGCCCAAAATACGTATCCTTTGAATCAGAAACAATCACACCACTATTGTTCAAAATAAACAGTATCAAATATTTACCAACAAAGGGATCCAGCGTTAAGTTTCAATAAATGATTTTTATTCTTTTTGTTCGAAGCAGAAGCAGCAGGGTGCCTTGCACGGCCATGCAGCACAGAGCCCTAGCTGCACGGGGCGGCTGGAACTGCCCTCCGGACACCGACCTGTAAATAACATGCTGGATCATAAACCAGAATCCTGCAGATTTTACTGTAGAAGATTAGGTTAGTTCACTAAAGATGGGCAGGACAAGATTAGCAGGGTGTTAACCTCTTTCAAAAACCTTGAAGGATATAAATATCACAGACTATTTTCTGAGACAGCTGACAGCTCGTCCATACAAACTTCTAGGTTACATATTGGTTTTGGTACCAAATTGACTTTTTTCATTCCTTTTTAATTTCAGACCTAGGAGAAAATCTTTTTGATCATGATTTATTGAATACTGTAGTAGGTATTTTAGAAACCTGGGTAAAATCCTTACGAAGTTGTAGGCGTTCAAGAAATACAACTTAAAGAATACAACCGCACCTTCAGATTCACTCAGGTCCTTTGCTACAGGCTGCATCTAGAATGACACGTTTCATTCTGTCAAAATATCCCAAGCAGGTATTTTTAGAAGGAAAAAAAATCAATTTTTCTACATTAATTTTTTCAATTTATACTTTTAAATTGGAAAAAGGATTTTGAATGACCCAAAAGAACATGTTCTGAAACATGTTTTCCTTTGTCTTTCTTGGTTATGTTTCAATACGAGAATTAGTAGAAATTTTAATGAAATCAAAATCCTGTTCCCCCCAGAGTAGTTATCAATGGTTCCTGAAAGAAACCTATAGCGTCAGGGAACATTTTGCACCTTGTTCATCGCAGTCTGGTGCGCCATCGCCTCACGTTGCCCTTCGACATGGCAGAAACGCCAGGTGACCTTCCAGAATGTGGTGTGCAACAGGATCGCGGCCCCTCTCCTTCACAGAGTTCCCTGGGCGTGGGCTTTTGAAGGTCTGTACATCCCTCACTGGGGAAAATAGGCTCTGGTTGTTTATCCACTTGCATCCAGCTCATTGCCATGCACTTGCTGAGATGCTACTACCTCTTTGCTCGCCAGCTACTACAGCTGGAGTAGTGGGTGCCGTGTGCGGCTGCCTACACACGCTGCCTCATGTCACCATACGTAAGCAGCATCTGTCAGCTTTTAGCAGCCCTTAATCTGCTCTTAGCAGCCTTTAATTTTTTTTCTCAATGACCACAAAAGACACAGCTATACAAAGTGCATCTGGACAGCTGTTTTGCAGCTATTCTTGGTCTTGCTCCACCTCTGAAACCCTCCCAGGTCCCCCAGTGTAGGGGAGCCCCAGGAGGTGTCCAGGCACCGAGCCCAGGGCTATTCCTCTCCCCCAGCCAAGCACCTTTCCAGGCATTTGTGCCAGGGGCATGGCCGCAGCACACTGTGTCTCACATGAGTTTCCCAAGTGGTTCAGCCCTGGCCTTTCCCCTGTCAAAGATATTGCATTAGCCCCAAGGATCGAGCCTCACCAATATTTCTGACAGCAAATTAAGCGGAGAACCTTCTGCATGGCTCATGAATCTCTCTGCAGCACCTAGCAGGTGGTTCGTCGACCCAGTCGTCTGCTGCTGTTACAGCCACCACACACAGTTGCTGGGACGGAAAGTGCTGCTCCCATGCAACACACCTACACCCCGCTCCCTGCCTTAATGGCCCCAGAGTGACTGCAGCATGGAGATGGACACACATTACAATTTCAGTCTCAGAACTGATTTTATTAGTAGTGTTGGGTCCTAGTCCTCTGGAATTATGGATTATGAAAATTGCCTTGAAAGTAATTTGATATTAGGAGACTTTGGAACAGGACCTTTATGGCTTGAGTGATTAATGTTGTATTAGACTCACATTGTGGGACGTTGAAGTAACGAAAGACGAAAGAGAATGAAAGCTGAGGCAGATATGAGTGGCTGTGGTGGGAGGTTAAAAGATTGAGAGATAGATTTGTAGCAACACTTGCGTGAAATGAAAGACAGATTCTAAAATGACCTGTTTAAACCTGGCTTGCCTCCACATCGTGATATGATTAGAGACACCTGCTCTGCTCTGAAAGAGCTAGCTCAGATGCCCTGCGCTGCACAAGGTGATTTACCACACTTCTGTCTGGAGCACAGGGCAGATCAGAAGTCCTCAGTGTATCCAAAAGACTCATGTGAGTCCCTAACACGGACTCTGATCAAATTCCCCCACCTCTGTCACAGCAGTCTGCACCACTGTGGAGTGCTTGATGGCATTTAGCTGCCGCGATGAAGCCGGCTTTGCCATCGGTGCTTCCCCACCTCCCCAGGAGAAGGGGATGCTCAGAGACACACATGCACAGACTGGCCTGGGGAGCGGACCGACAAGCACAGGGCTTTGGGCTGGGTAAGACAGGAATATTCCCCACTTTCCCTGATTTCTTCAGTTTTCCCCACTGGAATCTCAATCCCAGGTGTCTCCCTACTAGGCGATAAGAAGAAGCAGTGGTTCTTTCTGCTGCAAAAGAAACTTAATTAAATACATCCCAAGATGCTTTTTACCTGCCGAACTCTGTGGCTTTAAACTCTGGCTTGAGAAGGATAAAGAATTGGTTGTCAGAGTAAGGGTTCAGCCTAACTAGACCTCCGGCTAGGTGAGCACAGCAAAAACACACAACAAATAGCAGAAGGACCTACAGTCACGTGCCATAATGGTTAGGCAGATAAGCCACCAACACGGCTTCTCCTTTTTAAGGTATTCATGACACACAAGAGGAAGCATTTCTTATGGAATTTCATTCATATCTCATTCCATGTAAGCTCCTGTCCTTCCTTTGTCAAAGATTTAATCGTGTTACAGCCAGGTCAAGGCATGCAAGGTCTGAATTACACCGGGTGAAACTTAAAGACCTTAATTTCATGACTCTTGTTATAAAGAAGTGACAAACATCCATTGACTTCAGAGGAGGCTCCAGCTGCCTCACCACGGAGCTGAGCCCTGGCAGATGTTTGCAGCTCCCGGGCTGACTGGGGACCACTGGATGTCACTGTTGTCCCACACAAGTTTTGCTGAGGCGGCTTCTCCTGGGCACACAGCAGGTGGCTCTGGCGAAGAAAATGCTGTCATTGAAGCCAGAGTAAAAGCAGCGTAAAAAGAAGAAGCAAGCTGCTTATTTTTCCAAAGCAGCATTAAAAAGAAAGAGAAGAATTGCAAGAAGCAGGCAGTGAATTTTGCTGAGGGTTCGTTGCCGTCCTTGGAGGGTGACGCAAGCTCATCTCCTCGGGGTTTGCAGCAGCGTGAGCTCAGAGCCCAGCCAGACACTCACCCACAGCCTTGCAGAAGGTAACCTGTGCCAAGCTGACACACACTGCAACGAGACATGGATCGCGTCTCTGTCAGCTACGCGTTACTGCTTAATGGATGAGCCCGAGAGACTGAACAGGCTGTTAAGCACGGCTCACGGAAAACTGTAATCCATCTGCAGAGCAGGAGAGCTGATCGGCAGCACTGGTTAGTCCTCTGCCTCTCCCTCAGCTCCTTTTAGACATGGTCCTGTCTGGATCCTGGGCACGTGTACAGTGCAGGAACAAAACCAGAAAACCAAACATAACAAGAATACTGCCCAGTGGTTAATAATTCCCACTGCCGTTCTTCCACAGAAACCCCTTCTGGAAGAAATGTAAGAACCATAAGCTGGGCTCAGATATTTCTTAAAGTTAACCTTTAAAATCATTTGTGCCAGTGAGACAGGGTCCCTCTCACACAAGACCACCAAAATTATGAACCAGAGATTTGGCCCTGTGACTTCAATCTGTGCCAGGTTACACCTTAAATCCCCTCTTCCTTGGTAAGATCTTAGTTATATTCATGTAAATACGATGAAATAACGGTTCTCATCTGAGCTGAACACAGCTGTCCAGGCAGGAGTTCAGAAAGATGGGGACCTCCATAATCATCTGTAGGAGTTTCCTTCAGATTTCTGAAGCCTGATTCTTCTCTTTGACTTTTTCACACCTGGTGGTTGTGGTTTCAGGAAAAACGATCCCCTGCTCTGAATTTTGCATTGGACCATTTGCATTGGAAACACGCCCTGGACCCACCTTCTGGCTGTTCCTCCCCGTGTGCAACAGGACCTTCTCTCCTGCCCTTTCCGTTCAGTCTGCTCCATCAGCTGTGCAGAAGGGCATGTCTGAGGAGTGGTATTCCCAGACAGGATTCCTGCCGGGATTCCTAAATTCTCCCACATTTGCAGCTTTCCTCAATGCGTGTGAATGGAGGAAAACCCTGATCCCAGCTTTCCTGATACAAGCACCTACACTTAGAAGTTGTCTAACTCGAGGATTTCTACATGGTTTTGATGCTGCTGGTCAAAGCTCCAGTTACCCCCAGATCCACCAAAACCAGGAGGTTCAGCAGTGATAACAGACTAAATATTTCAGAGTCATCTGGGGCCAAAACCAGACAAAAGCAATAGGAAGAAATCTTGTTCTATATTAGCCCGTGGACATATGGCTGCAGATGTGGGAGGGAGCAGCACATCAGCAGCAGGATTTCCTCCGTAGCCACTGCATCCAGCTGGGGAGGTGGAGCTGCCTGCACTATGTGAACTATTCTGCTAGGAAAGTACAGACGATACAGAAACTCAAATAGATGAGTGTCATAGCCAAGATTTTTTCCACAGCCTGAATTCAGTGTGTCACATCATCGCTGCTTTTCTCATTCCCTCTGGCTGGGGAATTTCTTAAAGTGATAATAACATTTTCACTGGACGTGAACCAAAACCCTGTAAAAGCTTTGCAGTTAAACATAATAGGATGAGATTCATATCTCGTGTAAGTGGATATAAATTTCTCCCTCTGCTTACCCTAAACCTGGTTGCGCAGCCAGGGACCCAAAACACAGTGACTGTTACCAGCTTCCCCAGACAGCGCACTGTCACATCAGCCTTTGGTTCCCCCAGCACGGACTGAGCTGCTAGGAGGCAACAGTCCTGCTCTACAACATGTCTCATAGGCTAGGATGTATTACTAGACTTTATTTTATTACCAAGCAATGCTGGGAATCTTTTTACTTAGTCTCTTGCTTACCAGAGAGATATGTGGTTTGCCCATTAATTATGGGTAGTAGATGTGAGTGGGAGGAAGAGCTTTTGTTTTCTCTTTGTTCCAGCTAGTTAACTGCACGTAGCTGGTAAGAAGGAAAAGCAGTCACGCAGAGGTAGAGCCTGGTAGATGGAAATGATGCTCTGCAGGCTGCCTTGAAGATGCTGGTGATTTTGGCACACCTCTCATACAGATCATGTGTGTCAAACACACAAGCTCAGTTGGCAGATCCCAGTGACTCCTCATTTCACGAGCTGAAAAAACGAGCCATGCCTACCCTTTCCCACCAGAAGTCGCTCCAGGCTGGGGTTGCAAATGGTCTTCAACAGGAGAAAAGGAAGACGGTACCCCGTTGTAGGACAGATGGATGAAGGCCAGAGGGGTTGATTGTTCTTCAGCTACATCTCAACCCACCCTCACCACCACGCAGGGAAAAGGGGCCTTGGAGGCGGTCAGTGGGAGGGCTGACACCCTGGCTGCCAGAGGGCTTCCTCCCCTGCCTGCAACGGCCAGACCACGGTCACAACAGTGCCCACATCGCCAGCATTTGCTGAGGGAAGAAATGAACCTGTCCTGTGGCTCCGGGCTCCTGTCCATGGCTGCAGCTGACCGTCTGGTTTATGTCTGCTAGCACAGAGCAGACCTCAGGCAATGCAGTGGTTTGATACAGGCGTGTTTATTCTAAGTGCATCCTCATGCCATCCACACTGCCCAGAAAATCTTGATTGGGAATTTCATAAGACACCCTTTAACTCTTTTATTTCCTCTGTAAATAGGCAACTGCCTTCACTTAGCAGCTGCCTGACTCATTTCCTCTCTGAGCAATCCCCTGGGTTCGCCGCGGCAGTACTTCCTCTTCACATTTTCTAAATCTTCTGATATTTTTCCTTTCTTAGCTGAGGCAGGCCGTTAAAAATAGCAACAGGATTGCACTGTGTGTTTGTAAAATCAATACCACCACCCCAGAGATCTTCTCAAGCCCTTTCTCAGAATCATTCCATTTTCAGTTGTATAATTACCATTAAGTCTTGAGGCGAGAGAAAAGATGCATTTTAGTGGTCGTAAAAAAAAGTCTTTAGGAACATTTGAACTTGTTCAATACAATTCAGATTTATGTTTTGAAATACTTCTGAAATCATACTGACATTAACAGTCTCGCCAAAGTAGGAAAAACAGACCTGAGGGATGTAAGCTTTTTGCCTTCTTTGTATTTTCCCCAGATGCCTAGAGGATATACTGGTTTTTGATGCACTCTTCTACACTGGTTTACATTAATTATCACCTAGAACTGTCATAATACAGAGTTAATTTTTTGCTCTAAAGCAATACCAAAATTCTAACATGTGAAAACCCAGACCCTGCAACTACTCAGTGGAACAAGCTGTGCTGTGCCAATGAAGATTGTTTCAGCAAAAAAATCAATCCTGGTTTTAGGTAAAGAAGGAGTTTGGGATTTACCAGCTGTAGTAGCACTGCTCCTGGGTCTAACCGGTCCTCCAGGAACGGTCAAGGAAGCGTCTCTTCCAGGAGCAATCTGTTCAGCCTCTGAGTGCTCTGGGCAGAAACGAGCCATGGCCAAAAGTGTGTCGGAAACTCCTGGGGCCCAGGAGATGCTTGAATTTAAACCCCGCTATCTGAACTCTGCTGAAGGGAGACTGAATCGAGACTGACCTTTGAAGTCCCTCAGACATTACATCTGCCCTGCTCAGGGCACTTAGGAGCTAGAGCTAGCTTTTAATTGTGCTCTCTCAGCCCACTTCTAATTGAAATTTGCTTTAACGCTTGTACTTGAGAAGGAGTGATAATTGAAGGGGTGGAGACCCTGCCTGAGTCAGAAGTGTGTATGTTCAGCTGATTTATAGCTGGTAATAGCCAGGGCCTCACTGGACTGTTCCCATTAGGATGGGAGGCTAAAGACACAAGTCAGATATTTACAATACTGAGCCATGATTCCTTGAACACAGAAGAAGAAAATGAAGCAAAGCTTCTCCTATTCAGTGTTTCCAAATCAGAGCCATTAGCATGGCCTACACCCAAGACCATCTGTCCTCCTGGTCTTTCAGGAGTCCATTAGATGACACCTTTTCTCACTGACACACAAACCAGCCGGCTTCCCTCAAATCCTCTAGCCTTTACCTTGCAAGTACAAGCTTTGACATGCAGCCCATTGCTTTGCCTGGGAAACCAAAGAGAAACATGGACTTTTAGCCCTCATTACAGAAATAGGTGGTAGTTGGTCTTTTTATTCAGTTTCCAAGAGCACAGTGGTAAGCAAAGCACCAGCTTTCACCAAATCTGCAGCTGATGTGCCCTCCACCACAAGAAGCATTCGTGGTTCCTGATTTACTCTGTTTTGCCACAGCCTACTGGAGATAAATTCCAGATCAGATGCTACACAGCATCCCTCTATGCTGCGTGCTACATTTAGTCACTCCACACAAGCATGCACCTTATTTAATTTCTAGTGTTAAACCACTCAGTGTATTCATGCGAATGGTTTCTTAAGGGCTGTACAGCATCAAAGGCTTTTAGGGAAAATTGTCCCATGGAAGCAGGGGAAATCTGAATGCAGAATAGAGCTATGTGCTTGTACCACTTCTCTCTGGAAATGAGGTATTTGTCAGAAAAGCAGCAGACAGGCATGAGTAGTTCTTTCTTTATTTCTGCAGGTGGCACCAAGCATTTAGTTTCAAGATGTATTTGTTCTTTGAAAGCTATTGTGAATATCTAAAAGATGTTCTCTGCTATTCTGCCAACCCTTCCCATATCACAACCTGTACGCTAGAACGATGCAGAGACAAAGCAACAGGGCATGTTTTGATCCTCATCCCTAGATAGTGGTGACATCAGCTACGTCTCACTGAGGTGGTGATGCAACACTTCTTCCACCAGCTGAGTCCTATCTCTCAGTTCTGTGTCAGTCCCCACTCCTGTCTGCAGGGTTTTTTTTTTACAACCTCACAAGTCTCATTTAATTTTTCAAAATCTTCATTTTCTTCCTAGTTTCGGGACCCCATTCCTCTGCGCTGCTCCTGTGAGTGAATCTGCACAAGAAGTGCTCTCTGGCCGATGAGGACCACAGCCTCGCACGGCTGGGACGTGTCTGTCAGCAGATGGAGAAGTCCCATGGCGAACCTTGCTTTGCCGTAGCTTCTCCATGCGGAGCAAAGGAGATCAAAACCTCACGCTGACATCAGCCAAGGAGAGGAACGCAGGGCACAGGGGGAGGAATGATGAAACTGCAGCCTTCCCTCTTCGATAGGGACACGTTATCAACATTCTTCTCGTACTAAATCCAAAACACAGCAGCTACTGGGAGGAAAAATTAACTCCATCCCACCCGAAACCAGGATAGACCAGTAGCTGTTCAATATAAGGCACACAAATAGAGGTAGAGAAACCACATTGTAAGAACATTTGGAGGCAAGACTGTTGTGCTGCACTGCACGGAGCCTCTTGTAGCTAAATATCCTGCTGAGCTGCGCACCCTCGGTGGCTGCACGGTGCGTGGCCTCTCCTCATCTCCAGAGCCCACGTACCAGGCCCAGCGGGCCAGTGGTTCACCCATCAATCCTCGTTGCCTCTGGGACTGCGGTGGGAACCGAGGTGTGGGGTATAGATAGCCCCAGCCGGGGGGAAGATGGGACAGAAGCCAGCGGCATGAGGGAGTGTGGGATTGCAGCGGAGGCAAACCCACAGCTCGCCGTGCTCGGGAGAGAGTATCCCTAACCAGTCCCCTGTCCCCATCCCCGCGGTCCTGCCCACGCCTCGCACTGTCTGCCCGGCCGTGCCTGAGCTGCTGTGGGAAGCTGTGCCCTCAGACCCCGTCCACAGGATCCATCTTCTGCCTGTTTAATCCCGCAGGGACACAGACACCGAAGGGCTGGTACCACCCGGCCAGGGCACCCTTTCCTTTCAGCAGTGAGGTCTGCACAGCTGGGTGCTCAGACCACACCACAGCATCCTGCTCTGTGACAGCTCTGGCTGACCCACACGCCCACGCTGATCCGGTGAACCAGCCAAACACCCAGGACTAAGCGTGGACCCTGGTCAAGAAACATAAACTAAATATCCTGATTCCTAACCACTTGCCATCACTGTGAAATTTCAGTGCCACAGTCACAACTCTCGAATTTGCAAATTGTAAACTGCCCCCCAGCTAGGCCGGGTGCTTCGAGTTTTTGAGGCTCCGCTGGGGATTATTGGACTTTGCCCGTTACCTTTTTGGGTGCTCCTTCACGCAGATGGCCTGACTGGCTGCGCTGTGTCAGAACCAGATTGCGTTTCACTGCAGCCTTTCGGAGCTGTTACTCTATCCCCAGGCGAACATATCTCCCATACTCGCGTGCAAAGCAGAGAGAGACAGCTTAGTGGCCCGAGCCCAAAAACTCTGTGACTTATTAATTTAGCACCACTGGCAGCATTGGCTGAAGAGCAAAATGGGGAAGTCAGATTCATCCTTGACTCCCACGTTTCAAATTAAAAGAACATCTATAGCACTGCACAGTCACGCTCAGAGCAGCCATGAGCTCCAGGGCTGGATGTTGAACGAAATAATTGGAAATAGATGATGCTGCACCTGTCCCGATGCTGCACCTCCTCCAGTCCCGCTCTACAAAGCACTCTGCTGTCTGAGTGGACCTGTACAGAGGTTTTTGCACTACACCCACCACTGTTCTATCTGACAGCTACTTGTACTGTGCTTGATTTTCTTAGCTGGGCTACCCAGGTACTCAAGGTACAAATACAGTAAATTTAGAACTGATGAAGATTGTCCTTGCTTTCCTTGTGTGATTGGGACACCAAGTCCCAGATTATTTCACTTATGAAGCATTTCCGGCCTACAGCCAAGTGTGCTGCTGTATACTGAAGCATGTACTTGTTACAATATGTTATAGAAACATCATAATATTTAAAAGGTACGTAGTGTCTCATAATTTCAAAGCCCTGTGTAACCACTAACTAATTGAGGTTCATGGCATCACCTTTAGGCAGATAAGGAGCTACCACTGAAAAGTAAGCAGCAGCCAATGCTTATTACCCTGAGGTCTGAACTACAGTAGTTGTTTTTCCAGGTGTGGAACAGCAAAATAATTGAGTTTGCTCGGATGCCACTGTACAGTAATAACTGGCAAATGTCAGTATTTAAATGGAAACTTTGAATGGAAACCCCCCACCCCCACGCACTCTTCCACCCGCTCGCCAGCAGAAGTCAAACAGCTAAAGTGCTGCCATCGCAGGACTCGTCACAACTTCTCTTCGCACCAGTTACGCAGCCCCGATACCGCCCTGAGTCAGCGGGGTGCAGGCTCTCTGAGAAGCATGGCCCCGGGAATCCCCCGAGAACAGACAAGGCTACAGACCTGGGAGGCTGAGCAGGTTGTGGTCATACTAAGGAGAAGAACCCGTATAGCTGGTGGAAAGCAAGCACCTCATGCTCAGACCTACCGAGGCACTGGGTGCTGCTTTCTTTTTCATTTCCTATAGCAGAGCAAGCTTCAAAGGGCCTCTGCGTGAGCTGCCTGATTGATGCAGTGCTAAAACACCTTGAAATCAGGAATCTCAGAAACCAAAGCAGGTGCTGCATCAATGCAGTAAGGCAACGGGGAATCTCCAGGGCTTTTCACACTTCGCTCCCTCTTTCTTCTTGGCTGCACAAACCGTGCAACCTCAACAACGAGCTCACAGCAGAGTTTATAAGCATATGGGTATTATCGCACTGTATTCACAGCAATTTATATTAGGCCACTTACCACGGGATTTCAAACCATCTAGGGCTCACCGCTGTTGACTTGCACCAGAAAATTTCACACATGAAAGCAGAAGTCACAGCATGTAAACCAGTAGAATCTCTATTAGCAGCTCTATGACCTGTGCTAACAGCAGTCATACTGAAAGCCATCAAATCCCAGAAAGCAAGAGCCCTAGAGGTTCCTGTTCAGAGGGTAAGAGGGTTGGAGAGTACCAAAACTGAGGAGTTTGCTGAAAAGCTCACAACAGTATGTGTGCAACGCTTTCCTGGAGCTGCTTGGCTGGCTACTGGGCATTCAGAGGGTTGGTGGCTGTTGTGCATGGCTCGCTGTGCGTGGGTATGGGAGAGAATTACAGTGGGTGCTCTGGTGGGTTCTGCTGGAGTTACTATCACTTATATGATCACCCAACATTGCCACAAAATGTGCCTAAAGGATTCCCACATCTTGTCCCTCTGTCTCATTTATTTCAGAAATACTTAAATATCTTACTAGTTTGGCCATTAATCTTTTAGAAGAAAAATGTGACTGTTCTTTGAAAAGATGTAAATAAGGCAAAGCTATAAGGTAACAGGCTGGATAGAGCGAATCTTTGGGGGGCTACAATCCTGAGTATTGCTGAATCCATTACCCATGGCATCAATTTACTCATCATGATGCTTTTACATATTATTTTACACTCACAATGCTACGAAGAACTGAGCCAGTGCTCATTACAGACAGCTACACTGGAGGCCTAATTGCAGAGTATATCACTGATTACATTAGAAGGGAGTGTAATTGGCTGCGCATGCAAACTGGAACTGGTATACTTTTATCACCTGCATGATTTCTCTCTCTCGTTTAGAGAACTCTAGTTACCATAGACAGGACTCACACATACCGCCTGTGCATAGTCCAGCCAGGGACATCTTGTTGCCTGCCTGTTAAAAACTGATCATTTTATAACAGTAATTTTGATTAATTCATTTTCTTTTTCATAAACGGAGCACATATCCTCTCTCTGTGGTGGAGAGCCTACTTCTGTTACAGCTCATAGCCATATTTCAAAAATTATTTCTGCTAGGAAAACTCTGCATGCACATTCCCTAGTGCTTGGTGACCTCCCAAACAGCAAAGCACTCCTTGGTTTACTGCTGCGAAGCTGAAATCCTTTAGATTTTCATCTTGAAGACTTCTCAAAGCTGAAGTTAAATACAGATGTGAAGCCAAAGGAATGGTGGAATGGTTAACCTGTGGAGAAGAGACAATTAGAAAATGCTCAAGGAGAAACATCTGGCCTTTCTCTTCCTGCTCCATGCCACCATTCAGAGCCTTAAATGAAGAGTAATCCAAATGGGAAACCGTGAAACCTGCTTATGACAGATGCTAATGATTCGTTACGGCTGTCCCTGCAATGCAATCCACAGTTCCAAGAATAAACGGCACTGCTGTGTTTCTGTACCAGCAACTTCACAGAACAATCCTACCAGGCAGCGAAACCAGACACAGATGGGCTGATGCTTTTGTTTTAAGGCTCTCGGCTCCAAATCCAGCCACTTACCACTCCTTCCAGAATCTGAGGTCCTCAGTAGCACAGTTTTTGTTGGGCTAGCATTTACCAAGAGCTGTCTGAAAGGTCTAAAATTGACGTTTGGATTAAATTTTTTAAAAAAAAAAGTAAAAAGAGAGTTTTGTTTGTGTAAAATGAGCAGAAGTCTGATCAGAATCTGAGCCTGCATCTCTCACTGTATGTGCATGGTTGTGTGGGTGCAGGGAGGCAGAGGAAATATGTGAGAGAAGTCATAAAAGCTCCTAGATAATGCCTCCAAAGTATTTCTAAGCCATTGCACAAGTAACAATATACAGAGACTTAAATTCAGACACAAGAGATCTATTTTACGTGGACAGAAGAATACTCATGTGGAATACGCTTACAAAGAAGCTTCGTTAGGCAAAACAAACAAACAAACACTGGAGTCATTTATCTCCTTGCCCTCTTTTTGTACTGGAATACAGGAGCTTCACAGTGTTACAGTCTAAATCCGCGGCAGGGGCCTCCCGCTGTCCCTGCCGAGCTCATCTGCAGAATCCCACTTGAGTCCGTTCAGCTGGTCAGGAGCAGAGGGACCGTTTCATGGCAGGACAAGGTAGGGTCTATGGAAAAGTAGCCTGTGAGACCAGGGTCTTTCCAAGCCGTGTGAGAAGCCAGTGGGAACTGCCAAAGCAGCAAACTCCAAGCCAAAACAGGAAGGAACACTGTAGATTTCAGTAACAGCTACACTGCTAAAGCCTCTTCTCTAAACACTTGTTACAAAAGGAACTACCCTCTCTGTGTTTGCCCAAGTATTATTTCAGTATGAAATTAGTCTTTAAAAACTGATTAAGTTATCCAAGAGCTAAAAATCGTTCTTGATAGGACCCATAGCTTTTACCCCATATTGAACTTGGTAAAGTTGGATTAACTGAATGGGGAGAGGCAGATCCAGCAGCAGAATGAACAGATTGTAACTCTCAGACAAGCAATGGCACCACAGCTTCTCAGCACTGTGAAGGCAGCCAGCACCTATCCGTGCCAGACTCACATACAGCCTGTTACTGTGCAGCCCTCACAGCAGCCATCTCACACCAGGAGCATCTTTGGCCTCTGGCAGAGAGGAAAGCAGACTGGACACAGTCATCCTAAAACACAACTCGTTAGTGCCCACTCCCACGTGCAGGAGAACGCTCCCCCTACCAGCTGCTTGCAACGGCAGCTAGAAGGCGTTAGGATAAAGGAGGGAGTTTCAGGTAGGTAAATCCCAAAATACTGCAGGAAGTTGAAATTTGGATTAAAGTAGCTCCAGCTATTAAGTGCATTAACAAAATCATTATTGGGTTTTTGCGTTTTGGTGGAATTTTGTTGTTGCTGCTGAAAAGCAGTTTCTTCCACCTCTTCTCCTTCGTGAGCAGGGTATCACAGAATCACAGAATGCTTTGGGTTGGAAGGGACCTTTAGAGGTCATCTAGCCCAATCCCCCTGCAGTGAGCAGGGACATCTTCAACCAGACCATGTTGCTCAGAGCCCCATCCAACCTGGCCTTGAATGATTCCAGGGATGGGGCCTCCACAACCTCTCTGGGAAATCTGTTCCAGTGTTTCACACTCCCTTCAAATAAAGTCATTGCTCCTTGTCCTACCGCTACGAGCCCTCCTGACAATATTTTCCCCATCTTTCCTATAGGCCCCTTCAAGTACTGAAAGGCTGTCATAACGTCTCCTGCAGCCTTCTCTTCCCCAGGCTGAACAGCCCCAACTCTCTCAGCCTTTCCTCACAGGAGAGGTAGTGTAACCACCACTGCCAGGGTTCTCCTTGGCTGGAGTTCGCTCTCCTTTGCTATGGGAACAGCCCAGCAAAAGGCTGCACGTTGCCTATACCAAAGCTGCCCAGTGAATCAAGACAATTTAACGAGGCTAGTAAATCTAGGCCCACCAAGAAATCTAGGAAGAGCAGGTGGCAATACGAAGCAAAAGGTCTACACAGAGCTTGGGAAATGGGAGCTGTTCCTGACAAATCTCATTCTTACTGCAGGTAGAGCCACTCTTCAAACTCCAAGCAAACATCTTACATCAACTTAGGAAAGCAAAGACTTCAGACAAAGCTTCTATCCTTGTGCTAAGAACTGTGCCCATCATCACTGCAACCTGCTCTTTATTTTTGCTTTTTCCAGAAGCAGTGAGGCAGTTATTGGGGACTCTCCTCTGCTTTGCCAAGGAGCTTTGCACATAATAAAATTAGCATCACTGCCTGCTCTTCTTTTTTTGTCCAAGGAGACTTCTTTGAAAACTTATCTTTCAAAAGAAGCCACCTTTTAAGCTGTTAGAAAGAAAAACATCCAAGCAGCATAGAGTTTCTGAGAAATATTTTCCTAACTGAAAAGTTATTCTTTATTCTCAAATTTCCCATAAGTACTCACTTCTAGACAGAGATCAATCAGAAGGATTTTTAGATCATTACATAGATTTGAGGAGTTTGAAGAGCCTTCAGAAAATGTCCTCTCAGTCAGATGCGCAGCACTGTTAGCATAATACTGTAACTCTCCACAATGGTGTTTTATCTCAACACCACTTGGAACAATACAATATTCATAAAAATCCACTGTTGGAATATATTATCTCATCATCACAAGATGATAAGATTGTTTGGTGTTAGAAGTGATAAGGATTACCATATCAGTGTTTAGCTTGTTGGAATTGTATTACTTGGTGCCATTGACAGTAATCACATCAAAATTCTGGATAATTTCAAACGATTCAGTAATAATTACCAGATTGTGCTGTAGGCAAAAGGAAGTGCTGGAATCTGCACAGCCAGTGCAGCATTTGTACAATGACTCAGTGTGATGGGATTTGTACCTGAAGAAAATTGACTGAGCTGATTCACCTTAATCTTTTCTTTGGGAAATGTACTGCTCCAAATCAGAAAGTAGGACAAGACAGAAGTAAATTTAAGAAAACTAATTTCAAAACTAGCCAGCTACTCTGCAAATCCTGCAACAAATTCCGGGACAGATTCAGGCCCTTTGGGGCAGGGAGTAGCTTACTGCCGTCTCTGTTCAGCCCCTCTTCCTGCGGGCTCTAAGACGCTGTGGCAATACAAGCAGCTAGTGATGACAGCATCAGGTGTTTACACATGCAGCGAGCACTCGAGCACAGAGCATCTCAGTTTAGATGAACAGATGCAGCTTTCACGCACGCTGTTTAGGCACTCACTTTCACCAAATTGGCCCAAGAGCGTAACTTTTATTATTTGCCGTTATTTGTTTACTCTCTTCAGTGTGCTCAACCTACCAGACACACACATCTACACATAAATACAGTAACCATGAACCTCAGAGAGATCTTCTGCTTGATGGAAAGCCATAGAATAAATAAGCAGATACGTAAACACTGAAAAGATGAGAGATGGTGAGAAGAGCCTTCTACAGCCCTATTTTGACCCCAGGAATAACAAAAATTGGATCTCATGGTGAATATGTATGCTAAGGCAACACACAGGTATTATTCTGTGAAATGAGAACTGGTGGGCATGCAGAGGATTACAGACAGGAAAGGAGTGGCCCTGTTTCCACATGTATTCCATGTGCATGTTCTTCCTCACTTTATTCCTTCCTGTATAAATCGATCTCCTGTCCTTACAAAACAGCAAAGGACAAGCTAAGATTCAGAACCCGTGTCATGGACTGAAGCACCAAACCTTTTCTGCCAGCCACCCAAGGCAGCCATGTGATCACAGTGCCTTCCCTTGAACTCTTTTATCTTTTGTCACTGCTTAGTACACTCTATCTAAATTTAGAAGGCAGTTCTGCAATCCTTGCATTGAATAATACTTGTTCTGGCCAATAGTCCCAAAACACACCAGCAGGAACTGCAGAATCACAGCAACACAGAGCTCAAGAGGTCGTGCAGTCCCTCCTCTTGCCCTCTGATCAGGCCTGTCTTTCTGTGCTGGTACTCATCCAGCCACAGACCTCCCGTGCTGGAGCTGTACCGCTTCCCTGGCAAACTATCCCGCTACGCTTCCCTATCCCCAACAGGTAATGTCTTCCTTAAAATAAAACATTAACCTTCCCTGATTAAAATCAAGTCTATTGTCTTTTATTCTCTCTGCTTCAGTCAAAGACAGCAGATTATCACTCTTCATTTGCCTCTTCTTTAGACTAAAAGAAAAATCCAAATTCTTTAACTTTCCTCATTCATCTTCTCATTATTTTTGTTGACTTCTGCTAGATCTTCTCCAGTTGGCTTGTGTCTTCTAGTGTGGTGGCCCAACAGTAGTCCTGCTGATGCCTTGGCGTTGCTGAGCGGAGTGGAGGACAGCCGTATGTCCGAGAGGCTGCCCTTCTGTCCGCGCTCGCAGGCAGGGCACTTCCCTTTTCACAACACCACGGCACTGTTGACTCATGCTCAGCTTGTGACATCCCAGGTTATTTTCTGCTCTATCTGCTATTTAGCAAGCTGTTCTCTGTCTTGTCTTGCTGTAATTGATTATTCTTGTCTAAATGATTGATCTTGCATCAGTCCCTCCCTGTCCTCATTTTCTCCTGGACTATATTTCTAACTTTCAAAATCATTTTGTCCTCTAACGTATCAGCAGTGCTTACAGATGTTACAGGGATACTTTCCACTCCATCGTCCAGGTAGCTAATAAACATACTGGACCAAGGACAAACTGATGGCTTCATTCTGTATCTCTTACATTAAGCAATATTGTTTGATAACTTTACATCTAAGGAATTATTCACCCAGGTAACTACAAGTCACCTTGAGCCAAGACAGAGAAATGAGGTCCTTAGAGTAGAGATGTATTAGTAACACAGATTGTTGCGGGTACTTGTCCCAGCAGGAGAGTCAGAAGCAAGAATGTGCAGTTAAAGTCCGTTTGGAAAGAAAGTTGGATGACTACAGTGATTTTCATGCTGCCAATTTTGTTTCCATCGGCCATAGCAGTTACATTCACCACAGGAAACCCACTATAATCTGTCACAATATATGCCTTATGCTTTTGGATTTAGAACGTTTTGAAATACTTTTCCATAATTTTTCAAAATCTTATGCACGTATATAAATATACAGATATATCTACTTTCCCTGGTTTCTCGTTTTAGCTCTTGCTCAGCAAGACTCCAACCTAAATGAAGTTGAATACACATGAACATTTTACTATTAGATATTTCAGTGATCAAAGCGATTAGGAGCTGTAGGCTCACAGAAAATCTGAGGGCTGTTTTTTTGAACTAGAATATAAAAACTGCTATAGCAGATTTCTGACTAAGTCCAGTCAAGCACGACATCTAATACTGTGTAACACTGGATACTTTGGGAAACAGGGTAGGAAACAGTTTCATGGGTGGGTGTTTCTTCCTGTAACACCCTACCCGGATCTACAAATGGCTTAACTATTTTCTGAGCTGGCTTTTTTTTGTTTTTTTGGTATCTGGATCGTCACATGTGCAAGCTTCTAGTTGACTTATTTCAGCTACTATTATTTCAACTAATTTCAGTACTTCTTAAATGGAAATGGATAGTATAAAACTCCTGGAATCTCAGATTGCATGCACTGCCAGGGGTCTATTGATTTTCATCTCATAATGCCAATATGCACCCATCAGTGATTTGGCCTGAAACATTTTTGAAAGATTTGTCAGAAACGATCACATGAAAACTAAAAGGACAGAAGGAATGACTGTAAAATTAAATTATTCTCTTTTCCACAGGGAGAATGGAAAACAGGACAGTCTTCAAAGGATTCAAATAAATCAGCCACTGCAATCAAATCTGCAAATGCTACAAAATTGAAAGATGATTGCGAGTGCTGCTGAAGCCATGCAAGGTCAAAATTTTAATGAAGTTCCACTAAAAATGCATAAGTAGTAATTGCATGACTGAACTGAAAATCTGAGAAACGAGGTTAAACAGGAAGTAAGATGAAAGTTACAGTTACAACTGCTGAAACATTAGCTCAAACGTTCCTAAGCTGCTCAGCAGAGAAAAAGGTAACACATTTTCCACATTGGGGCAGATTTTCTCAGCTCAGTTCCTGTGTGCCTGGAGATAAAAGATATGCATATCAAGCTGTATGTATATGTATGGAGAGCAGGAAGGGACAATGCCCCACTTCTGCCTCCAGAGTCCTTTCATCTCTCATGAATTTGTATGTGCTTGGCCTTTTTAATTTAAGTTTACAGCCTCCACTGTCCCACCACAAATATCCTGAGTGTGCAACACTCGGTTTATTTCCCTTCCTGTAATTTATACCTTCTACTCTGAAGCTTTGCATGTGCAGAATATCAGACGTGTTAAATTGCAAGCACTGAGGCCACTTGTACATGTGCCTGTTGAAATGGGAAGAACAGAAAATACTATCTCATTTGTAAATTAATTTTAGCTGCCCGTTGCATTTGTAAGCGTTCCCTTCAGCAGAGTGATTCCTCCCATGCCAATTGTCTCATTTTTCACAGCGGGATGAAAATGGATGGATAGACATTGACCCCTTTTATTGCACAGTGTGTTAAAGAAATTCTATAAGTTAAGGAAAATAATGTAACCTAATCAAAATTCAAAGGCGTCCCGAAACATTCATGAGCACTTTATTTTTACAGATACGGAAAATACAGCCTCGTAACTACACATTGACTATGGAGTCTGCAACAACATGAAAATTACATTCTATCAGGTAGTTTGACCATTCTTTTTTGTACCACACCTATTGTACTTTATGCTGTAGAGAATCAATATAAACCATTTTGGTGGTGTTTTGTGATAGTTGCTGATGAAAGGAAGATGGGAAAAGACATAGATACAGAACACGGAGTCAAGAAATCTGGGCTGGAGTTTTTTTGCTGTGCTGCTTTGTTCATGACATAACTAGAGACTTTGATTTCAGTGACTCAGTTTTCTCATCTGTAAAATGAGGGTAACGTCTGAATGTCTCACAGTGAAGTGGTGAAAGTTAATTTCAGTATGTGTAGAAAGCACATTGAGATTGCTAAGTGGCAAGGTATTATTACTACATATTGTAAACACAAACTTGGGAAATTTGGCACAGAATGTTTAGGGTTTTTTTCCCCTTTAGCTGCCCTTTTGTTTTAACTAATAATAATAATTGGCATTCTATTAACACTGAGAGGAAACAGCAGACAAAGGATTCTCTGTACACACATGCTAAAGTGGGGAAAGCCAACATAACAAACAAGAAACAAAGAACAGTGCAAGTCTGTGGTCTGAATATTCAAGTTAAAATGGAGCGCTACTCTGAGTTTTTGTAAGGTTCCTTTTTCCTCTCTTGAAACACTACCTGATCTTACTGCTGCTTTTTCTGCATTCTTCCCATTTATGGGCTAATTCTGTGGCCCTCTGACAGGTAAACTTACAGTTTAGGATTTCAAAGGGAGTTTTCCACACAAGGCGCAAAGAGCCTGTCCTTTAAATACAGCCACGGATGCTGTTTTACCCTGACTCTTCCCAGAGCATAAACCCAGAGGCAAAATGAGAAAAGACTATTCCAGAATTCATTGATAACCAAGTAGGCAGCAAAATGACGATGAGGTGACAAATTCAAGTTAACGTAGAACAACATCTGGGAATTCATTCGATGGGGTTTGAGTCCTTTTTTCCCTGACTGGCAGGACGACCTCACCCTTACCCCGCTCTTCTTTTGGAAACGCATACGCAACCGGTGGTGCTTGAAACACAGGACTCGGCCCCCGGCTCCGTCGCAAGCTGGCGAGCACTCCCTCATGCAGCGGCTGCAGCCTAACTCATACATTTGGGGCTGTTTTCTTTTGAATCACAGAATCACAGAATGGTCAGGGCTGGAAGGGACCTCTTTGGGTCATCCAGTCCAACCCCCTGCCAAAGCAGGGTCACCCAGAGCAGGCTGCACAGGACCACGTCCAGGCGGGTCTTGAATATCTCCAGAGAAGGAGACTCCACAGCCTCCCTGGGCAGCCTGTGCCAGGGCTCCG
>Ga0065711_1000729_pt1 | contig 76135 bp, 36 predicted proteins | sample Hoacrofraction12_FD_59098 | JGI IMG/M metagenome (GOLD analysis project Ga0065711, IMG submission 59098) | Hoatzin crop microbial communities from Cojedes, Venezuela - Epithelial fraction 12 v2 (version 2) | ecosystem: Host-associated > Birds > Digestive system > Esophagus > Crop | place...
CCTTGTCCAGGCAGGTCTTGAATATCTCCAGAGAAGGAGACTCCACAACCTCCCTGGGCAGCCTGTTCCAGTGCTCCGTCACCCTCAGAGGGAAGAAATTCTTCCTCATGTTCAGATGGAACTTCCTATGCTTCAGTCTGTGCCCATTGCCCTTGTCCTGTCGCTGGGCACCACTGAAAAGAGTTTGGCCCCATCCTCCTGACACCCACCCGGAAGATATTTGTAGGCATTTATTAGGTCCCCTCTCAGCCTTCTTTTCTTCAGGCTGAACAAGCCCAGCTCCTTCAGCCTCTCCTCGTAGAAGAGATGCTCCAGTCCCCTCATCATCTTTGTATTCCTCCGCTGGATGCTCTCCAGTAGCTCTTCATGTTTCTTGAAGTGGGGAGCCCAGAACTGGACAGAGTACTCCAGAAGGGGCCTCACCAGGGCAGTGTAGAGGGGGAGGAGAATCTCCCTCAGCCTACTGGCCACACTCTTCTTGATGCACCCCAGGGTGCCATTGGCCTTCTTGGCAGCCAGGGCACACTGCTGGCTCACGGTCAACCTGTCATCCACCAGGACACCCAGGTCCCTCTCTGAAGAACTGCTTTCCAGCAGGTCAGCCCTGAGCCTGTACTGGTGCGTTGGGTTATTCCTCTGCAGGTGCAGGACCCTGTACTTGCGGTTATTGAACTTCATCAGGTTCCTTTGCACCCAGCTCTACAGTTAAAGCCCAATAAAGGGCTACATGTCCATTTGAAAGAGAACAATTAAGAGTCGATTTGGTCTGCAAAAAAAGAGCATTCATTTTGATAGCTATGCATATAATTAAGCATTTGAACAAGCCATAATGACAGACTGTAGGATTTCACCAACTGGAGATTTTTCAGAAGACAAGTATGTGTGAGGGATGACCTAGATACACCTCACATTATTTCTGAGCTAAGGAAAGGACTGAATGAGTCCTTAACATTTCTCTTAATCCTTAACAATGAAAGATCATCTGGCACTTGAAAATTTTATGCTTATGGTTGCCATATTATATATGCAGTTCATGTTGTGGAAATGTTGTTTATTTTTCCTACTTATGTCTACAGCAAATGCAGATTGAGCTGTGATATATGTGACATTTTGACTCTGTGGTCGTGGGTGTGTTGACCTGTAGGTAACCACGTTATAAAGTATTGTAAGTGCTGTGAGCAAAACAGACAGCTGTAGTTCATCACTGTGTCATAAATTACTGTGCTATGAAAGTCAAATAAAAGCTGCAGGGGGTCTGCTTTGAAAACTGAGATCATACTTACACTTTAAAATGAGTAGAAAATTCATTTTCTGTCACTTTCATTTGAATTCTTTTGCTCTTGATAACATGTCAAATTGTCTTTTAAGTTTAGGTAGGTCAGTGGCTACACCTGGTGACATTAATTCACACTTTCTAACTTCCATTTTCACTGAGGTCTGAAGTCCAGCTTCTTGAGTGGATGTTGTGGGCCTGCCTTGGCATACTGTTATTGATTGTTTACATGCCTTATAAACACAAGCAAAATAAAGTCTCTTTCCATGTGCAAGTGTTTTATTTGTGCCTTTCCATGGGCTTGGGCACTAATTTCTTGCTTATATTCATGTAGTGAAATTAATTCATTAATTTAATACTTTTTTTCTCAAAAAATTCCTTCTTTGTCCTCTCAAAACTGTTACGGAATGACCAAATATTTGCCTATTGATGTTTATTTCCTGTAGCATAATTGCTGAGGTTCTTATGTTGTACCGTTTATTCTGGCTAAATACATTGACTCAGGGACTTCTGAATATAGTACTGTCATGCAGAAAACTAAGGACAAGGTATAATCTCAAAACTGTAAATAAGCAGATCAAAATAATCCTTAAATAGTTTTACCTGAGGTCTCTTTAGGGAGGAGAAAGAGGCATTGATGTCAGAGAAGGCAGAGTAGAAGGCAGAGATGCTGAAGGGGTCAGTGGAATAAACTTGTTTAAGCCAGTCTTCAAATCTGTGTGCCTGAAGATCCTGAGTCATGAGAAGGAGCAGGTGAGAGGGAGAGGTGGGAGCGAGAAGGACAGCAAAGGATAATCTGGGAGGGCTGTAGGGCAAATAGAGATGTTATAAAAAGCAGTGAGCATTTTGCTTAACTGCTCTTCTTAGACTTGAATATTATGATTTAGTCAAGCAGTACTCCCCATATCAGTTGTCTGATATGTGCATGAATAATTCAAGTGACTGGAAAACAAGTTTTCACATTGGATGCTTTGAATGACAGTCTGCAAACACAAACAAAACCAGTGCAGTATCATCAATACAAGAAGGGATTTATGGGAACAGAAATGATTTGAGGGAATGTGGACACAGATTGCAACAGGAAGGTCATAACCAGTAAAAGCTAAAAGGGTTGAGGGCTAGATAAAGGGAAATGCAAATGTACTTTGATTACCATTATATGTATAACTATCCCACCAGTTTTACAGTTTGCTAACTGAAACTGAAAGTTTGCTAACTCAGTGCTGCACGTCTTGCGTTTCTGTGCAGAATTTACAAACATGAACACTGTGTGTTACTTTGTCACAGCCCTCATAGCCCATGGCATCATAAATGGCTGTTGCAATCCTATATCGGTTTTATGGCTTTTGTTTGTTGCTGCAAGTATACAATAGATGCGATAAAAAAGATACACAGAAACAAAACAATGCAAAAAAGCCCTGTTGAAATTCATGCGAACTTTTGGGAGAAACACAAATTCAAGCTAAACCAAATGTTTCACTTTGCTCTGCCTCATATAAATAAAATAACCCAGTGGGACTACATCCCTGTAGTGAGACACAAACTTTACCTGCCAGTGATTTGAGGCAGATGTAGACTCAGCTGGTTTGGCTGCAGTATGATGTGAAAGAAACACAAGCTTTTCAGGTTTTATAGCTGGAGTTTGCTGAGTGCAGCTGCTCCCTCAGCATATTGTTAACTCAAAAACATGTTCATTTAAAAAGAAAAAAAGAAAGAAGAAAAAGATTCCTGGCACTTCTTTATCATGCAGGGAATCTCTTGAACTTTTCTGAGGGGATGTATTCGAAAATTACTGTGGAGGATGTGATGCACTAAGTTTAGTAGAAACAAAATGGAACCTAAAGAATAGTAGTGAGAGTAAAAAAGAAGACAAAATGGGAAATAGTGTATCCCTCTGGAGCTTTCCTTAATAGGCACGCAGGACCGTAGCAGGGACTTTCTTCCAGATCAGTCACAAGAAACTTTATTAAAAAACTCATCACCCTTCTTCTCCCTCTATTTTATTTCTGTGGTGGCTGTGTAGTTTCTAAAGAGATTAATAATGTTATGATGGCAATAGTTTTGTAGAATCACAGGACAATTGAATTTAACACTGGAAAAATATGTCCTGAGATCTCTCCTGCCCCAGTGGGAGAATCAAGTACACCTGCATCACTTAACACGTTTGTCTTCAGGGCTTCTAGGGAAGGAGGGTCCGCACTCTCCCTGTGCCCGGCAGATAACTCTATTAGCTTTCCCCCAGCGCATAACTTATCTTCGCTGCTGAAGTTTAAGCCCATAGCTTTACGCCTGTTTATTGTCATAGCTCTAAATAGTTTAATAGCTGCTCTCTTTTCAGTTTACTTCATTGATTTGAATGCCACTGTCACTTTGGTCCTGTCTTGTCTTGGTTGAGTAGCTTCAGTTTCAGCCTTTCCTTTCTCCGTCTCCCACTCCCCTGTCTCCTTGTCCCCTTCCCCTTGATTCTTCACCCTTTCTCATTCTTGTCACTCCTTTTCAAACTCTCTCTAAAGGGTGAACATCTTTCTCAGTTTGGTGTTTCCAGGGCAAGTGTCCAGATGCCTCCTGGCACAGTCACAGGAAGGGCTCCTTCTTCAGTCTTTCACAGCAATGTTGTAAAATACGTCCCGATGTGATGCCTGCCTCTTTCCACAGAACAAAACTTTGATTTCTATTCAGCTTGTGATCCATGGCACTCCTTAAAAATATCTTCTTAACAACAGCTGCTTAATCATTCCTAATTCTGGTTTTGTGCACACAATTTTTCTGATCTAAGCTAAGTATTTTGCACCTGACTTTATTTGATCGTAAGTCACTTCTTTAATTGTTTAAGACTGTAATGAATTTTTACCCTATCCTAACAGGCTATCAGTTCCTCCCAGTTTAATATTTTCTGAAAGCTTAGTAAGATTTCTGGGACGGTGTGTCTTGATTTACTGGAACTACATGTTTCCTTCCACTGAGGTTGTACTAAATGCACTATTAGAAACTGACTGTCATGGAGTGGAAAATGTTTGGAAAATGGTATATGAGGATGATTCTTGGGATTTAGCTCAAAAGTTTACTGTTTGGGACAAACAGGGACAAATTTATACGGAGGAAGATGCCATAGTGCTAATATCAGTGGGCATGGTTTAGTATTTGTATTTACCTCAGGAATCATATGCCAGACTACTTTGTTGAGAAGTTTTCTTGGGTCAAGGCAACATTCATATGTACTCTGCCTTAAGAGATCTGTGATGTGAAAATTAGGTTTGTATGCTACCTACTTATTCAACACTGAATAAAATAGGCTCTGGCCTTATTACAATGTAAAACATAAGCATATAATGAGGTGAGAGTTTGAAAAAGTGTGATTTTACTGAGTTGATCATTCTACTGAGTGAACACTCTCAGCATTGCAGTACACTACAGCAAATCATAGCACGTAGTGCCTCTCAAATTTGCATAAATTAAATATTATGTGTTGTTAGAGAGCAAAACTATCTTCTCCACTACTTCTACAATTTTTGTCAAAAAGTCTGGCATGTGTGTTCTGTTTGTAACTATGTGACTGCAAATCTAAGTAATTTTAAAAAACAGTTTAAAAGACTTCAGGACAGATCTTCTGATAGCCCTTTAGATGTCACTGTTTTAATGAAGAAGTTCGATTGATTGACCAGTTAGTGACAGACTCTTGGGGTAATGAGTGTGACTTTTGCAGCATTTCCTGTGATAGTTTTGTATATACCTGTTGGTGAATTGTACATGACTTGGAAGAAAGAGTTTCTGTGGAGTGCCCTTATGCTGTGGCATACACGGGTCAGGCAAGATGAGGTTTTGGGCTTCACTTGCTATTAAATTTTCTAAGCAAGCTTGTCGTTGTTTTGCTCTATCCGTCATTTTTTTTCTATGGCAGTTCAGTGATATATTTTGCCATCTTAAACCAGAAAATATCCTAAATGTGAGTACTAAGCTGTTTTTGATGCCTCCTGACAGCACTTGACTAGTCTACCTGTATAAACACTCATATATTTATATATTACTCACTCTTAACTACTGCATTAAAACATACCAAATATTGCATGCATATTACAGAATCACTGAATCACAGAATGTTCGGGGTTGGAAGGGACCTCTGTGGGTCATCTATTCCAACCCCCCTGCTGAAGCAGGGTCAAACATTGACACATTATGCATAAGGTACACATACAAGGGTGTTTTACTGAATAGTTACAAGAAGGGATGGTGATAGTAAAGTTAGAACAAATATACTTGCTTTGGGGATTTACAGGGTACAATTTAGCTGATTTTGTTCAGTCTGTAATAACCCACACCACTCCCTCATGTGAAAAAACTATTTAGTACTAGAATCCACACACCTACTTTCAAAACCAGCTTCATTCACTGTTTGATTTATTGATCCATAAAGTGGGTTTTCAGACCTAACAAATAGCCGCAGATAATAGTTTCACTCCCACTTTTCCTCTGAGACAGCAAGGGTTAGTTTCTGTTGTAAGCTCTTAACTCTTAACTCCAATTTAGAATTAACTGGAAGTCATTAACACAGTATAAATTCAGCAGCAAGCTTAAAATGAGCTGGTAGTCCGACTGGGATTATACAAGACCTCCATTCTTGAAGCAGAGGTAGCTCCACCTCAGCTAACACTCTTTTTGTGTCAGAATTATCTAATGATATTGTTGCTGCTGTAACAGAGAGATATGTATGTGAAGTTCAGACTACTGGTTGTTTTCAGGGCTCAAAAAAAAAGAAGTAATATCGCCCCATGAAAGTCTCATGGTGTACTTTTACAGGAATACTTTTCAGAGGAGAATGTTGAAGTATTGGGATCCATTGCAAACAGGGATTATGTCATACTTTGTAAAATCTAAACCATTCTACTGAAGCGGCCAAAAAAAGAGTAAGATGAAACGGTATATCTTGTTTACATATACAGATACTTAATCTGCAGGGATAAATCGGGTGTTTCACCATAAACATAACCTGATAGGCAGTTAGATGGTCAGGTACATGCTGGATTTTATTTTCTTGCTTACATGCCCATACAAACACCAGTCCCACTTATGCTTCGGAGGTGAATGATGAAATGGGAGTCTCACCTTTCATGCTATTAGGTTTGTTACCATGAAAACCCACTAAATTAATGAATAAAGTGGCAGATCCTGAGTCCATTGTAATTTGAGGGCCTTAAAGGCAATGACATTCTGTCGTGAAACTGTACTAGCTGCGACCCAAAATACAGCAACTACTCACAGCACGTGGGAAAGTGTCACTCAAGGCGATTGCAAGTTTGGAAAAGTGAGCAAGAAAACTGCCTTTTGTAATTTTATTTTACTTGTGCTCAGGAAGAGAACACCTTATAAATTTCTGTAAATAAATAAGGCAGCATCAGAGAACACCTAGGTCCCCCACTACTTTCCCTTTTTAATGGCAACAGCTTGCAAGAATTTTACTTTTTCGCTCGTTGTTCAAGTGAAAAATGGGCAATGCTTTTCTTACAGTTTTGCATAGTACATAGTACATAGTACATTTGCTATACTTCACTTTTCCTGTAGCATAAGGGAAAGGAAAAAAGCTCAGGATTGCTGCAAAAGTAAATCTTACGCCAGGCAGACATTTCCTGTTGAAAGATGAAACCTTAAATTATAGCAGTGCTTTTACTTTGCTGACCTGAAAAGTAACTCAGAGCATAGCTTAACCTTTTCTGATTAGAGGGAGGGGGAAAGACAGCACATACTTTGTGCTATGAAGGCAAAAATCTTTTGTTTTTCTTGAAAACTTCCAAGGACTTAGGGAAGTTTCCATACACCATTTGTGATGCCCAATGACATCTTTTACTTTTTTTATAAAATTCCTATTTCTTTTGATTAAAGTCAGATTTTTCAGAATGCCAGCTCCTGAAATGTGGTGTAGCACTTGGAAAAGCTTATTTGTTGTTCACCATCACAATATTACAAAGTTTTTGAGGCTTTTAAAATTTCTTCTTATGACTTTGAAAATGGCTTGGGGAAGTTGGAATGGATAGGACAATTTTAAACTCAGTGGTGGTCTTGGGCTGCAGTTTGTATCAGTTAAATTGCAAGATTTACCTATAGATGATATCTGCAGATTATTTCTCAGGTGTAACGAAATACGAAAATAGAAAAACAATCTCATGCTTGATGACTTTCTCTTTCCCTCCTAGTCAGTACAGAAAGCTCAATGTGAGTATTTTATTTTATGGCAGTTCTTTCTGTTTAACAGGAAAAGGAAAGCAGTTTAAAAAAAGGTATTTTTTTCCATAATAATAAAAATAAATGTTTCTTCTATATTGTCTGTTGATTTAGGGGCAATTCAAAAATCTGAAAAATTTTGGCTGAAATCTCTGTTTTGGCTGCCATTTTAATCTGCCATATTTTGGCCTTCAGAGAAGAATGGTGGTACTTGATGAAGGTTTCCAATAACTTATATTTTGTAGTCTAGGTAAGAACCCAGTCCTTGGGAGTGCAAACCAACCAACTTAACTTATGTGGGATACCAGGAAATGTTCTCTAGAAGGAAAATGATGTTTGGATATTTGTGTGTTTTTATTTTTTTTTTCAAGAAAGCCAACCTTTTCTGCAGAAAGAAGACACCTAGTGCTAAGATTTTTTTATGTGAAACTCCTGGTTTTATTCATAGATAATGGGAAATATCATAAACACTTGGTAATGTTACTCCTCGGAGGTAACTCCATGCAATCTCACAGCCTGTTTTGAAGTATATAGGTGAGCTGTGAATTCAAAGAGAAATGGTGATAGGAGTTGGAATATAATGTCCAAACAGCTTATTTTAATTCCACAATTTTTCAAGTCCTACGTGATGATTGGTCACAATGAAAAGCAGTATGAGATGCGTCTTCAGAAGTGATGGATAGACTTCAAGCATCTCCAGTTTCACAGATGCATCCCCAATTCAGAAACTGCGCTAATTTTACAGGACATAACAAGTATGTAGTGATTTAAAAGAGTAATATATTTATATGTGTATATGACAGTCATGGGAACTGGTTGATTGGTCAATCAGGGAGCATGCTCATATGTGGAAATAATATTTTCTTCCTGTAAACCTTCAGTAAATAAGATGGAGTTTCCATACTGCCTGTCTGGTAAGAAAAAGTATGAAAGGGAAATTGTTTCACTGGCTTGGATCCTACATATGGACAATTTCTTTGTAATCCTTCTTGAGGAATAACATGGGCCCAGACTATTTATTTCATCATAGATGAATCTGAAAGAAGTGCAGTCCAAAAAAGGCGTAGTCCTCTAAAGTCTCTCAATATTTGAATGAGAGCACTGAGCTTTCATGAATCCTGAGAAGCATAACTGGGAGTAGAATAAAGTAAAATGTAATAAAATTCTTCTTTGTGTATGGAAAGTTTGCACAACAGAGAATATAACCTGAAAGATATCCTTAAAAAATGAATGGAATTTATGTATGGTTTGTAATGTTCTGTACAAAGAAATCATATTGTGAAAAAGCCTGAGACAAGGCCTGTAAATATTTTTCACTGAAGATATATTTTAGATTTGTTTAAGTTGAATTACACTGAAAGCATTCTCAGATACTATATCTCATTAAGATAACTGATTTTGAAATTCAATCATGGTGAAACTTGAAAGCAGAAAACATAGCAAGACCAAATGATTGCAACTCCGAAAATGTATTTTAAGTTACAAGTATATAAATATATTTCGTAGCATGGCAGAAATGTGTCCTGGAAATGGTCAAGACACTGAGATTACTGTAATTTTAGTATCTTCACATCAGAAGGGTCCTTCAGTGTTAATTAATGCAACTTATCATAATTATATGGATAAACACTTCAAAAACACTTTGTAAGAGTGGTAAAAAAAGTCTCCACCTCTATCCCTGCTTATTGGACCTGCCAAAATATTAACACAACACTTGAACAGTCCTGCAGTCTGCTTGGTCAAATTGCTGATACATAAAAGAAATAACCTGAGGGGTATTTAATAAAAGGAAATGGAAGGACTAGTGTTCCCGTGTGTTTCTATGATTTACTTTTAATAACTTAGCGCATGAATAATTCAGACTCAGCTGCTCAGATTTAATATTGAGCAACAGTAGCAACTCTACAGGTTTTTTTTTTCACTTAAGCAAATGTTGCTGAACATATATTCTGAGTTTACATTTCTTCTTCACTCAGTGATTCTTCAGCAATACTTTAAATCATAAATACAAATTAGACTACCTATTACTATTTACTCTGCATAGCCATGATTTAAAATGTAATTGTATTCATGAGGGCTGGTGTAAATATCAAAGACCTATATTTTTGAACTTGTTTTAATTTTTGTTTACCTTTCAAAAGTAAAAGAAGTCTTTTAACAAATTTTTTACCACCTCTCACAAAAGTCTATATCCTTTCCCACTTACCCCCTCCCCTTTCTCTCTTTGCCCTTTCCCTTTTCTTTTCCTTCCCCCTTTCTCCTTATGCTTATCCTTGTAATTTTGTTTGGTTGGTTTGTATTATATTAGAAAGGAGGGAAGGAGAGGACTTTGCTGGTCCCATGGAGGTGTTGGGACTTTTTTTTTAGATAAGTTATGTTGCAACTATATCTGCAAAGTGGTGTAACAGCAATCGAAGTTCTGTATTCTTCAGTTGCACCTGAATTGTACTTTAAAAATGCTATAGTTTTTCTGTGATGAACTGTAAGGAAAGATAGTTTCCAGACTGAGCTAATAAAGTAGAAAATTTATGTATAGATGAGTAAGAGAAACACACAAAACTGGTAGATTCTGCTTTTTTAGACAGAGCAGATCTATACTTTAAATAAGAGATCAGTCCTTTTAACAGTTTATCAGGCAGTATCCAGAGGCATGGAGCAGTGACTCCTTGCGTCCACATTGCTTTAACATTAAAAACCTCTATTCCACATTTCTCTTGATGAGAGCTGGCTGGGAGAGTCCAAAGTGGAGCCAGGGAATGAACTAAAAGTTATGTGGACAATCAGAAGATTCAGTCCTCAAATGAGACTTCTGGTCCTCTTTTCTTAAGCAGTAAAGGTAAAGATAATGATTTGTTAAGCAGTAAATATATGTTGCATGATTCCTAGGCAAAGATGCCAGAGGAGGCTGGGATGAAAAAGTCCATTGCTGTGACGTGAAGCGATCTGTCTGGCATGATCCACTGTCCCAAGCGGCCAAGGAAAAGGTGGATCCCTCTAAATGTGTAGTTGACACTCCCTATAAAGTGAGACTCAAGTTTAACTTTCTCTGGGTGTGTACTATTTTTAACTTAAATGAAATTAGTCCATCTGCTGCTTTTACTAGGATTTTTAAAAGGAGTCTTTCTAAAGAAAAGAAAGAAGTGCTCTGTTTTCTGTTTTATTATAGGCGTGCATTCACCCAGTCTTCATTTTTTCTTATTTTGAACTAAAACTAATTACATACCTTTTCCATATATAAAAGAAACTTATTCATTTTATTATGTTTTCATATGGATGAGGCATTCTTTTTTCACAAAATACTAAGTGGTGAAAAAAGAGAGTGCTGAATGCTGTTTAGAGCTGCAGCCATATTTATGAACCTATTTATTAATTTCCTACCTTTCTTTTCTCCAGGGAACCTTGAAGGTGGCCAGGGTCATCGTAGCAAACTGAAAACTGGTTTGAAGCCTCAGAGGAGGTGATAGTACTTTCTCATTCCTCCTTGTTTAATCTTGACAAACTAGCTGTAACTTGCTGTGGATTGAATTAGAGACATACAATCTGCCATGGTAGCACATATCAGATTTACAGTGTGTTCTTAAACTACATTAAAGATCTTCCATTCCCATATGATTAGAAAGATTTTTGTTTGAATCTGAGCTGCAGTAGAATCTGGGTCATTGGGTTAATGGACAATAAAAAACAATTAATCTATAAATCCATTAAGTCACGATATTTCTGTGGAATAGATATTGAAGTCTGTAAGGATTTAGAGGATGCTGTTTTCCCTTGTTGTCTCTTGTTAAGGTAAAATATACTTTGCTCATTCCAGTTTAGGAGACATTTTAACTCCCTAAATAACCAGCAGTGATTTAATTTGCCCATGTTATACATTTTCTTCTGAGCTATGTAAATCCTTTGGCTGTGTGGTGAGTATTTGTGAGCATAAGAGGTAAACCACCCTCTGAAAGTACGATTTTACGAGTGTTGAATGGGTAACCAAAACAATAATGGTTCTCTTCCACTTCAGAAGAGTGAACAGAGATTTTGCATTCAAGACAATTTAATCATATCACTATTGTACTGTGCCCTTTATCTAGAACTAAATATCAGCCAAAGTTTACTTGAAAATGAGCCTAGGTCTTGCTCAAGTAAGCTAATGAACCTTTGTGAACTTTTAAGACTGGGCTGAATTTCAACTTTGGAACAATACTTGAAACCAGGTGAATTTTACTGTAAATATTTCCAATGTGCTTCCAGCAACAATCTGATCTTGTTTAACTAGTTTAACTAAATGCTTGTGTAACATTGAGGCCTGATGACAAGCTTTTTTATAAAAAAAAATTGAAAAGTAAAAGCAGTGATAACATGCTACTGTTGAAACTGTGTGCTAAATTTCTAAATGTGCAGACTGAGATAGTGTGACATATGACTATTCTGTTCCTTCATCTACACATATTCATACATAGATACCAAGAGGAAGCAGACGCTCTAAGTATTTACAGGACTCTTCAAATTTTGTAGCATACTAACAAAAATACTGAATGTGCTCTCTGTATGTATATAGATTTGTGAAATCTAAGACAAAATGAATGCTACTAGTTACACTTAATCAATCGACTATTGCTAATCTCTGTGGCTATAAACCCCTTTTTAGAGGGTTTGAACAGCAATATAGCTGCTTATGGAAAGGAAAGAGAATAAATGGGGCGATTCAGTGAAAGAACTAGAAGTTCAAGAGACTAGATAGCACCTCACAGTAAATAGCAAACTGCATACTTACGGTAAATAGACAAGAGCATAGAAATCTATGTCCACCCATAAATCTCCCTTTGCCTCTTCTCCCCTGCCCCAAAACCCAGTCCAAAACATTATTTGGTCTTATAAGCAGATGGAGCTAGCATAGAGATGCCTTCACACAGAAATGCAATTGCTTCAAGATGGACCACAGTGGTTGATCAAAATAAATAATGAATAAATAATAGTATACGCTGTGCTCCTGACTAGCCTAAGATATAGGGATTTATAGGGAGATCACCCACCATTTTTCTGAAAAGTATTTGAAATCTGTTCCAAATAGCCAAAATGTAGTAAATACACAAAGCCAGTTTCCGAATTTAAGATCTGTGAATATGTAGGCGAAAGATCAGATCAGTATACATGCTGTGAGTGAGTGTAACTCTGATAAATACACTTACACTGAGGCAAAACTGGTGTGACTAGATGAAATTAGCAGAGTAAGGCAAACCTTCACCTGGAGCTTTTATTAGGTGGTGGTATTGTAGCATTCTAAGGGTTAATGTTTTGTAAGCTTCTTTTAATTGGAAGTGAAGATTATGTAAAAGTTTTCTTTTCATAGCATTAATCTGTAGATTAATGTTTCCTGTGTTTTAATGACATGTTCCCCAGCAGCAGATGAGTGGTATAAAAATGTTTAATTAGAGTCAGTCATAGCCTGCTGGCAAGCAATGACCTTACCTTCAACTCAACGTACTGGAAAAAGAGCTTTCAGTCTTTTTCATTCTTTAACAAAAGTTTTAAGCATAAAAGGCATAAGGTATGTTTTTTTGCATCTTCCGCTGAATGTTGACCATAATAACAACACACTAATATCTGTTTTCATTAAGCAATTTTCTTTGTTTCCTGGTTTGAATTTACTGAGAGGTGTGCATTTCTCTGCCTGGGAAAAGGGAGATGGAGACACAAAGAGGGCTGAAAGTTCAACAGATTTTCTGAGTTTTTGACTGCAGCTTCTGTGTTGTTGCCTGTACCTAAAACAGAATGTTAGCTACTCTAGGCTGATTTTAATGTAACCACTGCATTTAAGCAAGGCTTCCACTCACCGCTAAATATTCCCTAAGGCATTTATTAGTTCAGGCATGTATTCTATAAATTATACAGAGGGCGTGCAAATATGTTTCAGTATATCATCTAGAAGTGTAAGCATTTTAATCTATCTCTGTTGTAGAATGGAAGTTAGGTTTTTTGCTCCCCTTACCTTGCACTGTCCTGTTTAGTATGAAAGCTTCCTCACAAACTGCAGCACAGAAAGGAAGAAAATCTGTCTACCATTTTATGCTGATACACTTCAACGCACAAGCTGGCTAGCATTTACATGACTTGGCTTCAGGTCAGGAGGGTACCCATAAAAAAAATAAAAAGAACAAAAATCTGTGTGTGCGTGCATTCATGTATGCATATGTATAAAATAAAATGTAACAGGGACATGCCAATTATTTTTCTCCTGGTTTTAAAATGCATTCCACTCTCTTATCACTGCCAAAATAAAATAAAATAAAACAAGTGTTTCTTTCAATACATCTTGCAATCTTTATCAGCTCAATAAGCATACACTGGAAAACCAAAGAGAAACTATTGGTGTTCTTGAGTGCAGAGAGTGAAACAAAACCAGACATTCTGAGAGTTTATGAGAGTATGTAAAAAGATCATTTCCTGAAAAAGTCCCTAGCTATAACTGGGAGATCAAAATGTCCTGATTGGGAGATTGTTTTAGTCACAAAATATGATATACACGTTGCATTTTGGAGCTATCGTCTACTTAACACTTACTGTTGCTGGACTGGGAAAAAATAACACATATGTTGCTACCTTATTGAATGTAGCAATAATAATGAAAAGCGTAGAGGTGGTGGAGGGGAGACGAAAGTAGATGCTAGGAGGAGCCAGCATTGTGCTGAGAGGACACGCTACAGCGTGAGTGAAATTCCCTTCCAGTAACCTCTGGATTGACTTAGCTCCACTGCCTATGAACTTCTGGCTCACTGACAGAAAAATAAGCTGTGCAACCTTCTACTTGCACAAAGAATAAAACCATCTCAGCCCCTGTCAGTACATACTGTTTTGCTCTACTGCCGTGATGCATCGGATGCTTTTATTTTCCAGTTACTAAACTTGGAAACAAGGTCTGGTACCGTTCCCAGGTTATTCACCAGGCCTGTCAGAACTATCTTGCAGATGCTCAAGAAGCAGATATGTATTTCGGTGTATATATGATTAATCCAGGTATAATATCATCTCCTCAGCACACATGGAAATACTAAATGTGTAATAATGAGTAGGACAGCTTGAAAATTATATATCAAAGCTGGCTTTTTTATCTAAAACTGTGCATTTCATGTTTTACTTGGAAATTAAATTATCTATGGAAAGAAATCCAAAGGTACACTAATGCAAAATCTGTCTGAAAGCGCGGATATGATGACTAGTGAAAACTACATTGGATGTTTCCTACATCCCTATTCCCCTGAAGGCCAGGGCTCAGCCATCTCTCGTGAAGCACCAGGTGGTTCAACAAAAGAAGGGCTTGTAAGGCATCAAAAGAGAGGTTGCTTGGTTAAGGACCCTAATTTGGAGCAGATAATATGGTGATAAGAAATCTGTACCACAACTACGGTAATATTTTTTCAGTTCAAATATTTTTTCAGCAAGTTTCATGCTTTTAATTTTTAATCAAATGAAAAGTTTGTCTAACAAACATGGATGGAAGCTTCTTACTTTTATAAAAAGATTCTCAGGAAAAAAAAATATTTCCTGACATAATAGTAACCAAAAAAGCAGAACTTAATTTGTGTAACAGTTTTAACTAGAAATACTGTTATTTCTGGTCTGGTGCATATGAATGTGATGGACTCACACTGTGAAGAAGAGAGAAACTAGAGGGAATATAGGAGCTGCCACACTAAATCAGACCCAAAGTCTGTCATCTACAGCTGCTGGTGTTTGGTGGTAGTCCACAAAGAAATGTGTAATACTAAGTAAGCAAAAGGATGATGAGCTACACCAAGTGTGATGTTGATAAAAGCCAAATTTTTTTAATATTAATTTCAACTCTTTATATTTGTTGTTCACATATATTGCATAACTTCTTATTTTCAGTTTTTATCTCCACAGCTTCCTGTTGCAACAGCTTCCTGTGGCACTAATGTCTACAATTACATCTTGATGGTGGAAATATTTTTTAGTTTGCTTGTGTCTATTTGCAAGCAGGGTGATAGAATCTTCCCTTCTTTATGAAAAAGACAGCAAGAGTGAGAGGGTGAGAAGAGAGTGCAACTCAGCAAAATGCACTCTATCCTCTTGGGACATAAAGGAAAACTTCTAAGATTGCCAGCACTAAAGGAAGCTGTGACTGGCTAGCAAAAGCTGTGGCAGTCTTCCTCAGCCAACCTTGGTAAAAGCATGTTTGTCCCATCTTGTTCTGCCTTCAGGCTGGGCTTGGCTTCCCATTTTTGGAAGACAGAAATGTGCTAAATTACAGGAACCTTGAAAATTATTTTGTCAGAGATGGATGCATGTATGCTGCTTTTTCACTTGTGATTATGAGAGGACAGTTAGAAGTGCTGACGTTTTATCCTTGTATAATCTCAATCTTATATTTAAGGAGGACCCCATAATTAAGGAGCAGAACTCGGGTTACAAAAGATTGGTTTTAATGTAAGAAACATCTTGAGAAACGTTCTTTGTGATCTATTGCTCACTCACAGTTACTCAAAGTGCAATTCTAAATAGCAGAGTAGGTCTCCTTTTCTTTACTTGCATTCAGTACTGTACATTTTCACTTTCATGTCCTGTTTCCATTAATCCAAGTAAGCAGCTCATTAATCTGGTATTACTATTATCAGCATACTTTGAGAGAGACCAGATATCCACCAGAAATTCTGACATATAAGTAAATCTTCTACCAGTTAGGAAAAGAAAAATAAAACAAAAACACTTTGGTGTCTATAGGTCAACCCTACATTCTATAAAACAAGGTTTAGTGTAGTTGAGACAAATTAAAAATATTTCCATTAATCCGTTTAAATAACAGTGAATTTTTTAAATCAACATCCTTTTGATTCAGATACATGACTTACTGCCTTTCTTGAAATTTTAGTGCTAAGGAAGACAGTATATCTCTGTGTTAACTAAGAAGAGGCTGCAGACTACTTCAGAGATGATTTGTCCTCATCACTGAAAAGTCCAGCATAGTACTCTCCATGGGAGGAGGGTGGAAAAAGTGACTTAATACTGCATTTTCTTCTCCTGCATTATTTCAGAGTTTCTTCATTGTAGAAGGTATAGAATAAGAGTTAGGTTTGTGGGGGTCCAGGAAGGTATTACAGATATGCCCTTCACTTTCCAGTTCTCCTCCAGAGCCCATACTGCTCGGTCTCTGCCAGCACCTGTGAGGCCCTGGGGTCAGGGTAGCTGTGGTGATGGCACTGTCATAGAGCACCTGAGTGTTTACTCCTGGGCATAAGGTGCTCCCCAAGTTCCGGCAGCAGAGTCTTGGGTACTAGTACTGGATTTGCTCCAGTTTGCTGCTGGAGGTGCATATGCAGTCAGCAAAGATGGGTTTTGATGTGCTTCCTTGTGAGTAATTTTGTAAATTTGTAAAAGGTTTATAATGCTTTAAATATAGTAGGGATTTTTTGAGCTGCGTAACATGGGACTAAATTCAGTGCAGAGTCTTCACATCTCTGCATGGGAGATTGTTTTCCATGCCACATAAAAATGCTAGCAGTTGACAAAAAAAGTCCCATTCTCCATAGAGCCTGACCCATAAACTTGCAAGGTGGCTTTCTGGTAGCACAAAGGTTCCCTGGGGCCAGAAGGATGTTGCTGAGATATTGCAACAGCATTAGTGTCTGATAGTTTTGGCATTGTTTGGTAGAGTGTGTATTTACAATTACAGTCCAGCAGGGAAATAATAATTCCTAGGGCTACATCTCTGCTAGCCTGTGTACAGTGCTTATAGTAAATTACTCTAATCAAAGTGCCCACACCTTTCCTCTATCCACACAATGAAAAAGAAAGTTACAGGCAAGCCATAGCTTTCTCTATTCTCCGTCCCTTAATCCTGAGGACAGTTTGCTGATTTAGGCTCTATTTTGTCTGTAGCTGTACATTTAAGGGCCTGGACTCTGGGTGATAAGGGGCTGGAGGAATCTTTGCATGCCAGAATGCATAGCGGGCCTGCAATACTGAGGTATTGTAGAAAAAATAATGTTATGAGACTTTGAAAAATAGCCAGTATTTTCTGCAAATATTGACTCTCTTTACATTTTCAAATATCAAAAGGAATTTTTGTAATACATCATAAGAGTCAATATTTTTGTAATGGTGTTCTAAGTTATTATACATCTCATTATTTTGCAATTGAGGGGTCTTGTAAAACAAGTCCAAAATTTATTCCACTTTGTTTTTTAATCTTCTTACTTCTGTCTTCACAGCATAGCGCACTGACAATTAACATTTGGCACCTGCATAGTGCATTCACCCGTATGATTATAACTTTGGTACACTTACCATCTAGATAGCTAATTATAAAGACACGTACACAGTGTTAATATTCAAAATGAGAAAGTGTTAATATTCAAAATGAGAAAGTGTTAATATTCAAAATGTCTTTCAGGTAATATGCACTTCCATGTAGGTAATTCCAAAAGAAACTTATGCCATCATCATAGTAGAAGGTTATTAAAACACTGTCATTCACTGTCAACAAAGAATGTGTACAATCCAGATGATTTTACTGGAGGAAGACCTTTTAAAAATGAAAATGCTTGAGATGGAGTTGTTTCTCTTTGGAGGAAACTTCTTGTTTTTCATAAAGTGATTGGAAACTAAGGACTATTATTATTATTATTGCTTTTATTTTGTTCCCCTGCAATGACTGGGAGTCAGGAACCTCATCTGCAGTGATGTAAGTGTTGAAATTGCAAGTGGTGTTTACAGACAGAGCTTCCTTCACTAGAGCTCTCCAACCTGAAGGGGCAGCCGCTCTGGTTAGCTGACGTACTGAAAACTGAGCATCATGAACACTATTATACTACCTCTTCGATCAGCCAAGTGGATGTATATTCCCTTCTCCACACCCCAAATTTCCCTCTCTTTTTCTGGGACATCAGAAACCAGTTTGTCAGCAGCACTGGCGAGCCACATCTGCACGTAAAAACTATTCAAATTAATAATAAAACACACCTCAGCTGAGGTTTTCTCTCTAGTACAGGACTTTCTAGCACAGTGTTTCTTTTTAGCAGCTCATTTGACACTGGACGCCTGACCTCTGCTACCTTAATAGCTGTTAATGGAAACTTCACCTTGTGCAATGATAAAACGGATTTTTGGCAGCTGTGAGAGTTTATGAAGAGTAAGAACAATCTTAGCTGGAATCAGAAGAAAAGCAAGCATTTGTACCTTGAGAAACAGCTGGTTTTCATTACACACCAAGCCTTTATTTATTACAAAGACTAGCCAAGAGACAGAAATTGATAGGTCTCTGCACTCAGAGAAAGGAGACTAGTGTCAGCTTGATAAATCCTTCCTTTCTTCTTGGTTGTATCAGTACAAGTGACCAGAAGTGTTCAATACTACTGGGGTTCTGTCTTACAGACCATCTTTTGAAAGCGTTCTTCATCATGTTTTCCTTTCACTGTTGTTCCCTCATCTCTAGCTGTCTTTCCCTTCTAAAATGGAAAGCAAAGGAGGTGAGGCAACATGAGGAGAAAAAAGATAATTGTTTCTTTTTACAGTAATTTTACATCATCAGACATCAAATAAATTAATCACTTTTTAAAAGTCTTTATCACTAGTAACCTTTTTCCTAAACATGTTTAAATAGTGAGAAACATCTCAGGCCACAGAGAAGAGCAGTTAAAAATCATCGTTTGAAAACTCAGTCCTTAAAAGTGAAAAACAGAAAACCTCTGTTTAAAGGAGTCTTTGGTAAAAAAATGAGGAAAAATGTCCATGAGAATGAGAAAAATTTATTTTATTTTCTGTCTTCTGTTCAAGACTGGAAAACACCAGAGATCGAGCTAGCTGTCACTAAAGATTAGGAGACAACAGCTACCAACCACAAAATGTTTGGAAGTGTCACTAAAGGAAGCCAAGTGAGTCAAGTAAACAGAATGCTGTGGCAGAAAACTTTGATTTAGTTATAACTGAGTAAACATGGGAAAATACTGATGTAAACAAGTGTGGGGTTTGGCCACGCGTCCTTTACATTCGAAGTGAAAATGAAATTACACCAGGCAAATGGGATGGCCCTTCAGAATCCTTTTTTTTCCCCTGAAATTAACTTGTAAATTCAAAGAGTCAGAGAAAGGAGTTGTCTTTTTAGCCCTTCCAAAAAGGATGGGAGTTGGAAGAGTAGTTTAGAGGTTTCCGCTGTACCTGTTTTGTCTGTTGCAGCTGCTCCTGGAGACACTTGTTCCCTTGAGATGGTGGGAGACATTGTAGTAATCTTTTCTACACTCCTCTGCAATAACCTGTAAAGAAAGCATGGCACACAACATGCCTGCCACCAGTCCTCTCTTTTTCTGACTGTCTGCTGAGGTTTTTGAGCTGTACGCTCTAGTACAGTGGAGTTTAAATCATTTAGAAATCAATATTGCTATCATTGCTGGAGGTGCCAAAACGAAATTCAAAACTTCAGTGGTGATTTAAAAACAGCATGCTCTTCAAGTGCCAAATGATGGTGAGTTAGATATGGAATCTCATCCACAGGAAACAGTGCAGTGTATGTAAGCAGGATGTAAGGTGGCGGCAGGCTGGGACAAAATTTGCTCTTCTGCAGCTGCAATCAAGTTCCTCTCTCCTCTCTAGGCATATTTATGTATAGGGAGTATTAAATCCCGAGCTGAATTAATTCCACCTGCTTAATGCCATGACCAGATACCAAAGCTGAGAAATCTAGCCTTGCACTCCTATACAAGAATTTAAACCTGAAAACTTTATTTGATGAATGGATCCATGGTAAAAACATTGCAAATCACCTAACCTGGTGTAATAGACTATTTTAGTCATGCTCCACAAAGGTTTATGCGTAACTTGAGCAGTAAGTGTAGTAAAATGTGACTCTAAATAAGCAGTTTTCAAATCAGTGTGATGGTTTTCCTTTACAATTTCTTCGACATTTTCACAAGGCTTGCTTACTATAAATGCTAAACAATTTAGACACAGATCTGCAAAAGCACCCAATTCCTATTAAGATGTCTTACTCCCTCTGATCCATCTTTGAGGATCCGAACCCTTGGCTCCTGGGGTTTTCTGGCGACAGCCTTTTCAGACTTTTCAGGCAGAGATATGTGGAGGAAGTTAATATCTACTGGAACTGGAGCTACTTCAGAGAAGTAGCTGTACAAGGGACGACAGCTGGCACTGCGTTTAAAATCTCTAAAAAGAAGGAAATTCTTCACAGACTTCAAAGATATGTGTTTTTTTAAATGGGACTCCGTTTCACTCTTTTGCACCCTTCTAAATTGTGTTTGGAATTTGAAGGGAGCACTTTTACAGTTTATGAAAGCAGTCAGTGTATTTTTAGAATACAAGATAAAAAAGCTTTATTGGGGTTTTAAAGAAGTATGTCCCGCTGGATCAGCTGTGGAATAAAACTGTTGCACTGCAATTGGACTGAAGTAATTTATGGAATAGTCATTATTCTGTTGGTAAAAGGAACCACACATTTCACGTCAAAGTATCTCTCCATTCTATAAACTCTACTGGAAAACTTTGCTGAGTAGTTATTTGTATTGCAATATAAGAAGTGGTGTAGTGTGAGGATGTAGCCTAGGAAAAAATTGTAACCCAGGAAATGTAGCCCTTACTAAATCCTCGAACAGTGGGGTGTAAATGGGATTTAAGAGCTATATTTGCTTCATAAGGATAAATCTTATCCTACAAGTAGAGAGCCATAGTATTTTAGTTTGTGATGCATTTCACATATTGTTAACCACCTATAATGGGATATTTTATTTAAGGTATTTAGGAAAGCTTACTCTTTACTCAAAGTAGAGAGGCAGGCACCTTTTAGAGACTGTACTGTCTTCACTCAGAAAACGTTTTAAAAAGGGGTGAACTGTCAACAGAGGTTCCTCTTCCTATCCTGCCTTCCCTCCAACCTTTCCCAAAGAATTCGAGACCCAGAAGCAGTCAAAAAGATAAACCCATCCTTAAACCCAGAGCTAGGGGAACTAATTTCTATGCTTTCTCACATGTACAAGAAGAAGTGGTGCAAAGTAAAGAAACCTCATCTATTTTCATGCTGAGTTCTTTATCTCTGGATAAATCCTTACGAATCTTTTATATATGCCCAAGAGTTCCTGATGGCTTATGGGTCTAATTTTTGGTCTCATTTGCACTGTCAGGGTGTGAGATTAGACGTAAAGAAAGCCACAGAGTCATCCATTTTTTATTATTTTTGGCTGCTAGTGATGAAAATTTCTCTGAGCAGGTCTGTGTCATGGTATGGCAATCCATGTGTCAATGTCTTGAGCAGAATCTAAGAACAAGACCAAACACCTCTGTACCACAATTACTTCAGCATATATTGGCTGTTACTTTTTATTTCTTCAAAAGCAGCTGCAAGTTTTTGTCCCAGCTAAGATCTGGTGAAACCTAGAGAAGTTAAATAAAAAAAACCAACAATATACTTTCCAAGGAACAGAAGCAGTTGGATTATACAAATGAGACATTCCACTAAACGAAAGCAGGAGATGTTTAAAGTCAAACTTTCTATTTAGCAAGACCAGTGTAATTGTAGATGTGATAAAAAAATCCATTAAGTAGCTTTGCAAATGACCGTAAACAGCTTTTGGAAAGGAAGGGAGGTGTCATTTGTCAGGGACAATCCTGTTAATAAGAGAATTTCTACAATATTGTATAAATTTTCCTGCTCCTGTCTTCCTCTTTCCTGTTTTACTACAGTTCATATTTGGGCAAGAAGAGCATTGTTTTTCTTGAGCTTGAAGCTTTTATTTCACTACAGCTGAAGCTTGTCAATGGAAGCAAAGGATGCCATGAAAGCTGGGAAGTCATGAAAATCATGGTAAATGAGCTCTCAATAATTATTTATGAGTATTACAAAAATTAGAATATCTGGGTATGTCACTACTAGGGCCAGTGTAGTACCTTTTGAAGTGACAGCCCTGTGCATTGTTCCGAAGAGTTTATGTCTAACCTTGGGCACCCAGGCTGATTTCCTTCATTTCTTTCATCTTTTGTTCATTAGCATCAAGCCCAGCAGAGACCAAGGCTATAGGTGCACATCATGGACCTGGCTCAGGAGAAGACTGCCCCCAACTCTTCACGGCACCCTACACAATGGTCTGGATCCCTGGGGAGAAAACCTGGGCAAGGAGAGAGCTTTGGTGAGTTTGCACAAGGTCTCTGACCCAAATAATCATTGATCCAAGATGGCAGGGCACATGAGACAGCTGAATATGGTGTGTTTACTCCCAGAGCCTTTTTCCACCACAGGAGTTCAGGAAATGAGATGGTGGATGTAGTGTTTTATATGATAGAGTGCCTCACCCTGAGTGCCCCACAAATTATGCTAGCTGACATACTACTGTCTTCCTGCTCTCCACTGCTTTGTCCATGGTCCACATAATCATTTCTATTTCTGTTTCGTAGGCACAGTTCTCACACCACCATGGACATCCTTCTACCTCTCTGCTTCAGCAAGTCAACTGATGTACCAACATAATGGTACTGTGTGTTAGTCCCAACAAAGCGCAGTGCAACAGCGGTGAGAATCACACCATGTGTATTTACTGAGGTTGTATGCTAACATAAAGGTATGGTTAAGAAAAGTTGCAGATCTTGCTTGTAGGCTGTATTATATACAAATATGTGGTATCGATAAGAAAGTACTCTGTTACAGTAGTGAAGAAGCAGTAACAGCAGGGGAGACATTACTTGTGGAAATATGATTGTGCCCTGTGTTATTACTAGCTATACAAATGGAGAAATTTGTAAAAGAGTGTCTAGATCATTCTCCTTATATATCTAATCTATAGTAAATACTTGTAGCTGTAGTTTAGAGTTTACATTTTTTGCATACACAACATGCTTCTTACTGTAAATATTAGACACTAAGAGAAGAGCTTTATAAATGTTAGAATATCTCTTTGTATTTGAAGCCATCTTAACTAGAAACAAGCGTACTTCACCTTATATAGGATTTCCAAGGTTTCTTGCATGTCAGTGCATTTGGTGTAACTTCATCCCATTATTTAATGCTAAATAGTGTAAATCACCATTCACTTTGTGAAAGAGTCACATTCTAAACCGGCTGTTCAGCAGTAGAACGAGCTTTAGTTAAATTTATGAACTGGTAAGTTTTTTCTAATACTTGTGGTGGGGCAAAAGGGAACTAATTGTTTGAAGAACTATCAGTCAGCACTGACTTTGATAAATCCATATAACCCCTACAACCTTTTTCCTAACAATGCCTCTGTATTTAAACCGCAGAAGAAAGTGTATAGAGAATGGAAATAAAAAAAACCTAGATTAGTTTGCTAATTAGATGTTCCCAAATAAAAACACAGAGTAGGAAGAATAGTTAAGAGAGATCACAGTAACAAATGAAAGAAACATATAGGGCATTAATTAACTACTCTGAAGCAACTGCTCACAGGTAATAAAGATCTAGTTTAGGAAACAGAAAACCACAGAGATTTCTGATAACTAATGCCTTTTGTGATACCTGCCAAAAGGTCCATCTGGCAAGGTCTAAAGGCAAAGTAGTAATTGAGCTAGATCTTGAGTATAGTTTGAATGTGCTAAGTAAAAGCATGATATCTTTTTATGAGACTTGAAATGCTTTCACAATTCAAGTGACAGAGAGTGTGTCAGGAACATGCGGGGAGCCACAAAGCAGGCACATCTTCAGTTGTGTAAGTAGATGTGGCTCCCTGATGTTTCAGCGGATCAGCTTTCATTCATATTAGCTGAAAAATCTGACTCCTGGCACTTTTGAACTTTCTTGCAGAGAGTTATTTGAGTACAAAACAGAGTTAATGACTGTGAAGTGTTTGAAGAGATAGAGGAAAAAAATTCTATTGCTAATAAATCTCACATGTAATGCAGGATTAGAGCAGCACTGTTGTGACGGTGCTGTACATCAAGGATGATTCCCCCAGCCTCAGTGGAACTGAGTTACCTCAGGGTAAAAGAAAAAAGAGATACAGATACATTATAAATTTGCATTTTATTAAGCTGTGTAAACAACATTAGCCCACTGGGCCATGGTATACTGATTGCTTTTGGTTTGTGTTTTCTTTCTTCTTATATAGAATAAGAAAATCCTTCTCCAAGTTGAGCAACTAATTGCTTTGTGGAAGACAGAGATCCTTATGGTTGCCTCCATCACATCATTGCTGTCAGGAGGATTTCTGAGGATTAAAAACTTGTAAGCAGCTTTCAAAAAGAAGTACAAATAGTGATTTAGATGAGTGGCAACCAAGTAAAAGTTTGAAGTAATATCTTTGAACATACAGTACTTTTTAGAATGCAAGCAAGAAGAAGAAAAAAGATCTTCCTTTTAAAAAACCCCCACAAACCTAACATACTGAGTGGTCTATTTGCAATATCTGTAATAGCTGCATTTTTGTAAAAATTAGTTTTGATAACGGTGAAGGTGAAAGTAGCTTACAATATAATAGGTGTTAAGTAGGGGGAAAGATAATCTGAGATTTTGTATACACATTTACTCCCACAAAAAGACTTGTACAGTGTTATTTCTAGTAATAGGTCTCTACTCCAATTTTCGTACTGCAATGAACTGCTGGAGAGAGCACTACAGAGAGAGTGCTGCCTGTGTGTGACTGAACACAGTCATTTGTTTTAAAAGGGTTCTATGGGTTTAACTGAAAAATAAAGCTGTATTTTGTCTACTTTTGGGAGATAATAGTGCAATTACCTGAGCCTTGCAGCTGGCAGACATCTCCCATGCAAATTTGAAGAACTCTTATAGAGTTTAATGAAGATTTTGTGCTCTGATCAATTATCTTCAGGAAATAGCCATGCTGTAATTGGCAGCCTAAAAGGGAGTTAATAAGGAAGATCTTTGTGGGACATCAAACCTCCTTGGTGGGCAAAGTCAAGGCAATTACATATTTTATTTGAAGAACACCATTACAAATTTGATCTCACCTTATACCACTTATAACATGAGAAAAAATATGAAAGTATACATATGAAAAAGAATATATTACATATCATCACTTTTCTAGCCGGAAAAAGGTCTAATGATTCCGTTATGTGAGGAGCAGGCAGAGTCCTGTCCAGTTCATGGTAGTGTACACATAGTGGTGGACATGGTCATTAGATGATTAAAAAAATAAGATAAAAAAAGGAGTGATGCATTTCCAGTAGACTTTAACTTCATTATAGTTTTTTGACTGCTGGAGTTTCTCCCATGCAATTCTTCACCGAGTACAGTGTTTTACAATGAAGTTTGATTTGTCTCAGTATTAAAAGCCACTGTTTAAAAGCTTCTGTCTTTGACCATTTCATAGCTTTGGATGATTAATTGTGACTTATGTGATGAAATGAAGTAAAATAGAAAAATAGTGCCAAAATGCAGCCTGTATTCATCTTAAACAAATTACACTGAAAAATAAATAGGATTTAGTATTAAAAGCCTGAAGTGGGTTTAATTTGCAGATTTCATGAGGAGTGAGTATTTGTGCAAGTCTTTTGCTTTTGTAATGAAGTATCAAATTGGCGGTATTCCAGGTCACTTTCCATAATACATGAATTTGATTGTGCTGCTAAAGCACTTACTTTAATAAGTAGAAAAGAGGAGCAATAAAAACTCCACCTAAAACTCAGACAGGAGATGGTGGGAAGGCGCTCAAAATATAGTTAAAATAACAAGCTATTCTTGGATTTTTCATTTTGGATGATGAAAAGATGCCCATTTTCTGGAAGACCACCAGGAAATGTTGAATTAGTTTCTTTTAATTTACGCCTGAGGAGTAAAATGAAAAGGGGAGAGAGTGTTTGCCTAAAGTAAAACAAATATAACACTGATATTTAAAAGTAAATAGATAAAGATTCAGCTAAAGAGTCTGGATAGCTGCTGCTTGTTATATTAAATTTCTAACTCAGTTAAATTACTGTGTAACAACATCAAGTAGAAAAAAGTTTAATCGCTAGACCATAGTCCTGCAGAAGCATACGCGCCACAGAAATTGTCAGAAACCCACATGTAAGTAGTAATCCCAGTGGATGTGTGAAAGACTCGGTCTGTGGGCAGCTGGGTGAATGCGCTGGCAGCAGAGTAAATAAGGAACATTTTGCTGATATGAAATGTAGTTCTGAGACATTCTGGGTAACTCTAACATGGGATTTCTTTTAAAGAAAGGCTTTCTCTTTTGAAACATATCTTGAGTCTTACTGGATGGCCAGGAGTACCTTATTAATTTCTTTCCCAGATGAATGACACAGATAGTGGCTGAAGAGAAAGCAAAGACAGCTGGGGATTCATAAGCCCACTTCACCTACTCACCAGCCAAAGCCACTGGCCGGGAGCCCCCAGCATGTTAATTAGAAGCTAACTCTGACAAAGGACTTTGGAGCTCTGTAAGGAGAAGCTTGGTGCACAAGGTGTCGTTGCAGGGGGGAGCAATCTGTGCAGTGATCAGCCAGAGCAGGGGCCTGAGACCCTGCTCTAGAGAAAACGTGTCAGGACCTGAGTGCTGTATCACTGCATCCAGGGATATGTAGGGATGCTGTACAATTAGGCGTACATCCCCGTGGTTTCTCCTTTGGTGCCTGGACTACGTGAAGATATCTCAGTTCACTTATTAAGACGCTGTATCTTTTCCTTAAGGTTCAGACACTTAGAACTCTGTCAAACTTTAGAATTCTGTCAGATGTGGTTTTATGTATCTATTTAGTTTTTAAGGAGTAGACTCCCTGTTGGTGCCCATTTTTTATTTCAGTGTAGAAGGGTATGCATCTGTGTGTAAGTGCATTCAGCAGGGAACATAGCTCTGCAGCCTGATGGTTGTGGCATCCACTTTGGGATGGGAAAGTTATAGTCCCGTTCTTGTTCTGAAGCCTGTCTCTGAGTTTAGTGTCCTGCTGGTTTTAGATAGGATATAAAAATTGAATTGATGCCAGGTCTTCCCCATCCCAGCTGTATGCTTTTCTTTCTTGGTGATTTGCCACAACGGAGTAAATCATCAACAAAAGTACCCAGAAATGCCACTTTCCGTGCTTCACCCTCTCCCTGTCGCTCCCTCCATTCTGTCTTGAGCCTCTGACCACTCCGAAACTGTGAGCTGAGACAGCCAGCTTCCCTGACCATGGCATAATGCAGCGTAGCAGCAGCAGCAAGAAATTTTATTTGTGAATGGTTGTATCCTGTCATGCCCATACCATTTTCAAATTTGCTAAATAGCATTTTTTTCTGTGAAAAAACTGACTGGAAAGTATTTATATAACTCTCCTGTTTAACGTAATGAAGTGGTCTTCCCCCATACCTGATAAATGAAAGTGACAGATCCATCTGCTACTGCAATATTTCTTCAGAGAAGCTACATTCTTAAATAAGAGATAAGCATTTGCATCCTAAAGAAGCCTTGGAACTGTAAGGATTTTAAATGAGAAGGTCTTTTTTTTTTCTCAAAGCAGCACAAAAGCCTCGTGTGTGCTGCTTTATCCAACAGCATTTTGGCTGTAACTGCCAAAGGCTGAAAAATGAAAATGTCATTTGCTTGGTAACCATTGTCATCAAAGAGAAGTCCATTGGCTTATGGAGTAACAACCAATTGCAAGAAAGGCAGTAATATGCCTTGTAATATCCAGAATTTCCTTTCATGGAGTCATAGAATCATGGAATGCTTAGGGTTGGAGGGGACCTTCAGAGGTCATCTAGCCCAACCCCACTGCAGCTAGCAGGGACATCTTTAACTAGATCAGGTTGCTCAGAACCCCATCCAACCTGACATTGATATGCCAACCATATGCCAACCTGACCCCAGCAAGGAGACTGAGCTGTCAAACCGCAAAAGTAAAGGTTAGTGTGATTTTTCCCAGATGTCACACATTGACCTATGAGGACAACCCTTTTCCCTTTCCACATCCTGATGTCCTGGCTGGTGTTTGGTGCTGCCTTCCCCCATCCTCTCCATGGCTCTTCTCCCTCTTTCTGTGCTCCCAGCTTCCTTGCACCTCCGGCAGCCATCACAGCTCTATACGCTAAACTGATTTATTGATCTGTAAGTGTCAGGAGTGAAGGGCTAAGGGAAGAGCTTGTGGGAGCTTGGGTGGTGGGATGAAGAAGAGGATCCTGTAGAGATGGTGGAGAGGGAAAGAATCTGCCATAGCTCTTGCCTACTGTCTGGAGCCAGCTGCTTTATCCATTAACTTGTACATTGTCTGAGGGTTATCTGCATACTATTCTTTCAGGGGATGTTGGTTTATCTGAGGGTGGATGATACATGGAAAGCCCAGTAATTCATATTTTATCAGTTAGAATCAGACCAAATACTTACTGCAGAAGATCAGACGAGAAGATAATCATAGTTTATGTCCTTCCAGTGTTAAAATCTATTATGTGTTTGATTCCGTGCCTTTTTAGCTAGAGGATGATCATTTATGATATTTAGAAACTCTCTTATGTTTTGCCATTGGCTGCCTGTGACCTTTAGCATGTGTCAGGCATATGGTGAATTTCTGAATGCTTAAATTGTAGCAGCAAGGTGTTATTTTCCTATTATTTAGTTGTTTCTAACTCCCAGCTTTGGCATGAGACCACTGTAGATGGGTCATTTTCTACTCATTTAACTTATTAAGAAAAATAAATCTTTCCCTGTTGATTTGCTGATGTATTCACTTTGTTTCTGCAGCAGCAGCAGTAGATCTGGTAACAATAAGACAGTTTAAAGCAGGAAACTTTCTGCTCAAAGAAAGGACAAATCCCTCACATTTCTAAGTAATCTGCTTAACAAGACTTGTGAAATATTTACGTTACGCATTCAATCATTGCAAGGTAAAAATTTCGTATTATTTTCTCTTTCACACTGTGTGCTGTGCTAGACCATTATTTCCAAACGTTTCCGCTAATGCTGGGTGACGTGCTTTGGGTGGCTGTTTGAGGTGTATCAAACCTGACTGTGAGACTGTGCTTTAGCACTTGATTTGGAACTGTAAATTTTCAATTCTGAGAGCAGGCTCTAGGAAACCCAAGGCACGCACTCAGCTATGAGGCACTGAAAGTTAGGAGATGCAGAAAAAAAACAAGAATGAAAAAAACAATTTGACTTAATAATTTCAGGTGGATTAAACAAACAGTGATGTTCTTATCGTTTTTTTACAGATATAACTTAACCATTGATTCACCTAACCTAAGTATTCCTAATAATTTTTCTCCTTATGTTCTGTGGCTGCAAAGATGTTGATGACCTGCTAATTTATTCCTTGTGTTCTTTATATCTCTATCAATTTCATCTGTTGCCAAAAATTGCCCTCAAATGAAGGTAATCAAATGAGAGCATTTTCATATCTCTCTTAAGCACCCTGCATGTGTTGTGCTTTAAAAAAAAAGGGCTTTATTTTATCAGGGTTTTTTTTTTAAGCCCACAGAGATGTGACAAAAAGCTTTATGATGGGGAGAGGGGGGCAGGACAAAGAAGGAAAAACATTAAGCCAAGCAAAGGTGAGGAGGTCTTTGAATGAAATAAATAAAATGTCACTATGCCAATTCTTCTTTAATAATGCTAGGAAGAGACAAAGAAGTGTTAACAACATATTTCCCAGGTTTCACCAAAGTAAAATTAGAAATGGTCTTGGCAGTGGGTGATCAGAGAAATTGTTGTGTTGGTTCCCTTCAGTTTTAATATTCTTGTTTATAAATAGAATTAATACCTTTAATTTCAGTAAGACAAAGTCAAGAATAAGTTTTTGTCACACATCTTCTATAAAATATTGAATAGAAAAGATCAAAGGGATGTTAATTAGACCAGGAAGTGTGTCCTGTGCAGAGAAACATGTGAAATTTTTCTAGAAACACACATAAATAAATAAGTGTGAATTAATAGTGGTGCATTATGGGCTTTGAGTTTGATATGGCTGTATGAGTTGTACTGGTTGTGCTTGATTTGTGCCAGTGAGACACCACACTGGAGTGTCGTTTTAATTTTAGTGCTAATTTTACTGTGAGAGAATGTATCCCATCAGCTGTCCTCCCAAATGAAAGTAGCAATTACTTCTGAAAGTAGTAGCTAAGTATACCCCTTATAATCAGGGCTACACAGAATTACAGAAAATTGCATTTTCATCTAAGGAAAATTTTAGGGACTTTAGAAAATATACACTTTGCAGTAGTTTTTGTCACACTGCATTTATAAATTCAAGTTATCCTCATTGCTGTGGGACCCAAATTTGTTGTATGAGAGGGAAGGAAAAAATGTAAGTTACTTTCAGTAGCTTTTCGTGTGTAATAAATCTTCGCATTAATATTGAGCACCGTATGACTAGAAGTAAGAGCTAAAAACTTCAGCTACTGCACATCTTGTAGTTTGCAATCAAGCCATGAGGCATCTAAAAGTGAAATTGTCTGAATTTTAATGATGTGAAATAGGGATCCATAGCAAATCCAAAAGCTAGTGCCCTGCACAAGTAGGTAGAAGTCTAACATGTGGGACATGGGTTTGCATGTTTTAGCCTGCTGTTCTGCAGGCATGAGGGGGGGATTTCAGAGTCTGCAGTGGAATCATTCCAGATGTGGTGGAAATGAGATCACATTCTGGGCCTCCTTTTATAGCTCTGGTGAGATACAAGATTGCAAAACTTACACAAGAGGCTGTGCCAGCTCAAGAAATCTGTCATTTTTTCTGCAATAAGAAGTAGTCTTCTTGGAGTTTGCTAATGCCAGGCTATAGACCTTCATCATTTGCAGGGAAACCTGTGCTTCCCCAGTAACTCTTATCCTAGTGGCACCCTCTCATCCCATGGTTCACACCAGGAGGTGCCTTTCTGGCTGTACGATGGGTGGCCCAGGATGCTCAGAAGTTGAATGTGATTGCTTTGGCTGTACATGCAACAACACAGTCTCCATGTGCTAGGGGCACAAAGAGAGAGTGAAAAAAAAATATTGTTTTTCTTTGGAGAAACTAAGCATAGCTTGACTGACTCGTTGCTGGTTCACCAGCAGTCTATGAACAGCTATGGCTGTTTCCTTTCCCAACATGACACAATTTCTGTACTCTACATTATCTGTGGAGGTCTATATATAGCTCTCTTTTTATGATTGGTAGAACACACTTTAAATTAATTTAGCACATTTTTAGCCTAAAATGACATTTTAAAGGAATGTAATAAAACAGATGTGGGCTGGAGCTTTAGTTTATGGGGAAAAGAATTGCTCTATGGGATTGAAAAAGGTGAAAACCTATGGGGTTTAAGTTCTGAAGCCACAAGCAAGGACATTATTACTCATTGGAGGTCACTTTCTCAATCCAGGAAGCACTAGTTTTCTTTATGAACTGAAAACTACAGTCCATGTATATTTTATTATAGCCTAAAACATGCTTGTAAGCAAAGTACAACACCTCCACTTCTCCTCTGTGAGAGCTTTTTTGTTAGATCATAAGGGCCTGATTCTGTCCCATAGCTATGTTGGAAGGGTAGGGACTGCTCATGGGGTAAGTTACTCATGGCATAAAGACAGACCTGGGCTCTGAGGTATGTGACCACCACTAGCAGCAGTCATGGGACAGCTCCAGCAATAATAGTGGCAGTCATTTAAATGTGTAAGTGGAAAATTGTCCTTTGGTTTTACAATTTCTGTCCCTTAGATGTCTGCATTTAATAATCACGTTCTAATATTCTCATTATTACTCATGAAAATAGTACAACTTTCTGGTCTGCTGAGAATGCAAGTGGGGCAATTACTTAGATAAAGACATCTTGACATTTTGCTGGGACAAACTGCCTTTCGACAGACAGAAAATGCAGGAAATCCTCAATTCTGACTAACCTAAGAAAAACGTGAGATTTCACCAGTTTCTCTAAAAAAATTTTATATATATTTTTATATATATATATAAGGGTTCTTTTTTTTTTCTTTTTTTGTTTTTTCTCCAGCCCTGCCGTAATTGACACCAAATGTTGCTGGCAGCAACTGCCTTCCAATTGGTTACTACATCTCTACCGTGCAAATTGAAAACTACACTTCTCTCAAACTGTGTTTTAGTATGAGGAAAGCAGTTTGGAAAGCAGCTTTATCTTTATTCTTAAAGACTGCTGATGCATGTCATTTTAACTTGTAACCACTTTATGAAGAAAAGATATAGTTGCAAAACACAATACATTTTCAAAGATGACTGAAGAAAAAGACTATTTTTAATACATGATACATTTCTAGAGCTCTTAATAATGCTGATTACAAGAAAGAGTAAACCACAATGAAAAACCTTGTAAATACATAATTCCACCTTAAAAATACATTTGCCCCGGGTAACTAAAAACTTAACCTCTGCAACGAAACTGCAGGGAATGTACCTCGATGAAAATTTTAGGACCTTGACATTTGTCTAGTGTATAACCACATAATCTCCTAGAAGTACTGAAAAGGGATGCCAATGTCTGACTGCATGTATCACAGCAAGGAATTTCAACACAGCTAGTCTAGGCCTTTGAAAAGAAAGAAACAAATCAGTCAAAGATGAACAATTTCAATTATGTCTTTTTTTTTGTTCATTACATTTATTTTTAAAGATTGAAGTAACATTTAAATATTTTTAATAAAGGAAAGAAGTATTTCTCAAGCCTTAGTAACATCTTATTTTAGTGTAAAAAGCAAGCAGTTTTCTCCCACTGAGAGAGAAGTTGGTGTCTTATCTACTGTGCAAATCAGTGAAAGTAAGTGTGCTATCTTGTCCACCCTTACTGATGGCTAGCTTTGGATGTGTTTGTTATTTTAAGTTTGCTTCTCCTCATGTGAGAAAAAATGATACGATATTGATAAACTGAAAAAAATCTTCAAGTCTTTTGCACTGTTGATTACTATATACATAGCTTGAATTAAAGGATATGGTAACTGACATTCTTTTGAGATTTCTAGGTCAGCTTCCTGCCTAGATGAACCTTTACCTGTCCATACCCTCATTTCCAAGAAGCCATCCTTAGCTCCGTCTGAACTGTGGGACTCTGGGTATTTATGACTACAAACAGGGAACAAACCAATGTTAGATTTCCTCCTCCTTCTCATATCTTGTTTCCATGCAAAGCAGAACAGTCCAGAAGGCTGGAGTGCAGGCTTGGAGTGTGTTGGAAATCTGTAAGATGTGGACCTTAATATCCTTTATGTGCAGATTTGACAGATTAGGCATAGCCTTTGCTTTGAGTTTTCCTTAGGGGTTATGACTCTATCCTTTCCAATAGATTCTTGCTCTTCATCATCTGAAAAATTTTGCAGCATCAGAGGTTTTCAGCAACATAGTACTTTCATGGTGTAATAAAGTACTGTGATAGTACTTCACAGAAAATAGCTGGAAGACATTCGAAATAATACGGACTTCCATGATCTGGATTTTCTTAAATTTGTCTAGTCCACATGCAGAATTCGTTGCCACAGAGAGCTTCTGTGATAGTTGCCAAGGCTCCCCATACCAGGTTTAGGAAATATATTGGAGGATATGCCCTACAAATGGGCATGAGGCACACACAGCAAATCCACTCTTACCTGAAGGATCATTAGAGCCAAGAGACTACCCCTGAGCTCCTTCCTGCCTACCTGCTGCACTAAGCGCTGCTCAGTTGATGAAAGCATCTAGTTTTTAATTCCTGAGTGAAATTCTCTTTTCTCCAAACACTCCATGGGACAACTCTCTGGATTTTTTTCTCCCCGCTGGTTTGATTGAAACAGATACCTGACATACTGCAGAGATTTTAGAGTTACTGGATAAGTGGCTAGACTGTGTGTTGGTTAATTTTCTGTTTCACTGAATCCATTATTGAACTAGATATGTCCCAGATTTTTTTCATGTCCTGTGATAATATAGAAAGTTGTTTTCCGCGAGGAACTCTATAATCTCTATAGTAATTGTGGATAATGTGACCTAGTTATTGGATATTGTGGATAATGTGACCTAGTTATTGGATATTAATGTCATTACTGAACTAGGCTGGCTTTGGTTTCTAGACTAATTACTAGTTTAATTAAGATTGGTTTCTCTTGTCACTATCTAGCTGGTGATTAGCAAAAATATACAAAAAATACTGAAAGAAATCTTCAGCATAGACTTTGAAGGCTCCATATTCCTTGATCTCCTCTTGCAAAGAGATCTCTCCCACTAGCAAGGCATTCAAGCACAACCCAGACTTCTGGTACAGTGTGGAAAGCTCCTGGCTATGGATATGGATGTTACATTAAATAATTCTTCTGTCGTGGCATTGAACTCTAACATGACATTAGGACAGGAGGACGCATGTATTATTTGTATCTAATCAGATGGTTAGGTATATATTTTTCCTTTTTTTTTTTTTTGAACCTTGAACTTCATTTACTTTTTCACCCGCAGGGATTACAAGTGTATGATGTTTTCACATATTAGTCTACCTTCCTTTAAAAAACATCAGTCCTTCTCTTTCCCAGCACCTCTGGGCAAAACCACAAGAATGGTCCTTTAAAATGGCTTTGTGAAACAACAAAATATGTTCTTTCTTTCTAAGTCACTATCTCATTTATGGCCAGATAAGGAGGAATGCAGAAGCCTTGAAGTCCTCGGACACTGCTGCCTTGAAAGACAGAAAACCAAAGTGACTGTACAAGATGCTTTTGCAACCGCACTTGGTCACAGGTCTTTCCTGGGCTGGGGAGCTTATGGTGGCCTTGGTGCATCTGAATTTTTACGTCTCAAGGTTCATGGAACAATTAATTGTGTGAATGGCTCTTTACGTTTAAATCCTCATAGACTCTGTGGCCACACTGGACAGAAAAGACAAGTCAAAATACCAAATCGGTGACATCTTGTAACAAAAGGTTTCAGAGGAGGTCTGCATTGCTTTGGAAAAAGTCTTGGCCATTAGTTCCAGTCAACAGTTATATTTTAATTGCTCTTTTTGGTTTTGAGTCTCCAAAGCAATAAATATTTTCACAGTGAATAAAAAGGACCTGCAGCACTGCCATCTTACTTACATAGCTTGTCAAAGGAAATCTAGGCCTTCGGTTGAATTATTATTTTATAAAAAAATAGGAAATTAACAATTAGCTCTATTTTCCAAGGAATTAGTTTACAGGCATTTCTGTACTCACTGAAAAGTGGCTAGTGGTGACTGCATTCAGTCTAATCATATTTGAAACTGAGCTATGGAAACGAAAGATTCAGCAATTCATTGAAACATCTACCCAGAATACATTTTACACACTGTGCTGTGATATGTATGTGAGTTGGTTGGTTTGTCTGCATTAAGACTATTATAATAAAAACTTTCAACAGTTCCTTACTTACACAGTTATGATTTTCACAAGCTCATCTAGTTGTTGGGCACCCATTTTATACTTAAAATTAGTCTCTGAAAATCCCAGCTCTAACTGACAAGTTAACATAAGTATAGGATTTTAACATTCTGAAGACACCTGATTTTCAAATTTTATGTCTTGTCATTGCTATAACGCATCATATGAATATTTTAAAATTTCTATCTGGCATTTGTGTTTCACAACATTCAAATTCTTTCTATAATATTTACTAAACTGCAGTGCAGATGAAACAAAATTCTAGAATAAATTTTTATCAGAATAAGGAATCTTATAGAAATTTAAAAGTGTCACAGAAGGTATTAATTTAAACATTTTTCAATACAAGAAAATTTTAATGACCTGTATAGACTTCTTGACTTGTTTCCATGATAGAAAAATTGTCTTATGATATGAAACTATTAATTTTAATTTTATTTTATTTTAAATTTAGGCTTAGCAATAAATCATTATGAACTATTTTATCTGAATAAGCTATTAGTTTTTAAAAATTATGTTTTCATTGTTCCAATGTAAACTTTCACAATTTGTATTCTATGAAGAACTTTTAATTTTGACAACATTCTATGCAATATCAGAGCTAGTTTGAGCTTGAAATTCCCTTTAAGTCTGTGTCTTTCACATTTTTATGAAATGGTTAGAAATATTGAATTTATTCAGATGTTCAATGGAGTTTTGTAATCTTTCAAGTATGAGTTTTCATGGGTTAGAGAAGAATTTTTCATTTGTACACTCTGAATTTTGTTTGGATTTCAAAACATGATTCTGATCTTCAGTTTTATAGTTTCTGTAACACAGGATCAAACCAAATTTATGTTTATCTTTCTGTCATAAATTTTAAGATGGACTCTCTGCTCCGACCCAGTGAAGCTACTTAGAGCAGAGTGATTATCAGGAGTTAATAATGACATGTTTTAAGTGTTAAATTAATAGAAATATTGAGTTCAGTTACATAACTCTTCTGTAGTTACTGATGTTTTTATTCATTCAAGAAGCATTTCAAAATTCATCACTCAGAAAAAATTATACTGACTCCCTCTCCCCACCCCTGCACATAAAGTTGTCTTTGTCAGGTTTCCTCAAAAACAGAGCAAATTGCCCATTTATCAGATTTCCTAGTGAGCCCTTTTGTGCTTTCATTCTTAACAGCTCTCTTGGATGAGCTTCTCAAATGTTTAAAACTTCTCAAAATCATCTCATCATCATTTTCCCATTTCTTTTGCCATGATAGCTCTAAAAAAAATGAGTGAGTAAATAGCGATGGTTTTATGGCTGTAATTACTACCTACAAGGCTGTTCATAATAATTTTGTTGCTTTTATTGCTCCCTTCTTGGGTTTATTGAAGCCACCTTTTTCTCTGCTGTAAGTTCACTTCTTGGCAGATGACAGGAGCTTTCCTGGCATGCATTCAGGAGGCCAGAACTTTCTGTGTGTTTCTAATTTTTATGAAAAAGTAAATATTTTTAGGGGTTTCTGGGGGTACAGATTTGGAAGTAATTTCTTAGATTTTTTTTTTTTTTTCAAGGCAGGGAGTATTGCTATTTCTGTCCAGTTCTGCTCTTGGGTATTTCAGCTGATGTCAAGATGCCATCTTGGAAGATTAAAATTAAATATGTGTTTAAGTGCTTTGTTGGATTAGAAGCCTCAGTCAACTGCTAGAAGTGTATTCTGCTGGCTGTTTTAGAAAAATTAGTAGAACATATAAAACCACATTTTTTTTATTGAAAATTATGTAAGTATGTTAACAAGCACACTTTGGTTCTTTTTTTTTTTTCTGTTGTAATATTGTTAAGGGCTGGAGAGAGGGAGAAATGTCAAATTTACAATCTGGACATTAATGCCCTTTAAATACAATAGCTGAACCCTCCAAACTCCAGGCTGATTTTATTAAAGAACTGTAGCAGGACGTAAAAATCAACACATTCAACTGTTCTAGTTTCTGGTGGAAAGAATTATATTTTGTGGATATACAGCCAGAGTTTTATTCTGGCTTGCATTATACTGTTTTAGTGAAAGCAAGAGCATATCATTAAATCCAGGTAATAATTTCTTAGTTAATCTGTAGGCAGAATGGTGTCTTGTTAACTCCCTACCCATGAAAAATTCAGAGCAGCATTTCAGTATTGTGTGTTTCTTGGTAAGTATATGAAGTTCTGTTCTCCCAGCTGCAAGGAGATTCTCCTGAACAGACTGCATATAAATAGCACAGAATGCCTCTTATCCTCTTTGGAGTTGCACAGATCAAAAAAGAGACTAAGAGAGTTCAAGAATCCAGAGATATTTCGTCATGTTATTCACATTGTTTGGTATATGATTTTTGTTAGGTTTGGGGGTTTTTTTAGGTGTTAAAGTAATCAAAGGCAACTCACCTACTAAATGATTCAAGTACAAACTAACTGTTGGCATATCTTGTCAGAGTTAGCATTCCCAAACATAAAACAGCAGTAATCTTTCAGGGGTAACTATTAGGGCCAGTAACTGCAAGCATTTCAATTCTCTAGTGAAAGCATAGTGTTAGACAGAAATAATAAGTAAAAAATTACAGCAAGTGGGAATAAGTATGCAAGAACTCTAACAAGAAGATTTGAGGTTCACTTCCTAAGCACGATTTAGAGAAAGAAGTTGATTATGCACAGACTGAATGGAAGAAACTACAAGGAAAAGTCAGAAGAACAAACTAGTAAGTCAGGAGAATAAAAGTGTGGGCTACAGTTTCCCACAGTCAGCCAATTCATCTCTAAGTGGCAGCGACTGGACCACAAAGCCTGCAGGGCATCTAGCAGGAAGTCCAGGCATGACACTGGACTTCACTTTGTCATTTATTTGTTGTAGAAAAAGCTGAGGTAGATTGATGTAGCTGCATGTAAAGAAGGGTGATCCAAAAGCCTTTTTCTAAAAAGAAATTTCCTCTGAAGCTGGTGCCATCCATCTAAAAGTAGCCATTACAGCTCCCCTTGTTCATCATGTGTTTATGACAGTCTGTTTAAGAAGTGACATCCATTTGCACAGTGGTTTTGCAGGGTTAGGGTCATTAAACATTTTCAAGACAGGTTTTGGGAGCTGGAGGGAAAGGGAGGAAGAGCGGTGGTTTTCCTGGTTACTTGTACAAACTGAACTCATAACGAATGTGTGCTTTCATGTTTTATGGCTTATGCATTAGTAAGGGTTGAAAGGATGCAATAAAAGGAACTTGGTTAAGAAATGTACAATCCTGACATTAGTTCACACTGACAAATGACACTGCTGAGGCCAAAATTAAAGGTAGGTAAGTGAAATTTACCAAATTCTGCTTTTTGGATCATTTTCCAATAGAATGGGAAAGGAATTGATTTTGGTTTTCTTCTCAACACTTCTGAGAATGAGACAAAATTTGGTAGAAACATATATTTGAGGCCTTCTTTTCATAAAAGGTCACTTTTCTTGAATGAAATATTTCAGCTGTTTTCACTTTACGCCTTAAAAATCTGAATTGACTTGTCCCATGCTTCTTTTGGAGTGATGTAATATGGAATCTTTAGAGAAAACTGAAAATTCGCATCTCAAAGCATTTAAAAATACTTTAGAGATGGACCAACACTTGCTGTGTTTAATCAAAATGTTTATTAGACAATAAGAATAATTTTATTCAGATGTAATTTGCTTTAATTATGTTGGCACTAAGGGAAAAAATGTTTAGAAGTATGAGGATCTGTTCTTGACTAATATTAGAAGTCAATTTTATTAAGTGTTTCTGAATATATGCTCAGCTGAGCCTGTTCAGCTAATAGTGTTACAGAAAACTTCAGGGAAAAAGCCACGCCTGTATAGCTGGCTATCTCTGGCATGCACTTGAGATCATCCAAAGATAGTTCTTTGGGGAAATCTGTTACTGGGGCAAATGAAACAGAAATACTGCAAAGTGTGTGGATAGGCCACAAGCAGTTCTTGATCAGGATAATTCAGCGATGATGTCTATTTGCAGAATGCTGCATTGGTACACGAAGGAAACTAGCTACTCTGTGATGTGTTTTAAGGTTCCAGGCAGGGGGAATGGGAATGTTACTTGATGGAAACTGTGGTTAGGGCTTCTATTGGGGATTTGACATCACCATGTTACACCTACTTGAGCAAACAACAGGTCTAGGTGTTCGAGTGAATTGATTCACACATAAAATAGGAACTTGTTTAAGCTTCCACCAAAATATACCTTTTTCTGACCTTAATGGTGTATAAAACTGGTTTTCTTTTTTTTCAAGGATCTGTTATTTCTGTTTCTAAAAACGGTCAGAAATCCAAACGTTACTGTAGCATGAGAAGAAAATCAATGAACGTATTTCTAACGCATAGACACGCAGACAAAGGAAAGCTTGCAAGGAAGGTCACTCTAGTGATTCCATCCAGTTTTGCATTCTCAGGATGATTACATACTTTGGACAAGGTTAACATAAACATCCAGTCATTTGAGTTGTTTTTCAAGCTGAAACTCTGACCATTTGTTTTTTTCATCAGCAGATCTGTTCTTCTTGAAGTTTCCAACCCCATTAATTACAGCCAGATATTTGTTTTTTGCATAGCACTTGATATAATGAGATATAATCCCCATCTGGCCACTTGTGAAGAGTAATTGCACATTTGCAAGATACTGCAAGATTTATAGTAACATCTCCTAATATCTCACAATACGAATAACTTGTTATCTTACTCTGAGATGTAAATTGGCACAATCACAGAATATGGCAAATTTTTGCAAAATATCTTGTGCTATCTCCCATGAAAAGTATGAAATTATTGCCTGTCACTTTTGTGTGTTTATTACTGATTATTCTGCAAGGGTCTATTTCAAACCTGCTGCTTGTGAACATGAACAAATCCAGACTAAACGGGATACAGTTAGAGATGAAATATTGTGTTTGCTGAGATATCAGCATAGAGACCTCAGCAATTTTTTAAACGGGAAAATTGAATTATAGGTGTCAATGTCTGAGAAGTCAGGAGTAAATGTAGTACTGTAACCTATATTTCAAGAGGAAAAATGGTTGTGCTTAAGATAATGATCCTTCAGAATCTGAAAATTACACATCTTTCTGCAAAGATGAGTAGAGTTTTCCTCTCCATTCCCATTTATGTCTCTGCCAGAAGTTGAGGCTTCATGTAGTTTGCAGGAATCAAATATGTCCATAAATGTCTTTCACTTGGTTGCAGCAGACTGCTACCATCTGCTTCTGAAGTCCTTAAGCAACCTGTGCCTAAATAGTCTCCAGCACATACTCTCATCTTCACCACAGCCACTGCCTTGCATCCACTGGGTTCAAAAGAACCTGTCAGATATTTCACACCTTCTAGAAGTTCTTATTGGCAGAGACAAAATTGCCTTTGTCGGCACTTAAACCCTATGAAGTACCTAGTGAGCCTGGAAAATTAATGCATCAGAAGTACAGCATTTGGCTACACCACAAACAGCGATGGCAGCAGTCTATAGATGGTAGCAAAGTTAAAAAGTATATATACTGCTCTGATGTATAGGCAGAAGAGTACCTGTTTGGTTATCCACAATACTCTACAGACAAAAAACCTCAGATAGCTCATGCAGCACAGGGTTATACAATTTTATCCACAGTTAGTATGTGTCTTCTTTTTTCTCTGTCATTGCTATTCCATGATAAAGCAATATTCCATCTTCATATCCAATAGTTGGGCACCAGTGTCATATCTTTATCTAATATTGCACTTGTCCTATTTGCTTTAGAAAGCCTAGTGGGAGAAAGAAAGGTTAGTCACATCGCACACCTCGTCCCCTCCTATGGGTGGGCCACAGCTCTTCTCCCTGCACCTCTTGCTGCCTGGCAGGCTGCACACACCAAGGATGCAGCCTGCCCCCTTGAGCAGTGGATTTAGGAGGATCTACTGCCCTTTTCCCACCACCTCCACTCAGAGATGCCATTGTACTTGAGAGGAATTTTGAAGTATTCACAGCTTGCTTATTAGGGAAAAGAAGTCATCTGGTAGAATGAGAGAACCCATGCACTCTGTGATATGACTGTAAATAACCACACTTAAAATGAAATCAAAGCCTGTATCTTGGGACAAGTATACCAGCTTCCAGAAGATGGAATTTTTTCACAGCAGACTTATCACCAGTTTCTTAACTGAACCAAGATAAACAGAATAAACCCTTTCATGTGGTTGCTGTGATTAAAGCAAGGTCCTCTAGTTGGCAGCCTATTGTGGGGGGGTTCAAAGTGGAAATGACAGCTGGCTTTTTTCTTTCTTTCAGAGAATCCCGCTGCTATTTGTACATAGTCTGTCTTGGTGACTGGCATACACCAGAATACATGCCATCTGTGGTCTTGGAAATCTCACGGCAGTAATCAGGAGTGCACTGGTCCTTATGGCAGGCATCAAATGGGCTACTGCCAGGTCTTTAAACGACAAAAATAAATAGAGAATAGAACTGTATTGTATTGGCAAAGCCTGAGGCCCAGTCGTCTGTCTTGGAGCATGCTCTGGTGAGAGTGTTTAACTTGGATTTTGTCCATCACATGTGGTAGCTGCAAGACTGGAAGAACAGAACAATGTAAGACGGTACATTTAATAGCGTGTTGGCTTTGCAGTCCTCAGGAAACAGTTACTCCCATTTTCTCTCCTAGGACTCTGAGCTCTATGCTCTTTGAGGAGTGTCTGTGTAAGTGGATGTGTTTTCAGATAGTGCAGTTTTGTCCCTGGTTCTGCAAGGAACCCGTATGCATGCACCCTCCCTGAAGAACAGGCTCCATGCACTCGTCTGTAACACATGCTTATGGCTAGGACAGCACTTCTATGCAGATTCACTGGCAATTTTGAGAGCTCTGACTTATGGGATGCTCTGGGTGAACCACTCTGCCTCAGAGGACTTGAGAGGCAGAGGAGAGGAGAAGCACATTTGTTGGTTTTGGCTGGAGCATGTTGTTTTCCTCTGCCTGCTGTGGACTGTCTGTAGAACAAACCACAGCCTCCTCTTTCCTTACTCAGTTGCGGTTTTGAACCAAAAGGGAGTGTCCTGCCAGCCCCTCAGTGTGCAGTACACCTACCTACTCGATTGCTAAACCGTGTGTGTGTGTGTGTGTGTGTGTGTGCGCATTACAGAGCGCCAAGCATGTTTTCATGGCTGGATGAATTTGTTATGGATTATCAGACAGGGTTTCTGAAGAAAGAAAAAATGAGTATGAAAATTTTCCAAGGAAGTAATATTGCAACTTTTATGTTTGACTTTCTTATTTCTTCAGTAAAAGTTTTTGGGTTTTTTTAATACGTTATTTATTTGATATAAAGCTGGTGAAAGAAGGAAGAAGAGAGCTTAAGAAATGATTAATTCCTTAGTAGAATCAATTTGTTTTGTGTCACTTAGAGAATGCAAAGCAGCCACTAACTCAGTTCCTGACTATTCCACATTGTCAGAATGGCAAAAATCACTGGAACTGCTGCATCGCGTTCTGAATTATTGGAAAGAAATTCAGAGTAACTATGTTAAAATTTGAGGTACATTTCCAGCATTTGCTTAAATGATCAGATTAAGTTCAGAAAGGGAAAGGTATATTGAAGTGAAAAATTTGTGAGTTCTCAACTAAACATTTTATCAAATTAAAACTATTTTATTTAGCTTTAAAGCAGTGACATTTTATTTATCATAAAAATTCATTTGCTGAGAACTTTCTTGCTCTATTACTGTCAAGAATCTATGTGGGAAATGTCTGAAAGCGATGCACTGTGTAGTACATGAATATAAGATGAAGCTCTCCTTTTGGCTGATCTGCAGTGGTGGCTGAGCCAGTGGCCAGCCATGGAATAGGGGCAGAGACAGTGGCTGCTGCTGCCGGGGTCTTCCCCAGCCTCCTCCCGAGGAAGGACACAGCAGCGTGCACATGCTTTCACAATGGTAATTAAAAAATAAAAAGGACAGTACTGCAAGCTTTGTTGAAACAAATTAGGGAGGAGAGGGATAGCTTATGATAATGCTTGCTTGGCATAGTGTCTGGCCACTCTGAACAATAAGCAATCCATAGTGTGGTAAAAACATTTAATTAACTTAGCAAAATGTGGGTTGGTTTTTTTTCTGGTGAATGTTGGAGATTGTGTCATTCCACTTGCTATTTGTATCACAGAGCTTTAAGTAGAAGTTGTAACTCTGTCTTTACTCAGCTCTATGATATTAGAAAGAGTTTATTTTCATCTGACGTAGCTGATGCTTTCTGTTTCATGTTTGCGATAACAGTTCACAGGGCTAGGTTTTTCTATTTAGCTTAAAGGCATGTTGGTCACTTCCAATTAAAGTAACATTTACCCAAATACTCATCTGAAAGGAAGAGCGAACTCACCCTTGTTTATGGTCTGGACACTTATTATCCTGCTGTGCTTTGTTTCTTTGCTATGTTTTCCCTCTAATGTACAATGGCAATAGAAATATATAGAAAAATACAGAAGAAAAGCCATCTCATGGTGATTTCTCTCCCAACAGAAATCAGGAATTACTAAAAATATCATGTGTATGAAGTGGTCGTGGAAAGCCTGATTCCTAGAAAAAAATTGCTGGAGATGTATGTGACTGAACAAAGTGACTGGGAATTTCATCTGCAATGCAGTTTGAACCTTAAGTTATTCACCAGGCAGAACACTTGTTCTCTGAACTTCTGTTACTGACAGGGGATATCGTTCTTTTTTCCTGTTTTCTTTGTACGTAATAGTAACAAATGCCATCTCCTCGTCTGAGTACATGAGGTCAATGAACAGAATACTTGACATAATCCTTCAAAATCAGGCTCTCAGGCAGATCTTGAATGACAGATCTCTGTAAATCCTTCCTCAACGGGGTAGACTTATGTGGCTGTTATGATGCTTAGCTTCATTTCTGGTAATTTTCTCTGATACTTGGATGATAAAACTCAGTCTATGTGGTATCAGGCTGCTGGCTTGCTGCTGAAATGCTCTGACATGCTTCCTTCTGTTTTCTGAGACGGATCACAAGCACTGCTTAAGAGCTTTCTGGTAGAAATGACCTTGGTTTTGGAAAGGCCTTGTAACAGAAAGATCCCAGGGCTGTCAGTGTTTCTGATTTTTCAAGAAATGGTTTTCGGTCCCCTCAAACTCCCTCAAATACTTTCGTTTCTTATAAAATGCAAAAAATAATATTCTTGAACTGAAATTTTTGTAACTCCTGCTAAAATTTGTAATCTACAAATGCAACATCCATCTCCATTTTTTTGACTTTCATGCTATGTTTTTTAAAAAACTCTTTACCCTCAAAAACTTAAAACAGTGGGGTTATTTTGGTAGAATTCATACCCAACATGTCTCTCGTATCTAAGTGTTTAAAGAAGGCTAAGGTTTTTTTTTTTGTTTTTTTTTTTGGCTTGTAGCTAGCTGTTTCAAGTGCTCCATAAACAGTATATATTTTTGCTACCTGTATATTCATTTTTCCAGTCATTCCACCATGTCAGCTAGTCCAGAGATTTCTTCCATCCTTCAGGTTTCCAAGTAACCCTATGGATTCGTTAATTATACTCAGCTTCACAGAAAGAGTAATTCTAAAGTAATCACTGTGCTAGCTTGAAGAAGCTAAATTCATGTGGCTCATGTACCTTTGCATGTGAGAGTACAATGTCACTGTGCAGCAACTTTGCTAAAGAAAAGTAGAATATGTAAGTTTGAAAATCTTTTCTTTAATCCATGTAAGAAAGGATGAGGTTCCATTATTTCATTTTAAGCATCAGGCTACTGTGTGTAATCATAAGATGATCTGATTTGCCTGATGTTTTACATTTAATACCCACCAATGTAATAGATAGTAGTGAAGAAAAAAGGCTGAACTGTATTGATAGCATCCACCCTATTCTTACTCCATTGCAAAGGAATTTTTAGAGTAAATTCGATGAGAAAATTTAATTAAACACTTCAAAACTTCCCTAGTTTTTCATAAAACCTAGAATATATATGTATTATTTCATACAATGCTAATCACAAATCTATCCCTCACAGACTCTGCCTATATTTTCTTAGGAATACATGTATTATACAATTAAATAACCCAGAATATACATCCTGGAACTCATAGGAGACTTGTTAGTTCAAAGACCACTACAGAGCCAGCATGCATGCTTTGTTGTTTCATATTTTTCAGTTTTATGCGATGAAAATTAATAACTGAGAATAAATTAAGTTACTAATAAATCTTCAAAGCATCTTCACTCTTCTGATTTTAATTATCTAATTGATAATTGTGCAGATCAAAGATTCCCTTGGTACTGATCTAGTTTCAACAAATTAATGGTAGAGCTGGATGCACATTTTTGTATAGAAGAAGAACAAAAGACTTGTTTAAAAATGGATGCAGAAAGGATTTATGTTACATTTTTAATCTTTTTTCCTAACTCATGTTATTAACAGAGGAGTCAAAATATTTATAATTAAACAGAATCTATTCTGCCACCTACCTGCTGATTTTTTTTGTTCTTGGAGAGATTTGTTATTTTCTAATACACTGCAATTCGACAACTTGGGTGAGGAATTATATGTCTCTACCTCAGTATGAGATTAGGAAATGTCCTTTAGGAAAGATACATTTAAGAAATTTTACAGGGGTATTAAAACATAGCTAACTCAACAAGAAGGAGATACAGGTAGTGAAGTTGAAAGAATTGCTTGTTAGTCTTAGGAAGATCAAACAGATGAAGCATTTCAAAATCCTAGTAGGCTTCAGGGATTTGCAAATGTAGAGACTGAAGGAGTTGTGTTACATACAAACCTTTTTAACAGCACATATAAACCATAAACCGTGTTGCAGTTTGAACATTTAGCTTAATGTGCTCTAGAAGATAACACTTAGACGTCCATGTGTTCACATTTGGACACTTTGGCTTCCTCTACAAAAGCATTATTTATAGCGCTCAAGCTGAAAGTATCTCTGTGCCCAGGGAAGACTGCAGACAGTGTGTTTGGATGAGACCAAGGCTCTTCCCTGCCCTCCCTGTTGGGGGCTGAGCTGCTTTTGCCCTGTTACACCGTGCCAGGCCACCTACTCCAGCAGCAAAAACCGGGTGGGGGGTAGTGCTGAGGACCCTGCTGCTGAGGCTCAGAATTCTATTCTTGCATTAAACAGGACAAAATTTTGCCCTGTTCATGATATGAAGCCAAAGGTGATCTTCCACCATCTCTTACATCTCCTTTTAGTCCAGCTATTTATCTTCCCCCACCACAAAGGTTTCCCTTTGGTGCAGGTTTACACAAGCCTGTAATGGCTCCAACCGGACTGATATTTTCTCCTGGGGCTGTCTCTGTCTTTTTCCATTTTCAGAGCTGGTAAGAAAAATTTCTAGCAAATTCACATATTAAGTAATGCCAAAGAATACAGTTTTGGAAATAATATCCCAGACTGTTCAGGATGGTACCTGTTTTAGATCGTTGTTTGTGGTTCACCATGTGTTGTGTTCTGTAGAAAGGCTGGCTCTTTGCCTTGTCTAATCTGCAGCGTCCAACAAAACCGCCAGGACAGAGGGAAGATGGGAAGGTAGATCCTTCCCTGCAAGTGACAGAGCATGCATGGCTGGGAGAAGTTCCTGAAGTGGAGGCAGAAAGAAGTCCCTGCTGAAGAATGGTGCAGTGCTGGGAGTGAGCGTGATGTGCACGGGAAGGATCCCACAGCCAGAGGTGAAGGGAGAAAAGCCACTCAGGGTGTTAAACAGTCTGGGAAGTCTAAAGGCTGCTGAACTTAAAACAATACTGGAGAAAAGGCCCTGCTCTATAAAAAGACAATTAATGCAGCCAGAAAAGTTTTGTATCTTATGTCTTTTTTGCCTCACTCAGTTTTCACTGTTGTTTAAAAAATGTCATAGCTCTAGACTTCCTCCTCCCGAAATTACAGAACCTAGCCAGTGGGATTCATAGTTCTTACTATTTTTGGTGTGCTTTGAGATTGACATGGGGATCTGGGACATCCCATCAAGAGTGTGCCCATTGTAGCATATTGTCTTGCAGCCAAAAAAATAAGTAGTATTGGTTGGAAACTGGGAGCAGATATTATGGAACACCAAGCATATATAAACCCCTGAAGCGCAGTTTACTTAGGATTGTTAATGGTGTATCTAAAGGCAGGGGAGAGAAAATGTAAGAGATAGGAAAGAGAATGATGTGAATTGCTAGAGCACAAAGCAGACTTGGAACATCAAAGAGCGAAACACCATGCCAAAGTAATTAGATGATATAAGCATAAGGCAGGAAAGTTAGCCAGCACTTATCTTCATTTATAAATAATGCTTCTAGACACTTCTTCCCATTCCCACTTAGAGAAGAATATTCTGCTGTAAACCAGATCTGCTCTAAACATCAGTCTCACTTACCCCGGATTAACCTAGTGGTTCTCTGCAGGATATGACGAGATCAGAGCAACACAGTATATCTTTCCGTTTTGAGTACGTCAGGTGTCGATACTCCGGGGCTGCACTTTTTGATAAAGGTTGTGCAGAGAACAATAGGAAGACATGAATCTCAGCTAGTGCCCTCTCATGAAGGATACTAATCTTACTGGAGTGAACCTGAAATCTGTTTTTACTCAACTGTAGCAGAATAGACCCTCCAAATGTGAAATAGGGATTTGAACAAATATTCCTCATCGACTGAAATTTTCAAAGCTGACATGGGCTCTGGATGTCTTATAGCCAATTGGTGATAATGGGAAGGGGTCATCTGTGGTCCTTACAAGGCTTTGAAAATGTCTGCCGCAGTGTTTAACTTGCCAGAAATCGCTTGTATTTGATGGAACTATTCAGTGTGGTTCAGTACTGTACTTTGCAAACCAAGTAGTTATTTCTTCTAACAAATGAATGCCACGGACATGATTTAATTCATAGCTTCCCGTATTGTGTTGAGTGATTGCTTGAGACTTGGTCAGTTAACCTATGGACAAATTGTCCAGAGCAGCACAGTACAGAATGGCAGTATTTCTAGGTTTAAGTGAGTACGTTTTCAGACTTGTGAATGTAGCTCCCTCTCCAAAGCATTTGTGATATGTCTACTCACAATTAACTTCTCTTCTCAAGCCAGGCTTCCCAGGGCTTCTGACTGGGGTTAGTGTGCTAGTGGATAAAGCATCAAAATACTGTGGTCATCCTTGCTGGTGGTCTGTTAGTGGTTCATGGGAAGCCAGCTGGTTGTCTATAATGCTATTTTTCCTTCTTATTGCCAGTTGCAAAGTCATATAAAGAGCACATTGAAGGAATAACATTAAATAATACTTTTTTCTGCTTTCCCAAGCAGGTGATTACTTACGTCTGCCATAGAAATGCCAGTCAAAGGCAAACACGAGATGAAGGTGTCAGCTGTGGTAGCAAATAAATAACAGGTAGAGCCATTTCAATAGTCTGCATCACTGCAAGGCAAAGAGAATTTCAGGAAGATTTTTCTAATTAAATATGCTTTTGACTATGAAAGCATGAGGTCTCCTTAGCTTTTATTTAATAAAGAAATTAAAGGATAAAATGGATAAATGGGTAAATTACAAAGTCCTTCAAACTGACATCCATTTTTATACGCTCAGAAATGTGCACATAATATTATTTTGTTTGATCCATAATAATTTCTAGCTCCCAACAGAGCTCTAAGGAGGCATGCAGTACAATGCAAGAAGGAATTTTTTTAAGTTTTTCTGTATCACCAAATGCAGATAGAGCTGTCTTACTCTTGATGTTCCTCTAATTATGTTAGGAAACAAACTTCTGTGTCTGGGCCTTTTGGTTTTTGGGTTTTTTTTTTTGTTCCCTCCAATCTAGGAAGACTTCAGTATTCAGGAGATGCACGAAGTACAGTAGCAGGGCAAAGTAGTTATAATGAAATAAGAAATTCACACAGATTCATTGTTATTTGTGTCTTGCTTTTGATGTTCAAACTTGCTCCAAATTCTGTGAAGCATTCTAACTTCAAACAGGACATTTTTCCCAATGAGCTGAATTTCACAGAAAATGCCAACTGATAAGATGTCTAACATAATCTCGTCTACCTGTTTGCTTACTGAAATATATGGTTTTAAATTGAGAAAGAAGCTATCCCAAAAATTACTTCTGCTAGCTAGAGAAGAATTATCATCTTCTAAATTAAGGAGGAAGAAATGAGAAAGTACTAGAATCTTAATTTTAAGCTACTTTTAAAATCAACGCAAGATTTCTTTTGACATCCTGTCTAAAGTCTGTCCTCTGGCTTATTTCATTCCGCCTGATTTTAGCCAGAGGATTTACCTGGGATGTAACTACTGGGTGTCTATGAATTGGAAAGATGCAGGAGTCTCTAAAAGGCCTTGAAATACATGTTGCCTGAATCACCATAAGAAGGTGCTTGGAGTGACTTGTCTTCCAATGTAGGTACCTAAACTGATGTGGGAGGAATGAGGGATAAGTCTGTGCAAACTTTGCCTGATATTATGCAGAAATGCAGCCGTGAGTCCTCAAACGATTTCTTGTCATGGGGTTACCAAAGCGTGGTATCCTGTAGATGCAAAAAAGAGTGAAAACGATCACCGAAAAGTATATGGCAAAATATCATCTCGTTATAACACTCCTGTTCAACCTTATCTTCAGTTTCTTCATTCAGCAATTAAAGATTATCCTGAGAACCTGACTGAATTTTAATTTAAAGTAATATTGATCTTCAAAACCATAATAAACTCTGCTCATAATGAAGTAATTAGAAGATTAGGCTGAGAATCTCCACGGCCTTTAATTAAGATGGGCCTAAAGCAAAGAATTGTTTCTTTAGAATGGCTGTGATAAAACCATATTATATACATAAATATTTGGATTGATTTCAAGAGTGGAAAGAACCCAGTAGTGTTGCGTATTTGAAAAATAACAGCTTTTATTCAGGATGCGACTTTTTAGGCAGATACTACTAAAGATCCTAGTTGCAAATATCGTTTATTCTGGAAAGAACAAGCTAGAAACTGTTGCGTTTTGACTTTGACTTTCAGATGTTACCTTAATTTTCGTCATTTCAAATTTTATTTAAAATAAGAAGCGTAATTTATAAAGGCAAAGAAGTAGGATTTATTCTGTATTTCTTTTTAAAGGAAACATACAACTTGAAATGTGTACCTCAGTCTTTGTTTTTTTTGTATATTTCTTCTCTACCAATGTTCTTTCTTATTGCTTAGATGCCATATGGTGTTATGGCCCTTTTATATTTTATATGACTATCACCTGCAGGCAGTTGCATCTGAGCTCCTGATCCCTGACCACAGCTTCTCCTAAACCTCTGTGAAGCATCAAAAAGATTTAACAAAAGGCCAAAGAAATGAATGAATTTTGTTATTGCTAAAGGATCTTAGATGACTGTCCAGGTTATCACTGCACTCATAAATGAAAAATGTATTTATTGAGTTTTGTGTAGTCTCTTGGGCTAGTGCTCCTTATACAGTAATAAATGCCCTCTGGATCAGACCACCGTGGTAAGCTTTCAGTTGGAGATCATTGATATCAGCGACTCTTTCAGGTTCGATAATCTCAGTTTAGCTGCAGTCATTTTCTGTATTTTGTTATATCCAGCAACATATACTGTACTGTTGTGCTTTTCAGGTTGAACTCGATCTGAACTCTGGGGTGATATCGTGCTTCTTCAGGGTGGATTTCTATCTGAAACAGTGAAATTCTAGTAAATGTGAACTATTAATCGTATTGGGACTTCCAAAGCTAATGTTCAGTTTTTATAATTTCCTGCATTCTTCAGTCATTAAGGAAAGAAGATGCAAGTGCTACTAACATTATGATGCATTATGACACTGTAACGACGAGTAGTTCTGGTTGACCACCCGTCAGCTTTGTGCCACTGAGCAGGTTCAAGTTGAAGTGGTATCTCAGCAATGCTTGTATTACTAAAAACATCCGAGAACAGTGTGATGACAACAATGTTACATTATCTCATGACAGGTGTAGCCAGTCCTGAGCTCAGAATTCTGTCTCCATAGGTCAGCTTCAAGAACAATTCAGCAATGTTTCAGTGTGAACAAAGATGTCTCTCACCTCCCTGGGGCTATTCTTTGACACCCCTGCTCTGCTGTCTTAGTGGCCATAGGATCAAAGTTCATACAACTGCAATTCTTCATAACTCCTGGACACGGGCATGTACCTGGGCACATCTTTTACCAAAAACACCCCCATGAGAGGTGTTTTGGAATGTAATGACTAATCAGTACAGGGAATTTGGGATGACTGTTGAAAGTATTAGCTAACCTGCCTGTCATGCTCATGAGTTATACCCGTTTGAACTGCTTGTCTATTCCTTTGTAGGTACAGCGTGCTGTTTTAAGATGCGCCATCATCCAGCTTTCTTTGCCTCAAAATTTTTGTCTTAAAATGCACTACAAATGGCAGCAGTTCATAATCTGTGTGTCTGGCAGCTCAGACACCTGTGTGGTGGGGTCAGGACAGAGTTAGTGTTAGTTGGGTCACCTCTTGAGTGTTTGGTGCCACTGTTGCTGGCTCACCTCCTCACCACTCAAGGCTACTTTGAGAATCATCATTTTTAGAAGTCTGGATGTCCTGGAGATGGTTGCACTGAAGCGAAAATTTGATATTAATGAAAAATATGCTTTTAAAATACTTTCCCACTGTAGTTAATGTTGGAACATCTAGTGCTGGAGTAAAACTGAAAATAGATATATTATTCTTACCCTAATCCTTCCATATATTACATGGATTCTGTTGCTTTTTCCATTTGTTCTTGGATTGCATTTATAAAACTATCTTAGCAAGGTACCACAAGAAAACACTCCCCAGCCGATAATAATCTTTCTCAGTGTTTAAGATTTTCTCTGATATGTTGAGCTTTGACAAGAATGTAAATGGATAATACTGGTGACATTTCATTCTTCATTTATTAAAAGAAACAGAGGAGCAAAAGGGCAAATAATTATTTCGTCTTGTGTATGGAAAAAGTATTTATTTTTAAATGAGAGGATCTCTTGTGTGACTTTCTGCTTTGCATGATCAGAAGCATTGAAGCATTTTCCTGTCTTTTCCTTTACAAAGCATTCTTGTTTTCTTGTTTAGAACATTCTCAGAATGGCTGATCTGAGATGCATCTTGGCTGGTATTATTCCAGTTACAATGCTATCCGTGAAAGCAAGTGCCTCGGCTTGCAGGTTACTAACCCTTGAGCAAGTCCTTGTCAAACCAGCTATTTCAAGAAACCCAAACACTTTCACACTGAGCAGTGTTGTGCAGTTAATGACAATTCTTTCTTTGCTTCCTTTTCTGAACCTTCATCAGACACCAAATATAAATAAGGCTCTTAACTGAAGTTTATAATGTGGTGGTGACTGAAGACAAGAGAGGTGGCTTTCTGAGTCCATCTTGTGTGTACCTGGTGATCTGAATGCAATGTGGAGTGCATGCTTAAATGGAAAAGACTTCACAAAAATTGTGTTATTTATTCCACAAAATGACTGCAAAAGATCCCTGAATTTTTTCCTCATCTGATTTAATGGGAGGAGTATGGTGACAATTTCTTTGATATTCCTGATACCGTACTTTTTTTCTCTGGAGAAATGCAAAACCAGTCATTTCCACTGGTATTTTATTTTTCAAAGCACACTCACTACAACAGATGAAAACCTGCTCCCTATCGCCATTATTATCACAACTTTAAGTAGTTTGGATCCAAATATTGTGGGGAAAAATATCTTTTCCAATTTAAAACCTCTAAAATTTTATTTTAGAAAGTGACTAAAGTCTTTACTTTAATGTCAGCAATAAACAGGCTTCTCAAACTTCAGCCCACAGTAGTTCTTCCAGAAAACAGAAGTAAATGTACAACAAAACACACTATATTGTAGTTGTCTATAGTCATTAAAGAAAATAAAATAAAAATTGAACTACACCTTTTGTAACAGCCCCACTGAATTAAAGCTAATGGTTGAGAGTGTTCATGGGGCATAGACAGGACAGTGTTAATGCATCTGTGTAAGCAACACTGTACATCTATCTGTCTGGATATATGATCATGAGCTGAAGATTGTTTATTGTCAAAGGCTGAGTGGTTAATAAATGCTGGCAATGGCTTGGATTCACTGGAATGCTGCACAGCTGCAGCATTAGTCAGACTTTCCCTTTTCTGAATTCTGTAATCCCTTCAATATTGCATTAAATATGTTTTCAATATTTATCTGGATAAGAATGTGCTGAATATTGCAACTGCTAATTCTGATGTTTGTCACGTAGAAAATCTGTGTAAGGAAGAAGGTAACAATATTTTTATTGCTAAACCTAATGCAGCTTCTTCTTGCATCATTAACTCATTTGGAGGCTTGCACTTGGGCTGTTCACAGCACTTGGTAAAGCCTTTGCAGTCGCTCAGAAGTGGAGGCATGTCAGAATTTCTGAAGCCAAATTTCAGGCCTTAGTTCTTGGCTGAACTCACTGAGCTGACCCGTCACCCTACGCAAGAATCAGAGTGCCTATAGACTTCAGTGTCAGTAGAATTTAGCGGACAGATTTCAGATTTGTTATACTTCATAGTTCAAATACTTGACAAGCCAGGAGTCAGAATGGTTTACTAATATGTCACTATTTTTTTATTAGTTTTCCTAAACGATCAGCCAGTCTATTATTAGCTGTTCTATTGTCTCGCTCCCAACCTTTTTTTAAATAATTTTTATCTATGAACCAGATTATTTGGATAACAGTGATTGCAATTAATGATGTGGGAGCAGGGAAATATGCTCCCCTTATGTTGTGGGTTCAGAATTAAGACAGAGAATCCAAACATGTGCAATTCAAGTTAACCACATGGTCTAATGCAGTCCTGGTGATGCTAAAGCTCACTGTGTCCATGCATTTCCACCAGCAATTACTTTCCCAGCTGCTGTTGAAAAAAGGAAAGCACACCAAATGGAATGGATTGTAGGCACCCAAGATAACACATTGCTGCTTGGGATGATTGCTTTAGACATTAACCTGACCTGGAAACAAGTGGTCTGTAGGCATTAGGAATAGAGAAGGTCATTAATAAATCGTATTCAAATTCAAAGGTTTTTTTGTGCTGCTTTTGCCCAGCTGTGTTAGTAATAGCTTGACCAGACTTCAGCAAAAAGCCTAGTGAATCCATTAGGTGTAGGTCACCGATTCAAGCAGATTAACAGTAGCAGAAATATGCGTTAAGTGAAGGACGAATTACTGGTGTCTGTCTAACTGCTTCTAGTGTCCTCCTTTGCAGTTAAAGCTAATTTCAGTCACTTATTGGCAGGCAGCGGCACCAACAAGTGTGTGGGTCACGGAGACTAAACCATGCATTCATTGTGAAGTGGTCCCTTAAGGAAAAAGTGGGAGAGTGTTGGGGAAGCTTGAATGAAAGTTGCTCCTGTTCCATGGAAATGTAGAAAGCTTTGGGAACCAGAATTGTTGACACCTTCTGAGGCTTATAAACCCCCATGTTTTACAGAACTATTGCAGGCATGTATTGAAAATGAGAAGCCTAACATTGAGTTGAAATTACCACATAATAATCTGGAACATAAAAATTCATTGCTTTGTCACATTATCTCTTTATGATAAACTCTTTTCATCTAGTCTCGACAGTGACTCATTGGCAAAACATTTCAAGTGATTCAAATAAAGGGAAAAATTGAATACTAATTTATTTATTCAAGAAGAAACTCTCAAAAATTTGAAAACGATGTAAACCTTGCTCTCTTTCTGTGTTTGGATTTTAGCTTTCTAGTATTTTCAAGCACATAAAGCAGTACCTCATCCCATGCCACTTTGCAAAACATTGATAGCCAGTGTATCTCACCCCTCCAGCCTGTGATGCAATGTGTGATATTTAGTCTTCATATCCAGAACAATGATTTATCTTGTAGTAACAGCTTAAAAAGAAATGAACTGCATCCCATTACAGACACCGCATATTCTTTCAACGGAGAAGTGACAGCTATAGAAGATTTTCCGCTTTTGATAGCAAAACTGCATAGATATTTTATTACATTCTTACAGAGTTGAAAGTTACAGCACAGTCAACCTAATATATTTCTTGTCTGGCAGAACACATTGCATATCATGTTTTTTTGTGTTATGTGGTTTCTTTGGCTTTTTTTTCAAGATTGGTGTCAAGAAACACAAAGAGAAGTCCAGGGAATGGAGGATACTAGGTAACTGCCAGGTGCGCAAAGCTGTGTGTGTTGGTAACATATCTTCACCATAGCATAGAATGCATCTGATCAAGATTCGTCACGATCAGTGGCAACTGGAAAGCTAAGAGATGGACTGTAATTATGTAAGTAAGATATGTAGAAACTTTGGGTAATACGCATATTCCCCATGCCTTGGCAAGTCACCAATGCTGTCGTCACAGTTACAGCTTCATGAGCAACTTTTACATCACTATCCCCTCTAGTAACATCACAGACCCCAACCCACATGGACTATTTTGCTGCCATGTCACATTTATTTAATTGCTTTTCCACTGTCGAATCACAGCTGCTCTTGATATTGCCCAATCAACATTTTTCTCACTCAGCAAACATGTTTCGCATTATGTTTTCCCCAGATCAACAGGCATTCATTTTTCTGTCAGATGAAATTTTCAGCCCTTAGTCTCAAGTGCTGTAGGCTCCTTTCTCTCACTTCTGCTTGCTTTCTGACTGCATGATATTTTTCTAATCAAATATTGCTTCCGGCCTTTATTCAGAAGCTGTCCCTTGCAAATCACTGTGAGAGATGTGCAATGAAGTTTCGGTTGTTACTAAGTATTGTAGCTTTCCTAAAGGCATCTCTTCCCTTCCCCATACACAAATTTATGTGTTAATAGTAATCATTATCGTTTGTCTATGGTCAAGCATACACTGACCTCCACTGGGATTTACAGTCCTTGTTTCAAACAGTCTGTTTTGTTTTGCACGATTTGCTGTTTTTCTATCTATTCCACTATTGTATGGCTCTGTCAGCACGTACCGAAGGTGGGTGAGCGTGACAACAAGCAGCAGCTGGGTGGGGGGCTCGCTCACCCCCTCCCAGTGCTCAGCTCTCCAGCTGCCCATGACGGCAAGCACAGAAGCACAGGTCTGCGCCTGCGCTGCCCCGGGATGGTCTGTGGACCAGGGAAGGAGCAGACTGCTCCCGTCACTGTCACAACCCCGGCATGGCTGTGTGGGTGCCCTTTGGAGATCATAGAATATAACGTTTGGGCAGATTGTATTGCACGGCTTTGACCTTACCTGAGGAGCCCACCAAGAAGTAGTTTGAAGAATTTTTTAGTTATGGAAAAATGTTGCACAAGGATAACATGGAGGAATTGTATGACGCACAAATGCTAGTATTCAAAGATAGGTATCTGCAATTTTTTTGTTCAGTTTGGGGCCACTTGCGCAGATACACAAAGCAGCTGGTCTGCACCTGGTTTGTATCTAAAAAGACCTTTGGTCATGAATAAGTACATGACTAACAATAACATTACAGGTCTGATTTACTTACACTTATAAAACCTCAACTTCAATATGGGTGCCCTGGAATAAGGGATGAGGCAATTATGTCAAGTTTTAATGCAGAATCACTTTATATTTACATTATTGAAAGTGAAATTTAAGGCCAAGAATGTGTATAGCCAGACATTGTTTAGGGGTTTAAGAACACAATTTCGTGTTTATTTTTCTGTCTGGAAGGTGGTTGATAATCCTGACAATCACCACATAGTCTGGCCCTTGGACTTTCAACGTTAACTGTTCTTATTGCCAGTCTGGATCTTCAATAACTAGATTCGAGGTAAAAATAAGAAAAAACAGAAGACATCTAATAGCAAAAAGAAGGTTCCATGAAAATAAAACCATTAGGGTTAGTTAACTCCTTATAGATTTGTTTTTGTAGTGTCTTATTTTTGTGATCGGATGTCTTCTTTCTGAATGACAGAAGGAACAAATTTGCCTTTTAGGGTCACTGTAATCAACAGTATAGTCCTTCAACTATTCTATTTTCTGTGAGCATGGTCAAGAGTGAAATGCTTTTCTATTGCAGTCCACCTGCTTTATTTAAACCACAGACTGCAATGATGATCTTTTCACTTACCATTGCTCCACAATCCCCAAAACTGTCTCTTCCATCCCAGGTATGAGAAGGAAATAAAGCATACTTGCTGCTGAGCTTAAGTGGAGCTCTTTAATAGGAAAACTACATTTTACTTAGGAGAATAACATCTTGTGGCAGGGCTATGGCAACAGTAACACCTCTACTGCCAGAAAACACTTAGTCTGGGTGGCTCAGATGGCCCCAAATATTTAAGAGCGTTTTTCTTATACTGCAAATTCCCTATGGTACATTATTTTCTGCTGAGAGCTAATAACTACCTTGTCTGTAAAGCAACTGGTCTTAAGTTTATTAGCTTGCAAGACAGAAAAATAACAGACACACATCACTGACATTTAACAAAGATATCTTTCATGTGTTTCTGTATTTTTTCATATGCACCACACGTTTCTCTTTAGTTAGAAAAACATATTTTGAACCACATTCTGAGTAACTTCTTATGAAGCAAAGAACATTTTCCAAAAAGTCTTTAATGCTTTACCAAATACTGAGTCCCATTTCAGAAAGTTCTGAAGGTTTTTGCAAAAGAAATAACATGCCAGCTTCCCCAGTGAAAGCTGTTTCACCCTTCCCACAGCAGCCATACTGTTTTCCTTGGCATCATGGGAGAACGTCCTCCTATTCCTGCGCTGAAGTGGAAACCATCACAGAAATAATTTTCACGTGGAAGTGACTTCTTCAGACAGTATAAATCCCTATTTACAGATCTTTAGAAGTGTAATGTTAGTTTATACCTTTTGAGTGGAGGTGTGGGTCACAAGAAGGTGATGCACGTGACCACTCCAGAGCAAAGGCGTAGTGACAGTACATTTCGGTGGTTAAACAGAAGAGCTTTCCACTAGCTGGATACATCTTGCGGTTAGGTGATAAGCACAGAAGGCCATCCAGTCAAACTGAAATATTTCTGTTCTGGAAGGAGTCCACTTTCAGATAATATTTTTAGCCAGAGTATAGTGAGACTATAAGGAGGTAAAAGCCACCTTCAGCTCCTGTATTTTTGATACGTAAATCTGTACAAATTAACTGGTGCTCAGTGACACAGAGCACATTGTTGCTGGTTTCCTCTTACAGTGACCATGTCCTCTTGAAATAACAGCAAACCACCAGTGAACTTATCAAGGGCACAATAACAGCAGGTACTATGGAAAAAATGAGGAAAAAAGTGGCATGTTTGGTAAAATTATTTCTATTTTAAACTGGCCTCTACAGTTTTTGGAATGTGAATTTTGGTGTGAAAAGAAGAATTTGAAAAGTTGCTCCTGCCAAGTGATGCAGCTTTTGAGCTGAACCATGTGGAACTTCAAAAGCTGAAGCTGAATGTTGTGAAAGTCCTCCTCGAGGGCCCAGGACTCTACTGAAGTCATGGCAAAAGTTTTGTTAGCTTAAATAGAAACAGAAAGAAGCCTACAATTATTCTTTTCTAAAGTCCTTGGAGAAGTCCAAATACCAGTTGCCCTGACTAGTAGTAAGAAAAATTAGCAGGGGAATAATAGATGTATGTCCTGGAATGTCAATATTAATGGCACGCACTGCAGTTCCAAACTGTCAATAACATGAAAAGCAGAAGGAACAACTTTCTGTGACCCAAGCACACACAAGGTCTACCCAAAAGCCTGCCTGGGTTGTATGTTAGAGGACAAGGAGCTGGCATAAAAAAATTCAGAAATGATCCAAGCTTCATGCTAAAGAGGAGAGATTATTTCTAGGGCTAAAGAGGAGGAATGCTGGTGTTTTATAGCCGAACAGTTTCATACGACTTGCAAGGAAGGTGTATATTTCTCTCTTTATTGGCTCGCCTACTTACAGGTGCACAGAGGTGCAATGTTTTATTATCCCAGAGACAGTGGAGCTTCAGCTGTGAGCTGGCAAACTCGTTGTCTCTGCGTGATCCACAAGAAAAGTAGACATTTGACAGGAAGATCTCCTTCTTCCTCCCCTTCTTCTGCTCCAAAACTTTGACATGTCAAAATGTTAACTTTTTTTCTATATGAGTGGATGTTGTTAATTGGATAAAAGCTATTTGGGTACACCACTTGTGGAAGAAAGCATAGAACATTGGGAAATGTTTGCAAAATGTGGATAGTACAACCCTGGGTTTTATTTGGACAGTTTCTCAGGCACTGCAGAAATGAAAGCATAATGCTTTTACATTTTGAATTTGAGATAAAATGGCTTTTTTGGAGGTGTTTCAATATGCCACTAGGAACAAAGTGGGCAAACAGCAAAAAAGGCTTCCTAAGAGGTACTGAATATTCACATGAGAGATGCAAACTAGCATTCCATGTATGATGAACACACTGAGGGTGTTCCAGGCAGCCTTATGGGAGGCAGTCTTATAGGATATAAATACCATTTACAGATTCTTTAATTGCTGCTAGATAACACAGTAGATCCAGTATTTCCCTTGTTTTGGGTTATTTTATGACTACATCAAATTCAGACTTTAGAGTATCTTGAGTCATAGATTCTGTTTTATCTTAAAATCAACGAGAACAGTGGTGATACAAACTGTTTTAATGAGTAAGCACTGCTGCTATTTACAGTATTTTATCTCTGAATATGACCCTTAGATCTGTAGGAATTACTGTCTGAGAGAACCCAAGGACACACATTTACATATTTACGAGTTTTGTATAAGGGCAGGTTGAACATTGAAAGCCTTTACATTCTTTTTCCATGGAGAACAATAACAGTAGCAAAACTATGGTGCCTGCAAAACAGGGTGGAGATGCGTTCTCAGGTCCATACATACCTTGTCCCCATCCACCTTGCAGCAGTTTTTTCAGTCAGTGGAGGTTTTTTTCCTCTAGCACTGTAGACTCATTTCCATCCAGCTCCTGACTCTACTACAGATGCTGACAGGAGAAGAAAAGGGGTATTTGGGTGTATTATGCCTCTGCCTACCATTTTTCTGAAGCATTTTTCTTCTTGTGGTTATTCATGTGCTTTCAGCAATAATTTTGAAGGTCTATTGATTTAGAATAAAATGTAACTGGTACTATTTTGAGAGTAATCATATTCCCAAGTTTCTTCTTCTTTATGTAGACATTAAATGAACACAAAAAGGCTTGCGTCCTCTGGACCACTCAAGCAGCAGTAAGGTCAAAAAAACTGGAAGCTGGGGAGGGGAAGGTGGCAAAACCATTTTTAAATCTGGGGAGCTTCTTTCAAAAACTGAGTTGCTTAGTATTTAGAGTGGATCTGTCCTGCCATCTCCTTGTGTTTGGAGGAAACATTTGTGTGGTTGACCGGAGACAATTTACGGATTGTGGAGGTAAACTTGGGGCTTGCAATCAGCCCCTTATCCGTCTGCACATACTGCTCCTGTGTAATTAATACGTGCTATATTAATCGTGGGTAAACATTCCTGTATGTGTGGTTGACCAAATAGTTCTGCTTTGACTAATACATATCCTAGGCTGATAAAAAAAATACTTTAATACTACCACCAAATACAATGGTTTTCTGTAACAGTTAGAGCATATAGTTTGTAATTTGAAGCTGTTGTAAAAATGCAGAGACATGTATTTGTGGGTTTTCACATACCATCTGAAGGATGTTTTCAGATATTTCCCTATTTATTGTTTAAAATTATAGCATAGTCTTAAAGTTCAGTTTTAAAACTCTGACCTTTTAAAAAATATTCAGAGTTCATCAATATCTTTTTTTAAAATTTACTTCATTTGTCTCTTTTCAAAAGTAAATCGATTTCTGATAAAATGCAACTAATGCTATATGTAGTCTGTAAACATAGGATTATGGGCTTGAATTTCAAAATTCTGGAGTCTTAAATATTTATTCAGATGAGTCCCTTTAGCAGAATATATTTTTAGTTCTTTTCTTTGCAATGCTAACATACAACAAAACCTACCACTTGAAGTTCAGAAATCTACTTCTGTTCCTTTTCCGTTCTCTGAAAAAACTAAATGGGATTTAAGTTTCCATAGTTGTTGCACAGTAGTGACTTGCAGATATTAATTCTTGGCACAAATAATGTAGTCTGCAAAAGACATTCAAAGGCAAAGGTTTACTTGTGTACTTTTATATTGTCCTCAGCTCCTAAAATGGGCCGAAATTCATGCAGTGCTGAGTAGAAAATATGTGCCATGGAAAAGGGCTTTACATTTGGGAAAGGCAAAAAGAAGACCCAAAAAATTTAGGTTTTCCATCTTTCTTTCAGTCAGTGTCATTAAGTGGTAAGAACATATATATAAAAAGAAACCCCTATCTACTTGTGAGAAATCTATTTTAAACTATCAGCAGGATGAGGAAAATAGCGTGTGCTGCTCTGACATAACATTTACTTTACAGGAACAGATAGCAAGTTGTATTTTGCAGCACTGGAGGCACTTTAAACACATATTTGTAGTTGCCAGGTTATAAAGGTGCGCTCTGGGTTCCCCGAACTTCATTGTTACAGGAAAATAATATTCTTTTCTAAAACTGGAAAACTGATATCCAGAGATTCCTGCCTTGACTGGTAAAGATGCATAAGCATATCAATATCTCAGCCACAGCAGAAAGATTAATAAAAGTATATAGCGTAGTTATAATGAACTAATTTTTTTCCACAGAACTGCACTATAAATGGCATTATGGCTATACCTGGAATTGCAATTTGCACATTATCTGGGCCTGATACAATTTGGGACATTTATTTTCCCTCACTATAGTAGTTTGTAAATGAAGTGACACCATTAACTGAAGAGTCTACAAATGAGCGCTAATTATGTGACCAGCTTGAGTCAAATGGGATGAGTTCTCATTTTACTTTAATTGATCACTTCAGTTCTTACTTGACAGCACAAAATAATTAATAACGTGACAACTATTAATTGGGAAATATACATTGTAAATGACACTTCCAGGGTTTTATATGTGTGATAGGATTTTATAACATGATAAATTATCTAGGTGAAATTGTGTTAAAGTATTTGTTATATTTTTACTTCACAGATTTCAGGAACAATGAAAGTAAGTATATTATAGGAAAAATGCTGCTGAAAATGGGATTAATACCTATTAATAAACTCTTTAGCCTTTAGTTAAATTGGATTGGTTTGAATTTAATTATACTAATAGTGGAATACTAAAATTTATTATCAGAACTTTATTTTTACGAATAAAAATGGAATAAGAACTTCATAACCTGTGCTTAAGCTGAAGACTCATCTATAAACAATGTTCAATACAGTTTAGTTTATTAATGATGTAAAAGCCAAGTTGTCAATCTGAAAAGAAGAAAAAACTTCAAGTATTTTGAGATTTTAAAGGCTCTTTATGTTTCTTTATCATTTGTTTTCTGTCTGATGAAAAACTAGGTACAAAATATTCTAAAACTTATGTTTTCTATAAAATTAACGTTATTTAGAGGTCTCACTGAAGTTGTACCAAGGTGAACTTATGGCTAAACTTTTTAAGACAATCAGTAAGATGAAATTTTTGAAAGATTTAGTACAAAAGCAGAAGACAAGAGCAAAACAAACCTAATAAACCTCCTAACTCCTAGGTTCCCTGTCTCCTGCTTCACCAGATCTATCTGCTCTCATTTAGGTGGGCTTCATCCCAGAAAACAGTCTGTCCCACCAGGGATTTTAAGACTAAGACTTTAATGAATGCTAACATTAGAAGTGCACACAGACCTCTCCAACAGAAAGTAACTGAGATAAGAGAAATAAAATTTAAAAACTGATAGTAATTTTTACGTCGGTAATAAAGTCAGTTATTTTTAGGAACATTTTAATACAGATATTTACAGTGTAAACCTATTGCAAATTTTAATGAAGTATTGGTAAAAGCTGTTTATATCTTTTCTCATGGAAAGGGTTCTTAGAGTAAATATGTATAAATATGTGCATGCAAAGATGTTTCAGAGGAATCATAAACTGAATAAAGACTGTACTGAAGAAACTAGACTCTTCTTCCTGTCTGACAGTAAAAGTCAAATCCCTTGAGGCTTTGTTTGAACAATTTCATCTACCCTAACGACGTTGAGAGGGAAAGCTCTTGAAATTACAAGAACACTATAGACAACATTGAGCTCTTTAGTCCCTTAGCTGTTAGACCTTTACAGGTTTACTGCTGGACTAAACTCACTAACTACTGGCTCTGTAATAGTCCCCAGACCAAATTTTACAACTTCCATTTCAACTTCCATCTTCAGCTCAGTTTTTCACCCACTGTCCTTGTTAAATCCTTACATGAGTACTAGCTTAATTTCAGGGAGAATACTGGGGCTTTTGATCTGTGGGAGATGGGGTGAGTTTTGCATTATTTTATACTCCTTACATCATCCACATATTTTAATGCAAAACACTAGAAACAACAAATTCATGAGAAAAATAACAGTAATATTCTTCTGTCAAAAATCTAATTCATACCTACTGTTTAAATAACCTAATTTCTGACATAAGAGTCCTCTTTTAAAACACTGTAGCACCAGATTCCTTGGCAATCAGTCTTTCGTCCACAAACCAATTTTTTTCATGCTTTCCTTCACCTACACCACCACATCAGTATAAATTAGTGGGATAATATTCTGTAAATTACATCTCAGAAAGGCATTTGTACATAAGAAAATGGAAACCTAGTGGGAAAATGTTTAAGGCATATTTATATGAAAAAGGTCTGCAGAAATAACTATAAGCAAAATCTTTGAATATGGGTGACACAAAGATTTAGAGTCTCTTTAAATCCATATTTTTTTATAAAGGGATACATTGATATTTTCACTTAATGGGAAATATGTTAATTTGAAAGTTATGAGCAGGTTTGCCTACTAAGTCTACCTTTGGGACTGAAATGTAGAAATTCTTTGTTATTTGTACTTCGTATTTCATTGACAGTACTAAATACCACCACTTTGATAATGAATTTGACTTGTAGATTGTTTTTTGTAGGTTGTATTATCATATTTTCAAAGGACCAACACAAGTCTGCCCAGAAACATGTGAAGGCTATTTTACACAAACACCTGACCAAAAAAAAAAATATATATATATTCTAAAGTCATGAATTGTAAAACGGAACAATGAACATTGTGTATGAAATAAGATCTTGTCCGAGGTAAAAAATATATGTGGAGCTGGAGGTGGATATATTTTTCATTCCAGTTCTATACTGTCTCTATACCTACCACATCTCTCTTACCTATCATACAGTGGAATGCATTTACTCTGCATCTTAGACTTGTGTGGTTATGTCCTGGCTTCGGCCAACACAGGGTTAATTTTCACTGGAATCCAGGAAGGGAATCCAGGAAGGGACACAGCCGGGCGGGCTGACCCCACCTGGCCAAACAGAGCCGGGTATTCCATACCATGTGCCGTCATGCTGGGTTCCGGTGTGGGGGGGGAACTCTCTCGCGGCTCGGGAGGGCACAGCGGCGGTGCAGTCCGACAGAGTGGTTCTGTTGTGCTGGTTTGTTTTGTGTATTCCCCTTATCTGTATCGTTGTTGTTCCTGTTCCCTCTGTTCGCTGTTCTGTTAAACTGCCCTTATCCCGACCCACCAGTTTCTGCCTGTTTCTTTCTATTCTCCTCCGCACCCCGGCGGGGGCAGGGGCGGCCGCGTGGCGCTTTTGTTGCCGGCCGCAGCCCAAACCAGAACAGGTTAATTAAAAAAAGAGTGTGTTCCTCAAGGATTTACACTCCAAATGAAGCCACCATAGAACATGAAAATAACAAATGGGAGAGTAGGAAATGAAGAACAGAGGATAAAGTCAATAAAAAATAAAGAACCAGAACTCCAGCTGCTGGAAATTAGCATAGTTCTATTGAAGCTTATGCAATTACACTAACTGAGCAATTGGTTCATTATTTTTATTTATTTTACCCTTTGTTCCTCCCCTTCATTGGAGCTTTGAGTTAACTGAGTAGAATTAACATCAGCTGAAGAGCAGTTCTAATGTGCATCCTGTTATGTAGCAAACTGGCATCTGTAAGGAGAGGGAACAGACAGAGTGGGTAGCTTCTGAGGAGGCCTTTGAGGGCAAAGCGTCCCTATTTACCCAGGCCATAGTTGTGCTCGAGTGTATACTCTCTTCCCCTCTCCCCCCCTTTTTTATTTGTCTTTTTTTCTGAAACACAAGTCACCCCAGGGGGAAATTTCACTGTTGATGTGGGTACAGAGGGCTGCACAAGGACACTGGACCTTCGGTGAGGGCAGGCGAGCCATCAAATGAGGTAGCAGCAGGTATCGTGAGGTTGTATCTATACTACATAAAAATACAGAAACTGAGCCTTCCCCCAGTCCCTGTGTATTTTTCCAACCCGTCCTCAGTGCTATCCCTAGCAAACCTGAGAGCTTGAGAGCAGGGCTGAAATGCGTACCACTGTGTTTGCGGTGTCGGTGGACCAGGTCTGAACTGTGCCTTCAGGAGATCACCAAGATGGCAGAAGACACGCGGCCTGTGGGAACGCGTGTCATGGGGTGGCAGCTGAGTAAATCATCACAGTAGTGGGGAAATAAGGATAGGAGTATGACTGCAAAGTTACAGTTTGTAATAAATGCAGTTTTTGAATGAGTTTGTTTAAATGTTCTTAAGATAATGGTGTGGGGTTTTTTTATAATGACTTTTAATTTTAACTTGGAACGCAAAATCTGTCCTTTTTATTAGAGCTTCATGAATAAATTGATGACTGTTTTGAAATTAATTTTCAGTACAAAAGACATTTCGTATCCAAATTTTATTTCCTGTAGTTGTTATGCAGTAAACCTCACCTGAATCAAAGATTTGATCCATTGCTCATTCACTGCTTACGTATATATATGGGCTTGTAGAGCATTACTTGGAAATGCATTAAAAGAATATTAATCTGTGAAGTTCTCTGAAGCAAGGAGTGCTAACAGTAAGTGGATTTGCAGTTTTAATTCATCTGCCTTTTGCATTAAGGTACAGTCTTTAATTACGTGTTCACACATACTCTAGGCAGTTTCCTACTATTTCTTCTTTCTTTTCATTATTCACTGCAAAGCCCTCTCACTTCTGTAGGGCATGAATTAAATGTGGAATTATACATTTGCTTGTGGTCTCATTTAGGACATTCATCAACATACCAGCTAGGTACCTGGAGAATATGAAGACATTTGTCTCCTTTTGACATACAGGGCTACTATTTCCATCTTACAGAGAGAGAACTTTAAGAGAGGGAGAGAGTTGTTTAAAAAGATATCAAGGAGAATTAAACTGGTAACAAAATGAGGCTTAGAGGGCAGGGTATCCTAAATTCAGGACTCATCTTCTTCCCTGAGATGAAACATCTTCTGTTTGGAGGTGTTGATTTTTTAATGGAAAAAAAGCAACTCAATCTGAACAATATGCCATTATGTGCAAATACAGCCGTCTCACTGTGCATGACTATTAGGAATTTGGCTAGGAAGCATTTTTACATAGATGTTAACTATCTGAGCTGCAAAGCTACCTTTTCTAAAACTCAGTCTCAGAGGATGTGGCTGTCTCTGAGGTCAGTTGTGAGACGGAGGAGCTTGTCGCCCTCCTGCTGCTGAGCGCTAGAAATTACGGGCTGCCTGGTTGAGGTCATAGCCCCATGCGTTCAGAGCATTTTTCAAATACAAATTAACTTTCACAGTACAAGGGAAAGTCACTTTTTTGACCTGTTGGCTCTCTCCATGCTGAATGTTAAAAGGATTACTGCAAACAATGGAGGGGTTGAACTTGAAATAATTTTTGATGACAAGAAGTACAAGACAACCCAGATATAAAGATGTATTTTAGCTACTAAAATAGAAAATACATTGCCACCAAATATGTCTTCAGCTGTGTGTGTTGTAATAGACTTTACTTGATACCAGTTGCCTAGTTCAAAATGTACTTCACCATCAGAACAAAAACCAGCAAAATTAATTATAATGAATTCAACAAAAATAGAGCAAAGCAATTTTCATTGCTGGTTTAACTACATGATCTAGTGGTTCTTTTTGACTCTTCAGATATTTGAGTAGGTAACAAACCGACATTTCTTTTAAGAACCAAACTTTTAAATTCGAGGAAGAAAACTGGATTCCCTGTTATAGTAATGAAAGTTATTTGGGGACATTTCTACTGATGTCAAAATATAAAGTGTAGAGACACCTCTTTATTAGTTCTCTTAAAGCTTTTCTATTTCTAATGGTCTTTTCGTGTTACTCATCCTACCGTGGTTCTGTGAAGAGATTAGTTTTGAAAACCATATCACTAGTAGAGGATTCCGTATTTTCATTTTTCATTCTGAATTCATTAGAAATACAGGTAAAATTATAGTCAGGGACTCTTATAAACTTCATGAAAAAGTAAAGAGATTTTTAATACATGTTATTCTTCTTCAGTATCACTCTTCTGCAGAGAAAACCTCTAACTTGATTACACATGTGATAATTTAATTTTATATAGCCACCAATAATAGCTATCATGAATGATTATCAAGATAACCTACCAGCAGCTAAGAAAAAAAGAGTGCCTTAATTCATGAAATATGTTAACACAGCACTGAGTTTTATTTCAAACATGTGGACCCCATTCACATTATTTTCCAATACAAAAACTTTAATTATATCTAATATGTGTTAATGAGAAAGAAACTCATACTCTAGTGGTAAAGCAGGTAGAGCTGTGGGTTTTTCACAAGTGTGGCATAAAATAGAGAGGAGATGGGTGCGGTGCTCAAAACTGGAGGCCTCATTGAGGAACGGAGTGGAGATGGAGAAGTTCCCAGGAGAGAGCTCAAGAAAGGAAAGCAAAAGCTATTACCCAATTATTAAGAGTCTATGTGTCCTTTTACTTCAAAGCTCTTTTTGAAGTTGGCAGTGATTTTTCATGAAGGACTGGTGGCTGCGATCAATGACAGTCTCATGCTTCTGCAGAAGGTTTTCTTTCTTAGCAATACGCTATGACAAAATACCCAGTGGGAAAATGTTTCTGGAGAGCCAAGTGTCAGCTACAATAGTGATCGATTTTCATTCAATGTGAAGATCTGCAGCTCCTACTTCTTGCCGCCAAATCATGGACTTCCCTGATTGCTAACATGCTTCAGTAGCTGTTCATAGTGTGCCAAGAATGAAACTGTACCTGCGATCTGAAGGAGGTAAAGTGTAAGTGAGCAAATGTATGAAGTAAAACTTTAGGAATTCTAGTAAAACCAGGTGAAAATGAAGAAAAGATGAAATAAGAACTGGTGTGAAATCGTGCTTAAACCTCAGACAGAACCTGAAAATGTATTTGTACTCTCTCAAAAACAGAGGCATGTGGAAGAACCCTGTGTGGCTCCCCTCTTATTGGTTCTTTTATTTTCTAATGAAAATTGCAAGTAACTGGCAGTCTTCCTGACTCAGCCTGGGAAAGGGGAGGGTCAAACTATGGTTCTTGGTGCAGAGCTATTTTAAAATCCAGGGAGGTTCTGGGTGAGGAATGTGCAGCAAATGTGACGAACAGGATTTACCGAGCAGCTGCAGAAAACACCACACTGCAGGCTCAGTGAGCCTGGTTTCTCCAGCACACACAAAATGCAGACCTCACTTTATGCTTGGATCAGCTGTGTGGTACCTGGAGCATCAGTGTGGCCAGGATCAAATGCTGCCCGTTGCCCTGTGTCAGTGGGCAAAAAACACTCTGTAAAACTCAGTATTAACTCTCATGTGAGACAAAGATTTGCCTAATTCTCTGACTTGGTACAGGTTGGATCATGTTCTGAGACTTACAGTTGTCTTTTATAGTTCTAGCAAAATGTGTTTTTCCCGTTCAATCTGATGATAATTCTTCTTGCTGTCTTGTAACTGTTCAGTCTTTTCTTGAATGTTAAAAAATTCTTAGCTTTGATGCTATCTTGATGCAAAGAAAGGCTCATTTTGCACTACATTAAGAAGTCTTTACTTTGTCAGTAAAGCTAGGTAAAAAGGGCAGGCTAATAAAGTTTTATTTCCAAAATAGCTTGATTTTTTGAAAAAATGTTGTTGTTGGGGTTTTGATTGGTTTTGCTTTTTTACAACTTGTAGAAAAATAGTTAAGAAAAAAGTTACAGAAACACATAGAGGAATTGCTTAGGAAATTCTATACCTTAAACCATATTTTTAATTTATCAGTCTCAAAACACAGAAGAAAATATTTTATTGGTAGGTATTGATATTTGAATCTTTAATTCCAGTTTGTTTCTTTGCCTGTCTCCTCCTGGGGCCCTTGCTGCCCCGGTAACTTGATTTGTGAACAATGTAACTTCCTTGGACAGGAATTAAAAGAACAATGGTATATTAGCTTTGATTACCTCCCTCCAGCTTATGGGGCACAATTTAGTTAAGTTTTTTGCTATTTTATCTCAGAGAAGATTGATACAGGAGAAAGATCAGCTCTTCTTGGCCCTTTCCTTACTTTTCTGTCAGCATAGTGAAATGTAGCTATCTGTGCAGTGAAATGTAGCAGTTGCATAGGAAAAGGATATGTCATTTATATGCAATATAAACTTCAAATTACTGAAATTATCTTATCTTCCTCAAAAAAATGAATGCATTATTGAATAGTTTTTCTATATTTTTAAGAAAAATTGTCTTCAAGAATATTAAATTGGAGCACTATTTTTATAATTAAGCGGCAAAGCTCACTTTCAGTATAATTTTTATTAAGTGCTTTTTAACTTAGAGCTCTGATATTCCTAAGGGTGCTTGCCTAGCTCACAGTTAGGATAACGCAAATGACAAATGTATATTACTTTTAAAGAGTAAAATTAAAATTATTTTTCATTTAATAATGAGGAAGAATTATATGGCTTTCTCCATTGGATGTGTTTACATGGATAAATTCTTGATAATAGAAAAGAGCACACTTCCTAATATCTACCTGTATTGTACTCTTAAATTCCCTTAAATGCTCAAATTCAGTTACCAAAGCGAACATTCTAACACAGGCAGCTTTCATTTTGATAATAAGATTGTTATCATCATTACATTAATGAGAAAACTGTAGAATGAGTTGAGTCCTGAGGGAAACTGTCTATTTGACAGACATCATAGCTGTTTCCATGGTGCAAAGATAGTTGCATATGAAAATACAGCACATGTCCTGAGAAAGACTTCTCCCACTGTAACTGGTTGCATGAAGCAACAAAATATTGGATAATTTCAGAGTTCTATTTTGTGTATGAACGGGATTTGGCAACAACACGTGCTCCAGAAAATTTTTTACTGGGTAAAGTCTGGCTGGTGAGTTCTGCCTTTCTGTCTGATGTAAACATTTATCCATTGGATTAATTATTTATGGTCTGGCCTTTCTATAAAACTACTGTTGTATTTCTATTTACTGGTTTTAATACATTGTCTATGTGGGTGGGCAAAATGATATTGCAGTGCATACCTCCTGTGCCAGCTGGCCACCTAAATGTCTGACTGTGTGTGTTCAGCTTTGTTCAGTTGCCACATGACATGATGCAGGGCTGTGACCCCGGTGATACTCCTGCTTGTAAATGTAAGCTGGGCTATAAAAATTGCTGTGATTCCGTCAACAGTAGGTTCCTCTGTGATGTTTTCTGAACTCCTCTGTTTGCTGAACCCAGTAGAAATAAAGTTTTTCACAGCTAGAAAAGTAAAATGTATTTGGAATGGGACCTGAATGTAAAGATTATTAAAATATGTTTTGCTTATAGTCTACCAAAAGAGTTCACAACTACTGCAAAGCCCTGTTCTTTTTCAAAACCCCAGGTGTCATTGTAGGTTTGAAATGCTTTCTTCAGAGGTAGACAGAAACGCAGAGTTTTGGGGGTTACCCTTGCTTAATGTGATACTCTACATTAGGCTTCTGCTGAAATTCTGCCAGATAGGGAGGATGAATACTACAATGTGTCTAAGCACATCATAACTTTGAGGACTAAAGCGATATTTCAAGGAATTGCTGTTACTGCTCTGTCTATGAACATCTGGAGGTCACCACTATGAATTATGTCTTGTCTTCAGCAGCGACATTGGTTTTTGCAGAATACAGCAGATACAAGAACTAGTGGACAGAAAATGGAAATGGCTTTCTGAGAAACTGCAACTGCATGCTTGACTTGTCTAGATACTCTTTCTTAAGGAGTATTTGGTACTGGGCACTGTTAGAGGCTAGTTGGACTTCTCATACAACCCTAAACAAATACATTTTATGAAGAGTGAAATAGTATTGACTAGTTGAAGTACAATATTTTGTGACCGGATGTTAATAAGAACCGTACCGAGAGGTGAACAACATATTGGCAAGTGTTTTCAAGTACTGATATTCTTCAGATATACTGACAGAAACAGATAACATGCTAGTAACTCCTACGAGTAGGTTTTCAGGATTCTACTGTTATTTTGCCAGGGAACATAAACTCAACGCTAACCACTTGTCAGAGTCCTCAGAATGATTCCCACCAACAAGGAAAGTGAGGACCTTACTGCTGCCACCCTTGCTCCCACCACTTTGGCCTCCTGGAGACAAACTCCAGCAGCAGCACTGGGAAACCAGCAAAAAGCAGAGACAGGAGGAGCTTGCGGAGTTGTGGGATAAAATTAGATGAGGTACCAGCAGCAAAATATCTCTGTGCTTTTGATGGCACTTGCAAAGGATGAGACTTCCAAAAGGACTTCATGCTATCCTGATGAACCCAAAGGTGAGTTCACCTAGTGTGCTTTTGAAAATGTAACACTTTTACTGTGACTACAGGCAGTAAGAATTGGTTCACAAAAGTGTTTTGTGTTTCATCTCTTGCTGTCATTTCCTTTGACTTCAGCTCTGCTTTCTGCTGCAGGCTGCTCCTGATAAACTCACTGCATGCCAGGACCAGGCCTCTCATGTGGGTGATGGAATCGCAGGATGGATAGTTTGGAAACACTAATGCTGTTTACAAAACTTCCCGCTTATCTCTGCTAGTCTCTGAGTCAGCTATACTTAAATGGAACTGAATGGCTACTCCAGCCCCAAACTATTTCTGACCATTTTAATCCAAATAAAATAGGTTGCAGGTATAATGCATTTTTCTCTGAAAATAATATACAATTAAAAAAAAAACAAAGCAAACCACCTAGACACATGATCTCAGTTTTGAAGTATGATGAAGATTGACAAAGTAATCTGGAAAGGAGGCAGGAAAGTCATGCTGAAGTTTAAAAAAAAGAATCATACAGTATTTTAAGACTAACCTCAGGGTTCCTTGAATACAAAATAACGGCATTTACTGAAAAGACATTTTACGTTATTTTGGATATGTGTTTAATTCTCTGGCTTCTCTGTAATACATAAAAGTCAGCTTTCTGTTCCATTCACAAAGGCCATGAGATGTGACTGGAGGTAATAGACCTAATTCCACTGAGTTCAGGGGACTGAGTCAAGGGATTGAATCTGCTCCCTAAAGGTGTTCAAGAGTAGGTTATGTCATCTAAGGTTTGCTAATTCCCTTTTGGTGCACCAAATGTAGAATATATGTTTTCTTACACTTTTCCTCACTTAGAAGCAAGTCACACAATATTCACACACATAATTACTGATCCTTCTCATTAAACATAGTTTTTACATCACTACAGAATTTCTGTTCTTGTTAAAAATTTTTTTAACAACTATTTTTTCTGTTTTTCCCTAGAATCAGTGGAGAAGTTTTCCTTCTGTATTGCTTTCTAATACAGTGCACTGCATCACAGGTGATCCTAGGTTTGGTACACATAAATGATACAGCAAATCATCGGTGGTGAGAGAATATTTCTGAGGAAGCCTTGATACTGGGGAGCCACTATATCTCTTTATATGTCTGAATCGGCTTATTGCCATATGAATCTATAAAAGAGCATTATCTTATGCATCTGTGTACTGATTTCTTTGAATAGTTACATACAAATTCTACCAGGACATGTAAAAATGTGTACAATATTTGGGAAGAAGCAAAATTCCCATCCCGAGGGGGTCCATTACTGTTTCTTTTTTGCAGGAGTAACAGCAGAGAAAACTCCAGGTCTTTCTCTAAAGTTGTAGTCAATGTCTCAGGGTCACAAAGGAAATGTTTTCTCAGTCAGATTTTCCTCCCTTTTAGACATGTTTTGGTCTTTGCTTTATTTTAACTGTGTTTTCTGTTTCCCCTTTTTCGGGAGAACACAAGACCCATCCTGACTAGGCGAGATGAACCCTTATCCCTGCTTTGTGTCCCCCTTTCTCCTGCCCTTCCCAGCTCACCTTGCATTACAGCACAGATTGCCGTGCGTTCGACCCACGGGCAACTTGGTTTATGTCAGTTCGGTGTCAGATTTGGGCAATCAGCATGTGACATTGCGGCAGTGTTTGTGGATTGATGGTGACTAGCTAATGCTGTCGTAATGTGTTTCTCATCTGTTGGTCCTTTCAGACTGTTCTTCAGAGTTCAGGTCCCGATCTCAATTAATCGCAGTGATTCTAAACATTCAGAGCTGGCTGATGATTACTGTGGTATCAGAGATAGGGGCAGCTAATGAGTGAGAGCCGGGGTCTCATGGGGCTGCTGTGCACTAAACTCCTGTTTGACATTAGACATGGAAGCGTGGGTGAATGCAAGGCAGCAAATAAAAAAAAAAAGCATGATTTTTGTGATTGTTTTATTTCAAATTATTTCAAGTTTCAAATGAAGGTCACTGAATTAAATACAGATGTAGGGTAAGAGAAGCAAATATACTTAATCTGCTATTAACACACTTTAAAATGTATTTTTAAATACCTAGAACTGACTTATACTTCACTGAAATTTTACCATTGACTTCCAGAGCTCAAGCTCTATTCAACTTCGGTGGGTTCAGAGTCTCCTTCATGACTTTTAGATGCTGCTTCATGTTAGGAAGCTCCGTGCCCTACTTGAAGTCTGACTGTATTCTATCACTCAGATTTTGACATGAATTAATCGCTATTACCTCACTATTGGGAAATTTAAATACAGAAAATAGATCCATTTAACTGCATTGTTTCCTGATGTTGCCACTGGGCTGTTGTTTCATTTTTGATTTCTGGTACACGAAGATGTGACTGCCTGATCAGACCACTGAAGAAAAAAATATCTTCTAATAGAGCACAGATTTCATGGAAGCATCTACTTGTATTTCTTAAAAATAAACTGTTCCACAGTGTTCAGTTTTACTGCATTCTGCTGCTGTGTTATGATCACTCTTTTGCAGCTGATAAAATGAGTCTTTCGTAAATGAGGTTTAAAAACACCTTTGAAATCTTTTGAGACAAAAAGAGCATTGAGTAAGTATGAATCAGGCATTCAAAAAGAAGTGTGACATGAAGCAGAGTTTCATTACTGATTTCATGTATTCGAAAGAATAAAATGGCTAAATTTGTAACTCTTTAAGACAAATATAGCCAAAATGATAACGAAAGGAAAAAGGTTCTTTACTGTCTTCCTAGATTATAAATATAGCACTTGGTGTTGGACTGAAGGAGGTATGTTCTTAACGAGATTAAGGAAATATATGTCCCACTGGAGACTGCAGAGAATCAAACATTTCACTCTGGACCTCACAAGTTTTGTAAAATTACAGATTTAGTAAACAAACCATTTCATGTCTCTGTAAGGAACTTAGAGGGGATTTTGAAAGTCAAACACTGAGGACCCTTGCTTTGACTGTGGTGGTAAAAGTAACATCTGCCTCAGACATTTTAACAACAGATTGTTCAGATCATTCTTTTCAGCTATGGTAGGAGACTTGACAGATATAAGCCATCCTACTCCTTGTTTCTACACTTATATCTCTCAGCTGAACTAAATCTTACATCAAAGCACTCATATCAAGGACATTCAGATTTCATTATTTTACTTTTCTCTTTCAGTTGTTCAGTTCATTACTTTTGTGGTATCCTAATTAAAACAATAGCACAGAAAGAAAAGAAAAACAATCATTTTGTTGATTGCATCCCTGGGATGCCACAAAATATTTGTCTCCAAATCTGAGACAAAAGACCTGACTGAAATTTCTGTCACACTCATATACATCTACCAGTACCGACTCAGTATCCTCTGCAACTTGACTCAGACTGCTACCCACAAGTAAGTTATCCCAGTGTCCTGGGTTTGGCCAGGACAGGGTTAATTTTCACCGGACTCCAGGAAGGGGCACAGCCAGGGGGTGGGGGCTGACCCCACCTGGCCAAACAGAGCCTGGTATTCCATACCATGTGACGTCACGCTGGGTTCCTGGGGGAGGGGGCGGCGCGGCGGGAACTGACTCTCGCGGCTTGGGGGGGCGCGGCGCCTGTGCTGTTCGGGAGAGCGGCTGTCTGGGTCGTACGGTTCGTTGTTGTGTTTTCTCCTTATTTGTACCGTTGTTGTTCCTGTTTCCCTCTGTTTGCTGTTCTGTTAAACTGCCCTTATC
>Ga0065711_1026362_pt1 | contig 76056 bp, 40 predicted proteins | sample Hoacrofraction12_FD_59098 | JGI IMG/M metagenome (GOLD analysis project Ga0065711, IMG submission 59098) | Hoatzin crop microbial communities from Cojedes, Venezuela - Epithelial fraction 12 v2 (version 2) | ecosystem: Host-associated > Birds > Digestive system > Esophagus > Crop | place...
AAGACCAGGTTGGACAGGGCTCTGAGCAACCTGATCTAGTTAGTGGTGTCCCTGCTCGCTGCAGGGGGGTTGGACTAGATGACCTCTAGGGGTCCCTTCCGACCCAAAACTTTCTATGATTCTATGATTCACTCCATGGCTGACTAAGAGACTAAGGTAAAAGGGGCAAAATATAGATTGTTATTATGAGATGGAAGCAAGACAGAAAAATTTCTCATATTGTGTCTTTTTCGCTTCTATTTAATTTTGGAGGATAGCATAAAATTCTTACCTGGAGTGATGATTTTAAAGCTTAAGGAACACAACATGATTCTGTAATGTGACTCCATGATAATTTTCTTCTTTTATAAACCTGAGTTTAGCTTAATAGATTTCTATTCTAAAGTTAGGTTAGGACAAAGAAGAAAACATGGTGTGTTAAAATTTCAGAGCGAGATCAGCAAGCTCTATGAAAAAAAGAAAAAAGTTTAACTGGGAAGGTCAGCAACTCTTTAGCAAATTTATTATGAATAACTCAATTATATTGTATAATTCCCATGACTGCCAGAGACCTCATTGGTTACTCACAATGGTACAGCATTAGGATGCTGATAATGAGATGTTTATTTTAATAACTGTTCTCTATGTAGATGTACCAGTTTGCAGAAGCACTAGGTTAAGGATACTTCAGTTAAGTGACTCCTGAATGAATTTAATATAATAAGGAGGACAGATAGGTTTTCAACTCCGTAGCAACAGTAAAGAAAACAAGGCATCACTGGAGCATAGATCCTCTCATGCTGTTGTTTTTGCAAATACAATGTATTGCCTTTCAGCACGTTAGTTATTTCTGCTTAGGATGGTTATACCATATAAAGAACTCAGAATTTGAATTAAGAAAGGCTAGACACTTCTGACACTTCTGTTATGCAGCAGCTTACCCTAGGCAGAACAATTTTCCATGTTTCTTTGACACATACTCTTATAACTGGAATTGCACTGGAAACAAGGTAATTGGTACCTTCAGCAATGGTTGCAGATCCTGGCCTAAAATCAGGGATAAAAACTGTGGGGTTTGATTTTTACCAGAACATCCATGAGAAATTAGATTCTTTCTACATGTTCCTGTTTCTCATCTCCACTTTGCAGGCAAATCTAGGTTCTCTTTCCTGCCCCCATGAGATCTCTTTGACGAATACATTTCAGTATGTGAGCTATTACCCAGTGTAGAAAGTTGTCCTGAGAATCCAGCTGCAAGTCCATTTCTGTGCTCAAAGCCATTATCACTCTGTTTAGATCCAAAGGCGTTTGTAACATCTACAAACAATCAAGGAACACCTAAAGATGCAGTTCCAGCAACTGGAATTTAAAAATCCATTTCAAATACAGAGGTATGGTAATCTGTACAAAATTATTAGATGTCACACAACTACTGAACTATTTTGGCAATTTAGTCCTTAAAAATCTCTACCAATAACTATACTGCAAAACACAGAGGCATCAACACAGCATGATGCAAGTCTCTGATCTGAATCTTTAAAAATAAAGTGACCTAGAAATAATTTATTCATTTCTTACGTAGCTGAGGGTTTTGTGTTACACTCTGCAGACAGGAAATGTCTGGAGAGGATTTCATTTGCTACTTCTCATTGTCATTTCTGTTGAGGTGTCACTTACCCTCGTTAATCTTACAACAGACTCTGCCCAGCATCTTCCCATGTAAGCAAGAGACCCCTGTTGGGAAGTCAGAACAGGATGCCTGGTATAACTTCTAACATTTGGGCCAACACATCACACGTGATGCACGAAAATTTTTCTAGACAGCTTTCAGGGTTGTAGCTGCAGACACGCTTTCCCACTGCGGCTTTGCAAAAGCCTTTGGGAGAGAGTGCGCAGTCTCCTGTTATCTTTGCTTTGTCTGTGTTGGGTTTTGAGGAAACCCAAGACTTTCCCTGCCCAACACTTCAAGCTGTGTCGGCGTCAGTGCTGCTCCACAGACCCTCTGCTTTCTGTAGCTGATGCAGTGGTGTGTGGGTGAACCCAAATGGAAGCTCTCCAAGGAAGGGCCCATGAGTCTCCATCAGTATTAAGCAATCTCATTCATCAAAGATGCCCTTTAGCCAATACAATACCTCATCCCTACTGTGGATGGATTGGTTTAAAATTCATATGTAATATTACTACTTAGCAGCAACATGAAACAGGCTCACTGGCAAGTATACAAGGAAAACGTTGGGCAGGGCTATAGTAAGGTCTTTTAGAAGTAAAATACATGCACATACGGATGTATACATGTGTGTGTATGGATATGGATGCATAGGGAAAGGGATAGAGAAGGTGCTCCTTCTACACAGTCTCAAGTCTGACAAATAAAGGAACTGTCACATGTATGTTTGTCCTGTTAACAGAAAAGAGGTTACAAAGGGTCTCTACTGATTATTTCAATCTGTCATGCTTTCACATAAAAAAACACACCAAACGTATAATGAAAATATTTTAGTGGATGTTCAGTCACTTTGAAGCAAGTTATCGATCATGCTTTGCAAACACAAGATCTAACAGAGGGAAATTTTATCATTTTTTTCTCCAGAACAGAAAAAGAAGTATCAACCCAAAATTTATACTAGTTCATCTTCTTACACAAAGGAATTAAACTGTACAAGAATCAATTCAGGTTCATGACATCTGTTTTAACAACCATGATCAAGGCTAGATTTTCTGTTATAGTTTTTTACTTTGAGTCTTAAATGATAAGATGTCCCCTGGAGACTCTTTGTTAACATGTATCGTAGAATATACAACATATACATAATGCTCAGTTTTATTAATTTTAATTAAAATACTTTTCTGTGTTTTAAAAGCATTAACTCTATTTTCTGTATAATTCTGTTTAATCTTATCTGGATTATTTTCTTTATAAGATTAAGAATCCTGTGGGAACACTGGAACTGATTTAATTTAACACTGAACTGTAATTTAATCCCATACACAGATTTGCCTTTAACCCTATTCAAACCTCTGTTTTTGCCAGAAGACACTGTAATGATAATTTTCAAGCTTAGGCAGTAAAGGAAAAACAAACCCAGTTTTCAGGCAAGTCTAAAGGACAGAATGCCACAATAATAGCTGCTCATAGGATTTATTAAAGGAGCAATTCTTTAAAAAAAAGATGTCAGACCAAAGGAATTTGACAACAGCAGGAGATCCACATATAAATCACAGCAGAGGCAGTATTTAATGAAAAGAAAATTCATTGCTATTTTGCTTAATCCCACATTTTTTAATTGGGTGACTAGCCCTTTGGCTACATTTCTACATAAATTTAACCTGGTTAGGTATCTCTCTCCACCTTCTTTTCAATTATTGAAGCTGTAGATTCCTTAACAGTGAAATGAGGACCACAACACTTACCTGCTTTGCTGACCAGTCCATTTTTTAATTACTAAGGTACAGAAAAAGTCTTTCTACGTTTACACCCAATATAAACCTAATTTTTATAATCTGCAAGCGTTTCTTCCCTAAATTTTATCTTGACCTGAGTAAGGCAGTTCATTCCATGAACATTGTCCTCAGTCCTTCTGCCCTCTGTTTTATGGTCTCCACAGCCAGTATTAAAATACTTTATCATAGAAAATTCATCCTCCATGCCCGCAAACATATAAAATAAAAAAGTGAATGAATCTATACTTGCCTCCCATTCTGCTTTCAGTATACCACAGACTGTATGCGATGTGGAAGAGTGTGTGTAAAGTAGGGCAAAAAGGGAAGCAAAATTGCAAAATAAAATGGCTCTTCAAAATCAAGCAAAGGTGCTGTTTGGCGTTCACAAAATATCAGAAAGCTAAATGCAAATTTGCCCTTGGATAAAGAAATTGAAAGGAGAAAGACACTGGAAGGAAGTCAGGAGGTTGAGTAAAGTTTTCTTTTAAGTTCCAAGTGTCTGAAACAGAGTTTGACTCTCAGTGTTGCTGACATTGCGTAAAGTGAACCCACCAGCGAGATTTAGATGAAACCTAGGTAAACAGTGGCAGATTTCATGCTGTTCTAATACAGACCCCTGTGAAAGCAGAACTGTTCAGAAAATATATAATATACTTCAAGTATGGGGGCCTACGAACCTCAAGAGGCACCACTGCAATGGTTCTAGCTGAATGACTTCTAATTTGACACTGAAGAAGCAACCTACCAAGTAATAACTATGAAAACTGCACAGGGACAATAATTCAGCTGACTGTAGCTGTGTTTTAAGCACAAGGAGATCTGCTATATATTATTGCTAACCTTAACACAAAGCTTACTTTGCTATCAGATGATTGCCCTGTTTTTTAACATGTGTGATCCAAACAAAACACAAATCATGGAACATGTTGCAGAGTAAGCATAAACATGTTTGGTGTACCACATTTCATATACTAAAAGAAAAAAATAAAAGCAGTTGTAGCAGAAGAACTAACAAGAAAAACAATAATTCTCCCACTGAGATCACTGGTGAACCACGTGTGATTTCGCTGGACAGGGCAGGTAAAGTCTCTTTAGCTGTCTCATCTTAGCCAGGGCTCAATAGCAAAGCCCTGTTCCCTTACAAACACAAAGCTTCTGTTGTAGTTTAACCCGGCAGCTGACAACTAAGCACCAGACAGCCGCTTGCTCACCCCGCCCCTTCCCCCACAGGGCGATGGGGAGGAGAAATGAAAAAAAGATAAAACTCATGGGTTGAGATAAAGACAATTTAAAAGTAGAACAAAGGAAATACTAATACTAATACTGACACTTATAATGCTACTACTACTTATAATAATAATAATGATAATAATGAATATGCAAAACAAACTATATATACAAGACAATTTTCTCACCACCCAATGACCAAGTTGCAGTCAGCCCCCGAGCAGCGATCGCAGAATGCCAGCCTCCTGAATTGTGTGAAATTTGCGCAACTTCCACAAAAAGACCAAACGCCCAGAAAAGTTTGAACTACTGGACAAGAGAGAGGATTTGAACTCAAGGAAATAAACAGAGCCGATTCCTGCCCCCCGGCCAACCCCCATTCATAAACTGAGCATGATGTCTATGGTGTGGAGTACTTCCATTGGCCAGCTCAGGCTACCTGTCCAGATCCCTCAGGCTACCTGTCTGGCTCCCTCCCAGCTGCTGCACACCTGCTCATTAGCTGAATATGGGAAACTGGAAAAAGTCCTTGATTTCATAGCAACAACTAAACAAACCAGTGTTATGAACATTATTCTCCTACTAAATCTGAAGCATGGTAGCTACTGGGAGGGAAATTAACTCTATCCCCGTGGAAACCAGGACGCCTTCCTTCCTATATAGCACTTTCTAATTCAAAGAACAACTTGAACAGTAGCTGATCTGCACAACAGCTCAATGGCAAGCACAAGTATTATGCCCATTTCCCAGAGACACAGTGGACCTGAGCAGTACTGATCCAGCCCTGAACAGGAATTTAAAATTATGAGTTCTGGCCTCGCGCTAGTTCCTCTAGTCCCCATGAATCTAAAAGCAAACATTAAGGAGGAGAACAGTAATTTATTGATGCTGTTCTGCACAAGTATGCATAAGACATACTTAATTCCCAGCCCCTTGCTCTGCAGAGTCTGTGAGTACTTAAACCAGAATGTCTCATCACTTCAGTAATGACATCTCCAGAGATCTCCAATGTAGGGCGGATGGGCTACAAAATCTGGGAAAGTGACTGACTCTGTCTTTCTTGGTGCAAATGCTGATTCCCTAAAATAAGACCACAAGAAGCTGCTGCAACAAATATATGTTTATCAATTAATACCTGAGTTTTACTAATCATCTAGAGCCCTCTGGCTTTGAGAAATCCTTTAAAAAAAGTGTGACATGGGGGTGACAAATTAAGATGCACAAAAAATTTTGTATGCTGCGTAAGGAAAGTGCAAGACATAAAGTACAGAAATACACAGCAGAGACACAGCAAAAAACATAGATACCTCACTACATAATCAGTTTAGTACTCCAGTCATCAGTCAGGACTAATAGGAGCTGTACATTTTTATTCCACACTGCTTCAAAATCTGGGTCAGCCAAGAAAAGCCTCCCGGCTGCCTGCCGGAGCCCCGGCATCAGCCCGGCAGAGGGAGGCATTGCCAACGCCGACCGCTTCGAGGAGCCAGAAGGCAGCAAAACCGCTGCCTAAAAATCAAAATGCAACTCACAGCGATGTCCATTTTGTTTATAACACTATTTCTTTGAGGATTATGAAACTCTGGAAATGCTTAACACCTTCTGGAAGTCAAGGAACATTGTACTTACCACATCTCAGCAGACAAAGGTCTGACCTATACTGAATACAGGTAGGAATTGCTACGGTGTTCAGAGAAGATTTTAAAAGTTACTTGAAACATCATCAAGCTATTTGCAGGGTGTAGTGTCAGCAGCCATTATGGGAGCCCCATGCAGGTGGGGAGATGTGGGACACCAGCACCTTTACCTGACTGGAGTCTGGGACCCCGTCCTCGGCTGCACCCTTGGCATTAATTAGTTATCAGAAAAACACCCGGAAAGGTGGGGCATGCTACTGCCTCTCAGAGCTGAGGGCCGAGGAGATGACAAGAAAGGAGGCAAGGGCTGGCAGACCACACAAGCGTTTCAAACAGGAGGCGGTGAGTGGGGGCCGGGAGCAGCAACCGTCTCTGCCACCGCCTCCATGCCAGGCAAGGCCACCGGCTTGGGGCCAGCTCTCAGCTGGCGCTGTGGGGCCCTGTATCAGGTGGCTCGGCCATTCAGCCCGAAGGTAAAGCATATATCTATGCATACACAAGAAACATACACCGTCTGCGATTCTGAACCAAAAGCCAGAAGCAGCAACGTCTGCCTTCTCCTCAAGCAAAGGAGTTGGAAGGGGAAGGAAGAACATGTGGCTGTAGCACTGCCCTGGGAGCATGTGCAGCCCCTACGGTGACTCCTGTGTCAAAATCCACATAGTGGTTGTGAGTTTCATGAAATCAGCCTGTTGTCTGAGGAAGTTTTGTCCAGCTTGTGTCGAAGACTTTGTGAGTTTCCTCAGACCTCTGAGAGGTTTAGCTGTGCAAAGGCTCCACCATGTGCCTGGGCCTCTCAGGCACATTACACCCCTGCCTTGGCCTTGGTCCAGGTGTGCGCTGAGATGCTTTAGGTTTCTGTAGCTGTGCTGTGTAGCACTACACAATGAGACTGATGCTTCCAGGACGTGTTTGCCAGATCTACTGAAAATGAACTCGGTGTATGATACATCGCTGAAATGTTGTCTTTACTGCTTGTGCACAGAGCAAGTGTTTGGCACATAGGTACATGCTTCTGCCTGGGAAATCCCTTGTAGATACAGATGTGCAGAAAGGAGAGAGTAAGCAGCGGTTTGGTTGCAACAGGGAAAAGAACACTTTGGACGAAGTTTGCCCCAGAGGAACGACTCAAGCGCAGTGACTTCCCCATGTTTTCTAACACACCATGCTTAAAGACATAAACTTCAGCATCAAAGTGCAAGCCACTCTCCCACAGACATCTGCATGTCTTTAGCATTGCGTGCTTTCTATTATAAATAACAGTAACACCTTGCTTTTGTGGCAGGATTGCAAATAGAATCTCTTATAAAATCAGCCAGTGCTATGCAGACAGCTTCAGGCCCCTGCAATCAATACTTTATGGATAAGTTGATGTGTGCACTCTGAAGAAAATGAAAAGAAATGTACCATGTCAGTTTACATAATCCAGGAGCCGATAGCCTTCATTTTCAGAGCCACCAAAACGAAGATATAAAATAAGGAGATTTGGAGGCTGGAATTTAATCCTTGTATATTTTTCAGGGTTTTTTTTTCAAAAAATATCTCAAAACCTTTTTAGGGAGAGAAGAAAAAAGCAAGAGTGTCATAGCATTTCAGACATAGGCTGAAAAAACAGTGTAAGTTAGGGAAAATGCTGCATAAACACCACTCTTTCTGTATTATGCTGGCTGCCTGACATATTAGGTAAGTCAGTGAAAAGCAAAAGTTTTCAGTGCTTGTCATCTGAATTTACCTCAGAACTTCAGTTTTCAACATTTTTTAGGTTCCTGTGGCACCCAGAAAGAATACAAGGGGAATACTCCCGGGTCTGTAGACAACCAGAGCCAAACCCATGCTGTTAGAGCATGGTCTCACAGTCCCCTGCTCTCCTTGCAGTCTCCTTGCCTTTGTGGCTTTGTGGCTATTAGATTCATGTGTACGTGCAACCATAAAAGGTTGTTTCGATGATGAGGGCTCTTCAGCATGCCTTGTTTAAGCACCATGACTTTCATATGCAGGTGATGACCTCCACGAGCCCTGTCAGCTTCAGGTACTGATTATTCATCCGAACATGCACACGGGCACTCCTCCGCATATGGCTGGATGTGCACAAAATTGATGGCTAGGTTGGAAAATATTGTCTTGTATTAAACATGGAACCATTCCTATTCATGTTCATTCTCTCATTGTTTGAAATAGGTTTCAAGTAAGGGTCAATTTCTTCCCGTAGAATAATTTCAGACAGTTACTCTGACAATACAACTTATCAGATGTATTTATGCAAGAGAGATACTTGGCAGTTACATGAAAATGAAAAAAAAATCGATTTTCTATTGTTTTTAGCAAGCATCATGGCAATGGTTCTATAAATAAATAAATGTTAAAAAATAAACAGAGACATAACCTCATGTCTACCAAGTTGGCATTTAGGTGCCTAAATACCCTCACAAATCTGGAATACTATCATGCTGCAGGTGTTCATACCTCTCCAAGTTATTCTTTATGTTCAGTGGGAAAAAAAAAAAAAACAGCAAAGGACTTCGAGAAAGAAAGGAGAAATAGGTTGCCCTTTATGTAGACACTCAAGCCTGTATAGGAATATTTACATATATATCTTTACATTTGCAGATTTTTACATTTACTTTTTGCAAAATTTACAAAAATACCATGATTTGGACACCAATACAATTGATACTTATTATATGAATCTAGTACTTCTTTGACAATATTTGTGTTCCATTTAATCAGTTAAAGTCTCAAGAGAACAACTGGTAGCTGACTTCTGTCTTTCTAACCCAGGTTATCACTCAGATTATCCTAAATCCCCTAGCTTTTCTGCAACATGCTGGTAGAAACCACTTCATGGTAAGTGCCCAAGACTTTTAAGAGATGGACATCACTATCTAGGGAACCTTATAGTGAGGGCAGTGGCCCTGCTAGGAAAGCAAGGTTAGAGTTGCATGGAAGGTCCACCTTTCAATTCACTTGAACCAAGGGCTGAGGAAGAAGAAAGTATTTTAGGGTAAATGGAGATGTCAAAACTGACAAGGAAAAGTCAAAACAAAGCCGTCCACAGCAATCATTGTAGTGCCAATTATTCAAGAACAGAATCTGTTGCTAGGTACTGGCCAGGAAGAAAAGACATGTGCTGTCTTTCCTGTTTTCATCTTCCCCGTCATCTTGCCCCATTAAGTTATTTCTGTACTACTTTGTCTCCCCACTTTAGTCTTCCTTCTTGTGTTTTTCATCGCAGTGCCTCCCTAGAGCCTTTTCCTCATCCTGGGCTACTAATCTGTGGGATGATAAACCCGGGAGACAAAGCTTTTTCCTGCTGTTGCAGTCAGCTATTTTTTCTTTTTTTTTTTGTTCTTGCTCTGTCTGTTCTCCCATTCTTACTGATATCCTCTGAAACACACAGGGCAGAGGACAGCAAAGAAGTACAGAATGAGAGGCAAAGTATAAGTGAAGTTATTGCCCAATGCAGAAGAAGGCTCAAGTTACAACATCTTTAGAAGGAAAAACTATCAGAAGCAAGGTTTTAGAAGAAGAAATGTCTTCCCTGCTGACAGCACCGTGAGGGATAGCTTCAGGGCAGAATTTTAAAAGCAGAGGTTGTCTTGACCTCTCTCCTGCCTTGCATGGTGCTCAGCATGATAGAGCAGGGGAAAAAAAATTATACTGGGTCAGACAGAAAGATAGATCACATTGCAGAAGAGATGCAATAGCCCCCTGATTTTTCTGTGGCACTGGATGGCAAGAACTGGGATACTGCATTCAATATCACTACGAGAACGGTTCATGAACAGAGGGTTCAGAAAAAAGCAACAAAATAATTAAGGGGCTGGAGGGATTTACCTGTGAGGAAGATTAAAAGAACTAAATAAATATGTATAGTTTGGCTAAGCGATAACTAAGCAGAGGCACACTAACGGTCTACAAATATTTGACTGGCATACACACTAGGGAGGGAAAGGAATTACTTAGCATGAAACAAGCAGGTGTATCAGGAAGTAATGGGATGAAATTAAGAAATGAAAAATTGAGGCAGAATTTAAGGCAAATCCTCCTGACAATGAATTCTAATAGTCTGATGAAAACATACCAGCGTATGTGCAACAGGGAACAGTCCTGCATTGATAAGAAGGGGGACTTAAATGACTTGCTGGGCCTTTCCAATCTCAAATATTTATGATTCTATAATTAAGTATTATTAAATCTAACGATGTGCCATTTCTTTTTCCAGCAAATTCTGACTGTTGCCTCAGGTCAGAAGTGTGCAGTTATTTCGTAACTAAAGGTTATATTTTAACCCATGAATTCTACAATTAACTAGGCAAGTCTCTTTTTCTTTTTTTAACCTAAATTGAATTTCTGTTAATGCATTTTCTCTTATTCTCAAATAACAGCTATCTGCCCCTGCTAGCGACTCATAAATCCCTCTTTATGCAAGGCAAGCATGCATACTTCAGGCTGCGTGGCTCAATGCCTGAACCTGGTGAGCCTCAGGTTGAACACCTGCTGTGTTCAAGAGAACTGCTGTTCCAAAGCCCAGGTGGGCACAGAGACTCTTCTGACTCTGATGAAGAACTGCATGCAATGGAGAAACAAAAGGTTACACAGTATTGCCAACCAAGAAGTGCTTACGGAGCTTTGAACCTAGATCATGTCCACATGAAGAGCTGCATGTCACCGCTTAACCCTGTGACCCAGCACCATTTGTTAAAAGTAAACGGGTGTTTACGTGGTAGTTGCCCAAGCTCCCAGCCAGCATCGCAGCTGGTGGATAGTAAGTTTCTTCTATTTTACACTGGCAAACTCCTTCATTTTGGTGCATATGCCTGCTTCTGGCAACATATAGTCCAAAATGTCTCTGGAAATGTGTACAGGTCTAGGAAGAGATCAGAGGATGGCGGTGTCGTGTGAGCAGTCATTGTGGGGATCCAAGTGGTTTGTTCTGATCTGTCTCAGACAGCACGTACTGCCCGAGGTAGCTGTAGAAGACAGCGTTGTAGTTTTTGCTGATATTCTACCATTGGATGCGTTACACGCACAGGACCCAAAGAGAGTTTATTCAATATAATTCTTTGTGAATTATTGTATAAATATGCCTCCTCTCTGGGTAACAGTGCCGTTCACCTTCCACCGTGGAAGGGCATTTGTGATGCTTAATGTTTTTGTGATAGTTTCTTTTGGTTTCCCAGGTACTGCAGCTGCAGACTGGATAATTTACCAGCACTATATCAACTATTTATGACATTTATATTCACTTCATTCTTGAATACTTGCTTAAAGCTTTTTTATTATATGGCTTCAGTCATATATGAGGCTTTAGCCTCACCCAAGGCAGTAAATGACAGCAGAGTTTCATCTGGAATTAGAATGTGATGACAGTAATGCCTACAAACATGCTGCTGTAGCATGGCTAGCATGGGCTTCATCGTGAAGGAAGAAATGCATCTTTCCCCAGCCCCAGCACGTAGTCCCCTCTTTGTTATCTGCCACAGGAGTGCCTCTGATCTGCGAGACTGGTGCACTTGCCTGCCTGCAGGTCCGATAACTGATGTCCTGAGGAGATTAGAGACTGTGAGGGGCGGGGTATTTCTTTCTAAAGTGAGTAAATCCTTAGCAAATGATCCTGAGTGCTAGCATTAGAATATTCTGAACACTAATTAGCAGAAATCTATTTGCCAAATTTTTGCACTTTTAAGATAACCCTGTAGCAATCAAGCTGAAGTAGGATAATTAAACAAAGCAGGCTCTCCTCTCCCTCCTTCCCCCAATAACTCTGCGGACCTGCCTGTCGTTTCTCAGCACCTAATTGCTAAGATGCGAGTAGCTGATACGGAAGCTCAATTTGCTGTATGCATTTTACAGGAGGTACGGCTTCAGTACAGCTTCCTCACAAGGAGATAGCCAGAAGGTGCCCTGGCTGCTCGCGTGGGTAGCTCAGCACTGGACTGTGTCCAGCCAGTAGTAGGTGAAAAAGCTGTAGGCAAAGGAAGGGAAGAAAGAACGAAAAGATTTGCCCTTTCCCAAAGCAAGAACAGGCACAATCTTGATCTTTTCTTGAAACAAAAGGATTGTGAATCCAGTGTTGGCAGCAATGATAAATGTACTGAAGCTTGTAGATATTTGGGGTGCGAGATCTGGATTGCTGCTTGTCAGAACTTGTCTGTCTTTCTCATTTTCTGTCCAAAGCAGCAAGCAATTCAGCGATAACATACTACTGACAGCTCTTCATTAAGGTGCATCAAGCTTTAGCCATCAATTTAGCACACAGTCCTCTCTGCCTCCACAGCTTCTATTTAAAATCTTCTGAGGCACTTTATACATTGCCATTTTGGTCTCAAACCCATGAGAAGAGGGATTGTACTTTCACTTCTAGCCATGAAATAGAAAGACTTCTCCAAATCTGAATCTGTCAGGAACCGATAGCTTTTGCATTCTGGAAAGTCTTTTAGTGTATGCATTACAATGAACATCAGTTTAACCTATGTATGACCAGGTAAGGGAGAGAAAAGACCTTAGGTTTTCAGATAAAAAGGCATCAGATAAGACTCATGGTTTTTGACTATGAGTTGCTTAGAGTTTTTTACAGAATCCATCTTAGTTTTGTGTGCATTTTCATCTGTGATTGCTAGGTATTGTTCTACTTCCGTAACAGGCTTCACTGCTACTTCCACTGGGTAGTTCACATTTTTACCTTCTTAATTTTAGGCCATGCTTGCTTCTTGCAGATGCCCAGCCCCTGGGAAAATAAAGCAAAACAAAACAAACATCCAAATCCTGTACTTTTTATATCATTCTGCTTGTCTCTTACAGAAAATAAAGAGAAAATAAATTAACAGTGTTGTCTTATTTTCTGTAGGCTGTTTGCTTAACTTTTTAATTGGTTAGATTTTTCTGAACTTTTCTACGGTGACTATTGCTGCTCGTCTCTTCAGTTTATCGATTATTTCCGTAGCCCTCAGCGTAGACACTGTTCAAGAAAAATACTGATAAAAAATAAAAAGGCTTCTTTCTCAGGCTTCTGAACTGTAAATCAGGCACTTTGCATAGTTACCAAACAGAGCTAGAAATAATTTATACATTTCCTTTCATACAGAGTTTCTGCTGGGTAGGAAACAAAATACATACTTCTGGAGATGCACAAAACAAAACAGCAGCTTACTAATGCATAGAGATCAAATCACTTTTGGGTAGAATAAGAATGTTACAGTCCAGAGTTGGTGTGGTTTTCAGGTTATCTGAAAAAATAATGTCAACTCTTTCCTCACTGCATTTTTTTTTTTTTTTTTAATGAAAATGAGAAATAACTTTGTGCCACTGAGATACTCTTGGATTCAGGACATTTCCACACTCTACGACTCCTAGCAGAGCTCCTGGCTTACTTCTGTGAAGGTAATTTCACTGTGACAGCTGTGAGATAGCATCTATAGATTGTTCTGCAAAATGTAACTTTCCATTAGGAGCCGGGGTGACTATTCTCTAGCAATCAGAACTCTTTGATAAACATTTATTTTTGTCTGCTTTACCTTGACAAGACTGCCACAGTGTTTGGAACATCTGCTGGGCTGGATCTAACTATATGTCTTGTAGCTACTGGAAATCTATACAGTGACAGTTGCTAGCAGTGATAACACTGGTCAGACAAGCAACACCGCTTTTTGAAGTGTCCTGTTTACTATACCCCACCTCCCAGTGAAGATCTTGTCTCCTTACTGCTCAGGCTTAGCTGGGAGCGGGCTGATGAAGGATGAGGTGACACACTAAAATTGCACCGAGAGCTGTGCTTTTCGTATGCTCTTGTGTACGTCAGGGCAATTCCTGTCCCCCATGACTTTGTGGTCTCTCTGTGACCTAATGGTGGTGGTGGGCTGGAATTTCAGCTTGCTACCTCTACATTAATCCCTCTCCTGTAAGAGGCCAAAGGAGCTGGCTTTATCCACCAGTTTCCTCTCGGCAAGCAGCTCACCTTGGGTGGGGGAAATTCTGGACCAGACATTTGCAGCAACTTCAGATCCATACGGCACCACCTGGGCAACGCACAGTCAATGGAAGAGTAAAACTGCTATTTCCGTCTAATAAAATCCTCATTTGACATGAATGGATGTGCTTTTGTCATAACCAACTTAAGTCTTCTCCTTTTGCAAGAAAGCGGGCATCTCATTTCACTGAGCCAGCAGTCAATTTGATAATTTGCACAACTTCCTTGTTCGTCTTCAGGTTTACCATGACAGCAATACACTTTTTTTAAGATCACATAAGGTGATGGAGTTTCAAACTCCATAATTTCTATTCTTCCTGTGCTGTTGCTTTTTGCAGAGCATCTAATTTTCATTCCAGGGGTGGTGTACAGAGCAGCCCACTAGTTAACATAAGAAGTGGCCATCTGACAGAGACTGGGAAAGGACTTGGGCTTTCCGTTCTAATAATCACAAATGCCAGTAACAGTACGGGAGGAGAGACTCAAATACAAACAGATTAATTAGCAAGGACATTATTTATACACTGGGAATTCCTGGTGAATCTGGTGTCTGCTCTAATAACCCATGGACAAATCACCTTCCTGTGCTATAACGCCTTGGGGAGAGGGCCAGCAGAGAAAGACAACTCTAAGTTCCTGTCTAAAGCAAAGCAGATAAGAAGCAGCTTGAAAATCTGAAGGGAGAGACCCTGCATATGCATAAAGAGCAGAGTGATCCACATGGACACCTGCCCCTCACAACATCTCCTCTTGCTCCTGGCTAGATGTCTTACAGAGCAATCTGCGGTTAATATCAACTGGATTGCGGTACATGGGGATTTGAACACTCCAAGCTTGCTTTTCCTAATGCAGTGAAGCACAGGTGAATGTGGAGCTTTCAGAAGGAAAGACAGCTTGCTACGAAGGTCAAGGAAAGCTAAGAATGTCTTCCTTGCTTATGTATTCTTTATGAAAGCAATCTAGATTTCATGCACCACGTGAAAATGAATGAAAATGACCCCTTTATGACCTAACGTCTTTGGACCAGATTGTTAACTATTAAGGGGAAAAATGCTAATGTTTTCAGGGGACCCCAAATTCTTAAGAACAGCCCTTGCTTAAGAAAAATACAAAAGTAAGGTATCTATTAAACTTTTGACTTATACTTCACCCTTACCTATGAATCATGTCTTCCTCCTGTATTCCTGAGTCACTCCAGTGTTCAGTACTATTCAGAACTATTGAGAATAACATCTGAGTTTTTCAGAGAGGTTAAATTCATCTGCTATTCTGTAAAGAAATTAAAATGATCTTGAATGCACATTTTTGTTTTCTCTAGTTGGCCAATGAACATGCAGGAGCTGGGTATTTAATTACATGATGTAATTTGTCATATTTGTAGCTGCAATAGTGATAGTCCAGGCTGGTGTGAAGCTGTGGGGTTTTAGACAGAAAAGGATGGTGGTATTGAAATGCACAGTCCTTCAAAACATCTGAAGTTTGAAAAAGGAATGAAAAAAGAAAAACTTTCCACAACAGTTTTTAAAGACAAACACAACCGTATAATTTATGGTACATGGTAATTACTTCTCTGTTTGAAATGTTCACTATTTTCTCCCATTGTAATTTCACATACTGGATAATGAGTATCCTCTGCACAGAAACAACTGTAATGGCTGTGCGGCAGGAGGACAGTTACTTGATCATTCTACAATAAAAAGTTGTCTCACTTCTCAGTGCATGACTCAAATACAGGTGTGCAGAGGAGTAAAACTGAAAGGCCAGAATATTAAGTTAAAAAAAAAGAAAGAAACTCTGTTGAACAGTCCAGCAGAGCAAAGCAAAGTCATATTGTGCAAAAGTGATATGAACATGAACATCGGTTCATGAAGTGATATGAACATGAGCATGAAATTCGTGTTTTCGAACAATCCCCTGCTGATGACCCTTACAATATACCCATTGACTCCGTATGGAGGCAAAAGACTGACTCTTTTTGTTTCTGAAGGATTAGACACAAAACTTTAAATAACATTTCTGTGTAGAATTTTAGCTGCAGTACAAATTTTTAAAAACTGTCTAAGGATTCACTGCAAGAATATCACAGTTTTATCCAAACTCCCTTTCAGTTCTATGGTGCCCTGGCTTTGGTTAAAACAGAACCAATTCTCTTTTAGTGAAACATTCTTATAGCTAAGTTCTAAGTAACTGTATTTTTCTGAGGTTGGTTGCATATTTTACAGGCAGTGTACAATCTACTAGGAAGTAGACATTCAGTTTCCTGCTTAATACAAATCAATTGATGAAGGATTATATCACGGAAATTTTAGACTATGCAGGGAATACCTAGATCTGAAGTTAGCGTTGTGTTGGGTTTCTTTAAAAGCATTTGCTAAACTATTCTTTTTATCAGGCTTTAAATACACCTCACCAACTTTGGACTAAAAGCTGTGAAATAAATGCAGTAATAACATAATGTTTTTCAATTTGGTAATGGATAAGGAATTGAAGTTTATTACTGTTCCACTGGATACCTATGTTTCAGAATTCGTATAAATGTATCCTGTGTAAACATGGTAAATATTGTCAAAACAAGGCAAAGCCTAATGCTTCAACAGGGCGTAAACTTACTATGATAGAAGGATGGGTGTCAAGATATGCTTAAGGAAAAAAAAATATTTCCATAATTTATGAGTGATAAAGTTTGCATATACAGATCTTCACAAAGATTTGAATGGATACTTCAATCTTTTAAAAAAAATGTCTTTCACTTAAGTTGTTACAGTGCTATTCTGTATTTTAAACAGGGACAAATGCTTTTCCTCATGGAGATGATCCATCTGCTGAAAAACGGAGGGGAAAATAGAAAGGAGGAGATTCCTAAACAACAATATTGGTAGCTAAAAAACTACTCTTACAGTCAGTTTTCCTAAAGTAAATACGCAAACCGTAGTGAGGCAACAGACTAGAACAGTAAAACTGTGCCTGATCTCAACCAAACCAGAGAAATAATAAAAATCCCCCAAATCACAAGTCAAAAAAGTGTATAACGCAGTCTCATATGTAGTAGAATCCAAAGAATAATATTTAAATACAATGTCATCATCCTATTTCTACAAAAGTATAATTTCTATAATTCGCTAGAATGTTATGAATTTCAGTACACTGAAAATCGGTTTTAATTTAAACTACAAACCAATTCTCAGTACAAAGATAAAACTTAAAGAGGAAAAACAAATCTTATAGAATCCTCCCTGAATTAATACTGGATTTCTCCAAGTTCACATTACAATAATGCCATCGTCAAGGGACTCCTCATTTAACCTCACCTGACATTCCAAGCAGAATATTTTAAGGGTTGTGAAGTATGCAAACAGAAACTTCAATTAAAGACCGACTTCCTACATTGGCCAGCCTGTGAGAATCATGTGAAATATTATGTAACCAGACCAGTGCTTCAATAAACACCCACAGATGATGGAGAGGAGATTGTCAAAATTGAGGATCAGCATCCTAATTCCTTTCTTGGGTAGAGCCTAGGAAGATTAAGAGCTTGTTTACACAGCGGAGCAGGGGCTCCCTTCACACTCACCATGAGCTCAGCTTCTGCACGTTCAGATGACCTGCACTCACGCAGCCCAAATCTTATCATGCATTAACTTCTGAGATACAATATATTCTGCTCTCCTTTTGAAAATGTAGTAGATTCAGAGCGCATTAACTGAAGGCGTACTAATGTTTATTGGGTGCAGCTGGACCACACGCTCTCCTGGAGAGCTGCCAAGCGCTCTTGCAGAGGGACAGCCCTGCATGCCCACTCCTGCCCTTGCCTTTGACCTTCAGATGTTGCTGCCCAGCAAAATGCTGGCGTGCCACGAGGGTGAGTCCTTTGCTGGTGGCAAACACAACCCCGAGGTTGCACTGGTGATACGCCATAATCGACATAGCCACGCTCTGGCGTCAGAGCGTTGTCTGCCCCGAGTGGAAGAGACACCCTACCAGGAGGAAGGTGAAGGTCCGGGCTGCTGTGGTGACAAAGATGCCTCTTCAGGTGGCTGATTTGCCAGTGGCTCAGAGCTGGGTTTTTCTGCCCTTCTGGACTGAAAGGAGGGGCCAGCATGAACCTTTTTATGCCACTGGTGCAAACCCTGTCAAGCACTTTGCATAGGCAGCTTGTTAGTACCAAGAAAGCGATCCAGGCTTGCTCTTCTTTTTTTTTTCTTGACTCTTCTGACTTTTACCTTTTCTTTTGTTTCCATTAGATGTAACTAATATTATATATTTTGCTACACCTCCAGGACCTGTTTTTTCCATGTATCTGCTGGAGACTTGTAGCTGTTTGAATTTTTAACCTTTCCTCTTGTGCTGAATGCAGTGACTGTGGCAGAGAAAAAGCTACTTAGACTCACTGCTTGTTGTGTACATTTAAAATTCCCTGCTCCCAATCTATCAAGCAAGTATATGTATGTATTTGCACAAGACCTATTTTTCCTCCTACATGCGGATAACCCTTTCCTCTAAATGTTCAGGAGGGTAGCTGTTTTCCCTGTTCAACCCCAGAACTACTGGTTAAAAAAGAGTTGTGAGAATGCAGTAGTTCACTGCATCTCTGCTATCCATTCTTAACTGTTCCCCCTTTCGCTTCTGCCACCTGACATATGTTTTCTCCTTCCATTCTTCTTTGGCTTCTGCCAGCAAGACAGCTCCTCTTCCCATAGCAGTCTCAAAATGGTGACTACCGTCTCCTGCCTTTTGATGCAAAGAGAAGAAATACAAACACTGTCCTCCTATCGCCACAAAAAAACTATTAATAGAAGCATCCTTACTGTGCACAGTGCAAATTAAGAATAGCGTTAAATACTATATCCTAATTAACAGGGTACAGTAATGCTCTCATTTGAATCAACAGGGTTTGAAATTCCAGCTTTTACAGTATGTAATGAAGTAGATTTGGAAGTGCTGTATCATGGAGCTCTATAGCATATTTTATAGGTATTTTCTTCCTCAGTTCCAAAGGGCAGAATTTCTGTAGCAGAAACATATTTTTGAGGCTTTTTCCCAGGATAAAACTCAGCAGTGCAGCTGTAAATCAGCTCTGCGTAAGAAATGCATAGACTTAGTGAGCAGTGAGGCGGGAGGCTGTGGACACCGTTAACCCTTGATGCTCTGGACAGTTGTTTCAAAACACTGTTGCTACCTCTATGTATTTTCTGCCTGACCTCAAGAGGTGTGACATGAACTTTATGGTACAGCAAATCCAAGATGGGAAGCAATGGGAAAAGAATTTATGGCAACAGAAGGCTTAAAGTTAGTAAGCTTTTCTCTGTTCTTGTGAACTAATAATTTCAAACTGTTGCATCATTATGGCCCTCACTATTTCTGTCTTACATTCAGCTTGGTTGGTTTTCTTCAGAAATGAGGCTTATACAAGAAAGCTTTCCATGTACCTGTACATTTGTCTTTCCTACTTCCCTTTCAATAACTTTTGAGTTGACAGGAGTGTTTCACCCAAATTTGACAAGGAACATCAGGTTTCAAATATACTGTGCTCCAAGAAACTTTTCAAAGGTGTGGGGCTAGGTAGAAGGCAGAAACGTGCTGAAGGGCAGGAAGGGATGGCTCTGCTTGGCTCTCCCGGCAGCCAAGGGCCATGGCTGGCTGGGCAGGCTCCTCATGCATAGCTCCACACCACTGATGGCACGCGGCGCTTCTTGGATGCCACACGTGTGTAGAGGAGACGACTTTCTGCAGTCAGGAATACTGGGGACACAGAGGGAAAATAAGAACACGTTATGCAAGGGATCTAGGGAAGACAGAGAGATATAGCTGTGATGTGGTGTGTATGGGAGGGGTAATTGCAGGAGGAGGTATGGGGTTTTTGTTGATGTGGGGGCTGTTATGTGATGTAGGGCACAAATCTGTGGGAAACTTTGCTTCGTTTCTACCCATGGATATGGAACACCGTGTTGGTTGCAACATGTGTAATTTTGCATAGTTTCTTGAAGCGGTAGTTAAATAGTTATATCTTCTTCCTTGTATTTTGCAAAAATAAAGATTTGCTTTATTCATCTGAGATATGTTTTTTATGAGGCTCATAATAGTAGCTATATAAAAGAAAAGTACATTTCTCATGCTTAAGATCTTTTCATGGTTCAATAGACTAAGTTTAAAATAAAATGGAATAACAGCGGGAACATAACCACACCATGCACACAATGAAAGCAGTGTTTCCCCACTTTAAAAGGTCTTTGTTCAATATTCCTGCAACATTCACAAAACAGTCTGTGAACTACTTAAGAAATAATCTACCAAACTTTCAGGAAAAAACACAAGAAAATGCTACACAATAAAAAGGGGGAAATCATATAACCCCCTAAACTCTGAATTTTAAACCATCGCTGTTTATCCTCCTTATAGAACACAAAAACCTTCCCTGATTAAGTGTCCAGGGCAAATGTGATTTTTGGGAGGGAGTTTCTCTTCATTTCTCTGCTCTTTTAGCTGTACAAATAGTAGCACACAATTATGTGAGAAGAGCAGGTACTGCCCAGCAGCTGGTAGCCTACTTACAGCGCAATGTCATCTGCCCTCAGGTTCCACAATATTCTATCATCCTCCAGTAACTTAGGTGATAGCTAAATTGCTCTTTCTTGTGATTTTTATTAGTTAGAGAAAGGCAGGAGTGACTTATCAGGGTCTCCCAGGATAGAAATTCTGTCATCTCTATTAATGTGATCAAGGTGGTGGGAACAGCGCTATATGTTTCACTAAAGAAAATAGGTACGGCTTACTGGCAAGTAGTGCATCTTGTGCTTTTGCTAATCATGCTACAGTGATATTGAGAAAGTTGCCATAATAACGTACGAAGGCAAAAGTGTTACAGAAGCGGGTCTGACTCTGAGCTCTGAATTACAGCGCTGAGGCCAGCAGGTGGCAAGATGTCAAATACATCCCCTATCCACAACCTGATACATATTGGTAAGGACCAGCAATGCAACACCGGGGACTTTTTATTCAAAATAGTTTGAAAAGGTACCAGACTGTCAAAAGGGGCAGATCTAGGAATGGATATGTGTGAATTTGGTCCCAGAATTGCAGTTGCACAGAGGTGAGGTTCACAACACACCAAAAGAAAAGAAAAATCACAATGCTTATCGCCTACACATGAAAAAGATAGAACTCTGTGGGTAGGGAGGAGGAAGAAGCAAGCTCACTGAGACAGATATAGTGCAGTACTGAATATGCAACTGCTAAAGTGGTCATGCTTTTGTGCAACTCAAACAGGTCACGTAGGCAGGTCCAGGAGAAGCTATTTCTGCTGATATTCAATACCAACAGTCCCTTTCAGACCATCGTTCTCTTGCTCTTTTTTATATCTTTTTGCATACTGACTCTTCTCTCTGTATTCTGTACTTGTAATTGTTTGTTGTTTGATATCATCACCTACTAACTAGAAAAAATAATAAACAGAATACATAAATTAAAAAAGTAAGACTCTTAAACCCGCCAATTTAAAGTACGTGGAGAAGAAGTGTTCAAGATAAGCTAAAAGCAAATTAGATGAAAACCAAAGCTCTGCCCAAGAGATTGCCTCTACACAGGAGAGAAAGCAGAGCCAACTCACTTCCCCAAATGAGGAATCAGCTCTTATGCAGTGGCCAATAACACAAAAATTCTTTTTTTGTCTGCTTGTTAGGAAGATCCTCACCACATCCCACCAGGCACAGATGTAATCAGAGAAGTTTTAATCTTTTCTCATAAGCCAGTCCCCTCTGCAATCACTAGCATTGCATTTCTTTTAATTCCCTTCGAACTGCTCTACAACAGTGTGGTAAGAGGCTGTCCAGCCCCATACACTGTCTTCCAAGGGCCAGCTCCCTTCCACATCAGGGGCACTTGAGGATATTCGGTAGGAGACATTAAGTATCTTGTGGGATCAGCCAAGAATTTCCATTTCACTGTTCTAGAACAGAATAGGATTGTTGTTCCTTCCTGAATAAAGGTTTGATGGTTCTTCGTTTGCAGACTGAAAAAATAAAAAGAAAATCAAATGTTAAAATTGCTCTTTTGCTGTGATACTGCATTACAGATTCACATCTATTTTTCTGCCAATATTATCCACTCAGTCTCTTTCAACATTGCTGTTTTCCAAATTTTTACTCCCACTGAATCTGTATGTTTGATTAATGTTTTCCCAGATGTCTGAACCTGGGGAAAAAAGGCACTTTGAGTCTCATTTTGTTAAGTGCTAGGAATCTCTTTGATGATCCATAACAAATTTTACTCTACTTGTCACAAAGCAGATGTGTGGCAATGGTCCCCTAAGCATGCTGCATTCAATCACTACAAACTCCAGAGTTTTCCTTCCCCCCCACCTTTTTGTGTTTATTTTTCATTAGTAATTAACCTTCACACTTTATCATATTCTCTTTCACTGGTTTAATGAACACGTTTGACACATGAGCTATACAGTTGGTCCAACCACATTTTAACCCCCCCCCCCTTTTTAGTTTCATCCCTTTGTAGAATATCAGCTTAGGATGCAGTTTCAGGAATATAACAAGTCTTCATTTTTCTTCAATCACTTAGTACATTAGCTCTCTTTATTTCTAATTTACCTGAAAGATTTCTCTATTCAAAGGATGGAGAGTCTTTAATTATTAAGAAGAGGAACTATTAAAATGAAAGACTGTAAATAATTCCTGTTTAAAGAAGGTGTACTCTGTTATCTTTAACTCAGCATCCATAATTTGCAATAGCTGTAAAACTCACCTTTGTTTCAGCTCTGTCTCCTGGAAAAGTAGAAATCAATTCTGAAATGTCCCTCTTATTTCTGATAAGCTTCAGCTATAACAAAAACAGAGAGATGACTGATGTTATTGTCTAAAAAGAAACAACCCATTTATGACTATACAGAATATGTGACTATTTAGAATCACAGAGTAGCTGGTGCTGGAAGACATCTCTGGAAATTGTTTAGTTCAACCTCTCTGCTCAAAGCAGTGTCACCTAGAGCAGGCTGCTCAGGGTCATGCCCAGTTAGGGTTTGAATATCTCCAATGATGGAGACTCAACAACCTCTCTGGGCAATCTGTGCCAGTGTTTAATCACTCCTACAGTAAAAAAAGGCTTTGTTTTTTTTCTTTTTATTTAAAAAGAGTTTTTTATATTTAATTTTGTGCCCATTTACTACTTTTGAAATTCACACATCATTACACTGACAAAATAGGTTTCTAGCCAGGGTATTTTCTGCAGGAAAAATAAATCAGCTACAAATGTGCAACTATCTTTCTGCAGAAGTTGTCAAACTGCAATTGTAATACCGACCTAGACATTTGTGTTACTAGCGTTACTCAAGTCCTTACAAAACAAAAGTAGTGTCTTATTCACTGTAGTGCACATGACAAATGCACTGGCTGTATACAGAAGCTGAGGCATTACACATCAGTGAATAGAAGGAATACAATAATTTTTATTATAGTAGTATCAGTAGCCAGAAACAATAGTATGGTTCTCCACCCTTCTTCTAAAACTGTAGGAGAAGCAGCTTGTTTGTTTTTTACTGTGAGATTCTATTTTAGTGTATGTGAGAGGTGCACACATGAATATGTGTAGTTGAATGCACATTAGGTCTCTGAAGGAAAGATTAAGTGCAAACTTGGACGAATTTTGTGTTTGAATCTCAAAACAAGATATTGGAGAATCCACTGGGAGTCTATGGCATGCAGTTTGAACAGGAGCATAATGGTACCTATCAAAAATATCTGGATGACACTCAAACGTTGCAAAACTAAAACTTCATGACCTTCAGTTCTGTCACACCCACTGCTTCTGCTCCCTTCCTCAAGAAAAGTCGCTAGTGCCCAGCTGGCCTCTTACACAATTTGTTTTCAAACAGATTTATGTAAAGCGAGGTTCTCCGTTCTTTAAGGGAGACGAAATACAGAATACTGACCATCTGCCTGATGAAGTGAGTTGAACCTGAATTTTTGTGAAGGGTCATTCTGCTGAACTTCACCAGGTGGACTGCATTGGGCAGATCTTTTGCAACAAATGCCCAGAGATCCCACCTGGTCAGTACCAGGCAGAGTTGTTTTTTCTTTTTAAGGCCCACATGAGCTGACAACTTATTAGCCTCCTTGGGACTGAATGCTAATGACATTCACTTTCATTGTCTACAAAATTTTCCTTGCTATGACTTGTAAAGCTATGTCTAACCTGGGAGCACTGCAGTCTGTGTAGCTCTTGGGTCATAGACCCGTATTTGGACAATCCACAACAGCCCCATCCTCTACACGGCAATATTTCATAAGAAGAGAGCCAAGACATACTGGCTGTGTTCTCCCATCTGCATGCCAGAGCAGGAGCTGGACTTAGAAATATGCTATGATGTATACTTGTTACTCAGCTCAGACACGGCAAATAGCTGGAAATGAATAACTGGTGTAATGGGTGATTTAATTTTGACAAATAAAGTTGGTGCTCTGACAGGGACAAAGGTATCATCTTCGATTTGGAGGTTTGCCAGGTGCAGGATAAAATTTCTCTTCCAAATAAGAAAGGCAAGCTCATGAAAATGCAAGTGGCTAGTTAAAGGTGATACCTTTTGCCAGAAATAGACTAGAATTTTATGTCTATCAAATCACAGACTAGTTCCTTGACTTGGCCATTTGAAGCTGTATTCATGCTTCCTTCTGTCCTGCTTGATATCCTTTACCGTCCCGATATAAAGTGGGATTCTTCAAGAGATCGCCAAAAAAACCTTGAGAGGACACTTTAGAAAGGGAAAGCATTACCATTTTTTGCTGGTATTCTTCTTATTATTTTTTGAACAGTGGATTGGAGAATTGATGGAAAGTGGTGATTCAGACACTGTCACAATGTTGAAACTTACCAGGCTGGAAAGGTGCTCTGCTGTGTGCCCTGGGAGAAGGGAACGGCTTGAGGGAGGGAAGAGAAGGGAACAAGGTGCCGTTTCTTGCATTAGAGCTTTTGTAAGCTTCCAGAAGAGAGGAAATTCAGATGTTTAACTGGCAGCAGTTGGTGGCGAGGGAAGAGCGCTGGCTCAGTTCCCTGTTGGGCGCAAGGAGCTGTTTCCCTCCATCTGTTGGGAGCTTCTGATTAAAGGAGGTAGGTTAAATCTTTTTTCCCTCTGCTCCCACTTCCCAATGGTCATGAAATCACTTATTTGTGTTGCTGGGAACAGAGAGAAGAGAAATGAAACCACAAAGCTGGTGCAGGGCTTTTTATACTCTTTGCAGGCTGCAGAGGCTGGAAGGAGATTATTGGAGCAATTGAAGATTGATGGAAGTGATAAGATGGGTGAAAGGGTACTGAAGGGAGCAAGGAATGATGCATTTACTTAATGGGATATCTTAAGTTTCTCTGTCAGGATTTCTTGCTTGTAATCCGTTTAATACTTGCTCTTACCTTATAAAGAATAGTAGTGACTTATTGTACATTTTCTAAAATTGTTTTCAGAAAGGACAAATTCATATCTTCAAGTGTGTGAGCTGGTACAGGGAAAGAGGAGTTTCTACACTCTTTCCATGTGCCAATATGGCTCGTCTTGAGGCCATGCTGAAGTAAAATCAACTGCATCGTGTTACAGTGATGTTTTCCACCTATAGGCACTTCTTAGCTGACTGCCATAGTGATTAAACTGAGATTGTACAATATTGGAAATACAGGCCAGTACAAGCTCTTGAGGCAACAACTCACTAACATCAAGCTCTGGCAGGTTTTAGAGCAACAAAACAGACACGTGATAGCAAAAATAAATAAATAAATAAAAAGAGGTCCTGAGAAAAGCCTTACAGCAAACCCTAAATATATATAGGCACACAGACCAAATTTGAAAGAAAAGAAAGAAAGAAAAAGAATATTAATTCTGAGAGAGAGGAGGAAACTTTCTTCCCTGCTCTGCTAGCCTCTTCTCTCTCTTCACTCTTCACCTTCTGTGACTAATCTCCTTGGATTCCTTACCTCTCCTGCTGTGATATTGATCCATCTCCTGTGAGGGCATTAAATTGCATAACACACCAATACAACAGGCTGCTCTATTTGTGTAGCAGTCCCCTGCTAATTCTTCAATAGCTGGCTGGCCTTGTGCAAAACAGTAAAAATAGACAGTCACAAGCATCCCACAGCCCATGGCAGCCTTGTTTCCCTGGGTGTTGCCTCACCATCTCCCTCCGCTTTGTCAGTTTGCATTGCTGGCTCTGCCTCCTTTATCCAGGTGTTATCACAGGAGTGGAAATGACAACAACTTCTTTTCTATAAGAGGAAAAATGAATTTTGTGAAGTGAGTTCTAAATCAACCACTAAACCCACATCTTTCCCTCTGGGGCTTGACCGGAAGATTGTTCTGAGATTATACAAGGCCCAGTTAAAGGTGATTGCTTTTGCTAAATACAGATTTGTAAGGTTATTACAGAAAGTCAAAAGTTTGCTTAACCAGACATCAAAAGGTGCATTTTTTCCTGCCTTAGTAAGTGGAAAGAGGCACTTCTGAAAAGCCAAATGTTGTTTTCATAGAATCATAGAATAACAGAATGGTTTAGTTTGGAAAGGACCATAAAATCTTCTAGTTCCAACTCCCCCCTGCCATGGGCAGGGTCACTTGCCCCTAGACCAGGTTGCCCAAAGCCCCATTCAACCTGTCCTGGAACACTGCCAGGGAGGGGGCAGTCACATCTTCTCTGGGCAACCTGTGCCAGTGCCTCACCACCCTCACAGTAAAGAATTTCTGTCTTGTATTTAATCCACATCTGCCCTCTTTCAGTTTAAAACCATTACCTTTCGTCCTATCACTACACTCCCTGGTAAAACATCACTCCGCTTCTTTCCTGTAGATCCCCTTTAAGTACTGGAAGGCCACTATAATATCTTGTGGGGTTTTTCACAGTTAAACACCCCGCTCCCTCCAAGACTGGAAAAGCAAGTTGGCCAAGAAAGCTCCCATGAAGCATTTTTCAAACATGCTCATTTATAGCCCAAATTAGCTAATTTACATCTCAATTTACATATATCCCAGAGTACTTTAATCCATTGATTAGACATCAGTACATTTACATTTCCATCACTTCCACATTAACAGCAGCAGTAGGTCACAGTGACCTTACAAATGTCTTGTCAAAGCCTTTTGTGTCAAAACAGCCCAGCCTCAGAAATGCACTATCAAAACATCCCCATCATCCAATGTCAAAACAGCTTCATCACAGAGTCTGAGCACGTTCAGATCCAGCTAATTAACATATCAAGGCTTTATTGCTTTAATATCCAAGTAAAAAACAAAAACCTAATGCCTTCCCTGTGAAAAGAAAATTGTTCTTACTCCCATTTCCCATTGCTAATTAACAAAGTTCCTTGCTACTGGGATGTCTCTGGAGTGATTTTTTTTTCCGATGGTGTCACTACACTGACCGCCATTTTCATTTAGTCAAACTTGCAAAAGTGGCTGGAAGGTGCTTCTGCAGACTTAGCCTCAGTGATGGTCAAGTCAGTAAAATTCCTGCATAAGTGAAAAATTTTGTAAGAAAAATGAATATACAGTTCTGGACCATCCCCCATTACATTTTAATTATCTCATTGTTCAATTTTCAGGCCAAACCTATCTTAGTGCTTGGCTTGACTGCAAGTGACTAAATGAATGGGGAAGGTGAAAGCACACACTACCACTCTTTTTTTTTTATTTAATTGAAATGAGAGAAATAATCCCCAAAGATTAAATGCCCCTGCCCTCAGGGACAAGGGAACAGAACAGAGCCGGCAGAACTTTAAGGACACTTTCCAGAGAGTGCAAGAGCTCTCAATCTCCATGTGTAAGAAGTCAGGCAAGGAAGGCAAAAGATTGGCATGGATGAGATGAGACCTGCTGGTCAATCTAAAGGGCAAGAGGGAAATGCACAGGCAGTGGAAGCAGGGACAGGTGTCCTGGGAAGAGTATAGGGACACTGCCCAGTTGTAGAGGGATGAGGTCAGGAGGGCCAAGGTGCAGCTGGAGCTGAACTTGGCAAGGGATGCTAAGCACAACAAGAAGAGCTTCTACAGGTATGTCAGCAAGAAAAGCAGAGTCAAAACAAGCTTACCCACTTCCCCCATGAGCAAGACTGGCAACCTCATATCAACAGACGAGAAGAAGGCTGAGGGACTCAAAAAATTTTTGCCTCAGTCTTCACTGGCAACCTCTCTTCCCACACCCATTGAGTGGATTAATGGCAAGATGGGGACTGGGGGAGCAAAGTCCCTCCCACTGTAAGAGAAGACCAGGTTCAGGACCACCTGGGGAACATGAACATACAGAAGTCTATGGGACCTGATGAGACGTATCCCAGAGTCCTGAGGGAACTGGCTAATGTCATTGACAAGCCACTCTCCATAATACTTGAAAAGTCGTGGCAGTCAGGTGAAGTCCCTGGTGACCAGAAAAAAGGGCTACATTGCACCCATTTTTATAAAGGGTTGCAAGGAGTCCCCTGGGAACTATCGACCTGTCAGCCTCACCTCTGTGCCTGGGAAGATCATGGAATAGGTCCTCCTAGAAACTATGCTAAGGCATGTGGAGGGCAGGGAGGTGATTTGAGCCAGCCAGCAAGGCTTCACCAAGGGCAAGTCCTGCCTGACCAGCCTAGTGGCCTTCTATGACAGACTGACTACATCAATGGACAAGGGAAGAGCTGCAGCTGTTGTCTTTCTGGACTTGTGTAAGGCCTTTGACGCAGTCCCCCACAAGATCTTTCTCTCTGAATTGGAGAGACATAGGTTTGATGGGTGAACTGTGAGGTTGATGAAGAATTGATTGGGTGATCACATCCAGAGAGTAGTGGTCAATGACTCAAGGTCCAGATGGAGGTCAGTGACAAGTCGTGTCCCTCAGGGGTCTGTACTAGGACCAGAACTGTTTAATATCTTCATCAATGACCTAGACAGTAGGACTGAGTGCACCCTCAGCAAGTTTGCAGATGTCACCAACCTGAATGGTGTCATTGACACACCTGAGGGATGGGATGCCATCCAGAGGGACCCGGATAAGCCTGAGAAGTGCGCCCGGGTGAACCTCATGAGGTTCAACAACACCAAATACAGGGTCCTGCACATGGGAGAGGGCAATCCTCAGTCTCGTTACAGGCTCGGGGAGGAAAGGAATGAGAGCAGCCCTGAGGAGAAGACTTGGGGGTACCAGTGAATGAAAAGCCGGACATGAGCTGACAATATGCACTTGCAGCCCGGAAATCTTGGGCTGCATGAAAAGAAGCGTGGGCAACAGCTCGAGGGAAGTGATTCTGCCCCTCTGCTCTGGTCTGGTGAGACCTCACCTTGAATCCTGCATCCAGCTCTGGAGCCCTCAGCACAGGAGAGACCTGGACCTGTTAGAGCAGGTCCAGAGGAGGGCCTCAAAAATGATCAGAGCAGTGGAGCACCTCTCCTGTGAGGAAAGGCTGAGAGGGTTGGGGCTGTTCAGCCTCTAAAAGAATAGACTTTGGAGAGACCTTACTGTGGCCTTCCAGTACTTAAAGAGGGCTTGTAAGAAAGATGGTGACAAATTTTTAACAGGGTCTGTTGTGATAGGACAAGGGGTAGTGATTTTAAACTAAGGGAGGGTAGATTTAAACTGGGTATAAGGAAGAAATTTTTTACAATGAGGGTGGTGAGGCACTGGAACAGGTTACCCAGAGAGGTAGTAGATGCCCCCTCCCTGGAAGTGTTCAAGGTCAGGTTGGAGGGGGCTCTGAGCAACCAGATCTAGTGGTAGATGTCCCTGCTCATTGCAGGGAGGGTGGACTAGATGACCTTTAAAGGTCCCTTCCAACCCAGACTGTTCTTTGATTCTATCATTCTATGAAATCTAACTGTTTATAAGTCGTGGTCTCATTGGTTCCCTTGCCCACCTGCTGATATGCATACAAGGCAGCAGAAGTACCTAACTCTTATGCATAACTGCCCAGTTTCACACCAGTGCAACTAAATCCGTGTGAATCCCGTAATTTGAATTGTAACGCCTCTCCACCTCTACTTTGTGAGTGGGGTGTTTATAAGGGAGGTTTTCAGGGATGGATCCCATCACAGGACAGTGTACTTGAATGTAAATGTGCATGACATCCAAATACAAAGGCAATCAGGATAGCAATATTTAGTGTATTCTTGAATAAGGACATACATAAACCATTACCTGAAAATGCAATAATACAGTAAACTAGTCTAAAATGTCAGCACTGCAAATATTCATGTTCAGGCAACACTCACAATTTCAGGCAATGACTTTCTTAATAGGTAAAACTTTCAAATATAGAATACATAAATATAAATCAGACAGTTACATTCTTTCCATTTTTTTTTCCAGGATACTAGCTAACAATCAAAGCAATTAAATTTACAAGCAAGAATAAGGTCATAGGCAATCTGCTCTTAACTGAACTTGTAGTAAAGATGTTGTGTCACACTCATTTGTACTAGGGCAGGATCTGTTACATTTTGCTCTGTTTCCCACATGAGTCATTTCTGTGGCAGCACAGGGTGATACCATGAATTCAGACTGATTATATTAAGGCAGAACAAATCAGAAGCAGCAGTTGCAAATTTGTAGAAACAGACCTGACTAGTGTATTACTGTCATCCCCAGGAAAAGCATGTGGGGACATGACCACATACCTTGATCTTGTATAAATGCCTTAAATTTAATCTTTCAGTTTTGGTTCACTCTGAAAGCCATTCTTTAAAATTCATTATTTTTTTCTTAAAAGATATACAGCGGCTCCCATGTAAGCTCTCTCCTTAAAAATGTTCTCTCAGTTTAGGAGATATTCCCACTATTTTAAATGAGAAGACTGTTGCAGAATTCATGAAGTTCTTAAGTGTTACTTATGTGAAGAGATAGAAAAACAATTAACTCTGCTATAATAGTGGCCTTTAGTTTATATTTAACTATGTTTTAATATATTGTTACATAGTTTATATTTAACTATGTTTTAATATATTGTTACATTTATTCATATTTTTCTTTTATTTTCTAGAAAGTAAGATACTGATTTCCAAATTGTAGTCTGAGAACTAATCTCAGGATTTCAATGACCAGCTTCACAGTAGTAAAGTCTCTTAATCTTAGTGCTTTGTATTTTCATCTGCTTCTCCAAGTTCTTCACTGAAAACAAGATGTACAAAACCAATTTAAAGTGAAGGGGGGAAGTACTTTAGATCTCTCTGGTAGAAACTTTTGCTGCCTGAGATCTGGAGAGGAAATAGGAGCTGTTTTCACAAGCTGTCATGACCTAGGGGATTTAGACGGAGTGACACACACACATGAGATAAAAATATATGGGGAAAGAAGAGCACCATGGGGCACTACAATTACAGAAGAGAAGAGAAAAAACAAGTGAAGTAGTGGAGTGAAGAGTCAGAAGACACGCAAGTATGAAGGATAAAAAGACCTCATGAAATGGAAAGTAGGGCCAATTTGTCCCTATATAATTTTGATTGCACTTGATTTCTGCTATCCAAAGCAATATGGATGGCTAAGGGACATGAGAAACTCGACATGAAGGGCAAGAGGAGGGGCTGTTACTGCTATAGGGCTGTATCTGTAGAAGTATTTCCAGTGAAGACAGCTGAAATTGTTGCTGGTAGTGAAATGTTAAAAAGCTGCTGATACATGGGATGTCCCAGAGAAGTACTGACAGAAAGGCTGCCTCAACTAGACAAAAGATTAATTATTAATAAATCAAAGGGAGCAAGAATATTAGGTGCAATAGAGGAAGAAACCTACTTAAAATTTACTCGATCCCCTAAATTCTCCAAAAATTTACAGTAGGAGTGCCAATACCCCTTTACGGTTGCAGCCCTTGGACCTAAGATTTCAGCACTGTAGAAGTCACTCTGTGATAGCTCTGAGATTGCTGTAGAAACATCAGCCTCACAGTGAAGTGCCAGAGTGGACAATCAGTCCTTAACATAAGAAAACTTCTTGGCAACAAGGAGCCTTGAAAGTTGAGGTGACATTTCCAGTTTTCTTGTAATTTGCGGTACAAATGCCTTCTACCAGAGTTTATTCCAAGCAGCTGAGGGGCTCCATAGACAGGGCACCTGTGTGTCACCCAGTGCATATATCAATGCTGGTAAAGAACACCTGAAGATTCACTTTCCAACTAGAGGTCAGTTGCCTCCGTGGAGTCCAATAATCACTGTGGCCAAGAAAGTGGGAAATGACTCTCAGAATAAATGAGCTTTCAAGGTTCTATTTAGATATGTCTTCGCAAATTACAATTGCTCCTTGATTTGATCATTAAACTGATAACATAACCGAGAGAGTTAGCATCGTCTTTCTGACTAGTTCCTCCAGATTGCCAAGAAAGTAAAGCAGCAGCCAAAAACTTCTCAGTAATATCATCCCATATCAAAGACTTCTCTACCACATGAAATAATTCCAGAGGAATACAAAGATGGACGGTATTTTAGATAGCTCATGTAATGGTTGTAAAATACAATCCTCTTGTTTAAAGGTGTGTGGGATCTTGCTTTACTAAGCATTATTTACAATGAGCTGTTTGTTACTGCTGCTAGTGAAACTCCGCTTGAAGTGGCAGTAACGTTACATTATTGCCACGCAGCTGTCTCCAGCAGAGAGAACCAGGCCTGTACATGCCACTCTTTGACAGCCAGCCACACCACCATCTCTTTATGGAGAAGGATTGTCCCAAAATACTGGATATGGCAGCAGGATGCAGGAGTAAACAATTTGGACTGAAGCAACAATAAGAAAAAAAGCCCACAGAAACTTACATACAGAACATGTTTCAGTAACATTCAGCCATCATCTTAGATTTTGCAAGCAATTTCTCTTCCAGTTCAACATTTTAGCTCAACATGATGAAGTCTTCAGAGCCTGGACTGATGAGCAAAAATTCTAATTACCATGTTTAGTTTGCTCTTTTTAACATGCTCTGCAGGCCTTGTCATCATTTCACTCTGAAAAGAAATTTTTTTTTTTTCTTCTTAGAAAATACTTCACTACAATTTTTGTTAAAGTAATACTGCACCAGAGATTCTTTTGATTGTTTGGTTATGTTACAATTGCCATTAATGCTGCTTTCCTTTGAAACTTCTTCCTATGGGTTTACTTTTACACGTCTGGTAGAGAACTTCATTTGCTTTTTTGTTTGTTTACTATCACACACAAGAAAACCATACATAAATCAAATGCTTTGTCCCTCGGGCTCCGCTTGTCTTGTCTTTCTTTATGCTGTATCAAAAATTTCAATAAAACCTGTTAAGTAATAATCCTATAAAGACACGAAAGTGAAATGTGGCACATTGACAAATTGCTGGAGGTTGGATACACAAATAATCTTTTTGAAAAAAAGAGGAATTCTCACTATAGTTAATTTCTTCCTTCTTTGCTTCTTTTTCTAACTTGAAGTTTAAAGAGTTCTTATTTACAGAATCATATACTTCTGAATCAAAATATCTTGCACCACGATAAAGATGGATAAAATTTTAAGGAATCCAAAAGTACCAATTGTATCTAGCATGTTCTTGTTTTTAATCTTATTTCAGTAATCATTTCTTCTTATCCTTACAAAAGAGATCTCTTGACAAACACTGACACTTGCACTGGCAGCAGACAAATATTATCGCAAGACAGATGTCTTACTATGAAAAATGGAGAAAAAGATCACCTAACTGTATATATTTGCAGTTTTGCCTGAGATGCAACATGGCCTTTCTACTCTTGTTGCCTCCTCCCTCCACTGCGTGTTTCCTGGCTGTACAGTCCCAAACCAATTCAGTTTCAAATTTCATGCAGCACTGTGGCAATGACAGCATATGAATCAAGAATCACAGAGCCGAGAAGGCAAGAATGGCACTACTGCTGTCATTTGGGATAACACTATTAAACCTTGCAGAGTCCCTCCAAATATAATAGGCTATTTTCTGTGACATTAAAACCACACACAGTTGATGACCTATTTCTTCTTTGTCTCCATGATCAGAGATTAAGAACTGATGCAGAGGCATTAAGCGCATACTGGAAATTATGGGAACAATGGCTTCTTTCAAGTTCAGCCATGACTTTGATCAAAACACTTATATTTGCCTCGTTGTAAAAGTTTATTACAAGCAACCACATCTATTGCTTCACTGCCATGCCATACATTTTGAGAAAAAGACTGGGATATTCAACCAAAAAAAGCAGTTTTGCATGAAAATATGTTGCAATAAATATACAAACAAGTCAAATGCAACAAGAAGCTCCTAGTGGAAGTCAAAGCACTGAGTAATCAGCATCCATGGCCGAAAACTTCTTGCAAAGTTTCACTCACATGTTTGCAATGCATTTTCTCTGCTTTATGTAGACTTTTTTTTTCTTCTCAACAGTAGGCAGTGGATGTCTTTTTTGTTTTTTTGTTTTTAGACTAGAAGGTATATCTGCAGACAAGAGTACTCCCAAGTCCTTTCTACACCGTTTGGCAGGGCTGTATATGGATTTGCTGATTTGGATATTTGTGCCTGGAGCGCTTGATTGGTCATCCAGTTGTCACCAAAAACACAGTATGAATAAGAAGTGCCAAATTCGCAGAAAGACTCATGTGCATGTGTATATATTTCTAAATAGCTGAAATCTTATTTGAAAGCGTTCAGCTTCAAAGATCTACTTACCATTCAATGGCTGCATTCTTATGAGCACAGTTTTAAGCAAAAGAGTTCATTCCTTGTTTTGATGTAGGATCAGTCCTGCTGTTTCTAAGCCTTATCCCTTGTCATATAGTAAAGCTGACAGGATGACTAAAAAGACTTTAGTGCTAACAAACTTTGTCTGTTCCCCCTTTTGACTTCCCAGAAAACATCTGGCAAGTGTCACTGGTATTTATTTAAAAGTGGAAGAGATCAAGCACATATAGAATATTTAAAAATAACAAGTCGTTAGGAAAAAGAACCCTAGAAAAAACAAAAAAAACTGAAAAGTAGTATTTACTGAACTGCTAAAGAACAGAGATTCAGTTGGGGCAAACCTGTGCTGTTTGCAAAAAGTTCTACCCATAAGCTGTGAGATCTGGCCTCAAGGAGAGCAATAACCTCTGCCTCTGTGAACCATTTCACTCTCTGCATTTGAGAAATGGAAAATTAAATGTTGAAGAGACCAACAAATAAAAGCAATAGAGACATTGTCTCCTGTATCTTGCCCTCTTGTCTTGTCCTTTCCCAGCTTGGGCCCAGCAGGAGAATCTCTCGCACATGGTGTGCTCCTGTCACCCTGGCCGCTGTGGCTGCAGCCCTGGCTTTGGCTGCAGTGATTGCACCAGCTCAGCCAGACAGCAGCCCCCAGCACATCAGGGACACTCTGAAAAGGAGGAAAGGAGACACAAAAGTCAAGCGGCATGGCAGCATTGTCAGACACCGAAAGCAGCTTGGCATGCCTCCTTGCCAATGCTGAATGCCTGATCCCTGTTCTTAGGAGACTGAAGCTCAAAAGAGAGTTTTTGAAAGTTTGAAGGTGTTTTAAATTGTTCACTTAGACCAAGATAGTGAAATGCAAAAGAGGCAATGTTCATCACATCAATTGTGTATTACATCTGCTAGACAGTTGCAAGCTTAATGAGATGTAGTGCATCCATCTAAAGCTTTGATGGCGAGCATCCACCATATTCACCAAGGAAAATGGGGGAAAAAAATCTTCAAAAAGTAACTGATAAACTGCGAGTAGAAATTTCCGTCCCAGCACTAGGTACTGTGACAGTGACATATATGAAAGGAATTAATTCCTCTTTCACCTCATCCCTGGAGACTGGTGGGTGACTTTGGGAGCATTTGCTTGACTCTGTTCTAAGTTGTTTCCACGTGTGCAGGCAGAGATTACAAAGGTAGATGGTTTTGAAAGAAGGAAAACTTGTTTGTAATGTTACCTGTGATCTTAATCATTGTGTTCAAACAGGAAGGCTAATGTCAGGAGATAAAGGATCCAAGCTACTGCCCTTAAAAGGGAATGGAGGATATTCCAACTGCTTGCTCTTTCTGTCTGTCTGGAGAAATAATTTCTCAGGTCCCATTTTTCTACATGCTATACCATTTGAAAATACATTATAAATACTGGCTTCTCAGAAGTTAACAGGAGTTTTGCTGTTGACTTCAATGGGGCTGAGATTTCATAAATATGTTTTTTTTCTGTTTACTAAAGTGTTATTATGGCTTTCAACATGACACCTTAAGGTTGGTGCCTGCACCCCACAAGGTTAAGTGAGCCTCTGCACTGCACAGATTATAACTTCTCATTGTTACCCAGACACTGTCTGCTCTCCCTCACGTCATTGGTCAGAGGATGAAGTCCGGCTATAGCATATTATTTTGCCTAGAATAGAAATGCATTAAACATGGCAGGATCTTATGGGAGCATGAATGTGTTTTATTGGTGCAAAAGCTCTTCTGCTCGGATGAAAGCAGACATTTCACATATTCTTAGACTAACATCACAGCTATGTATAAAATCATCACATGTAGGACTATCCTCAGGAAGGAGAGGTTCTATTAAAAAGAAACAAAACTAAATCTCTGTAGATCTGTTGGAAGAATAAAGGGTGCATAATAAGCTGAAGATTATGCAATAGCTTTGCAGTCGGAGAGGTCTTAAATCTGTGAACTCAAATTTGGTGATAATCTTAAAGAGAGGCAATAGGTAAGGGAGATTAACCACGAATTTATTGGTTGCTGGGAGGAGCAGTCTGCAAATCAAAAGCTTCAAGTTATTGGGAAAGAACTTTCATTTACAAATAGCTGGAGAATGAAAGAGAGGTGAGTTGCTACTGGCCCTAGTTAGCTCGAATCCCCTAAGAAAATTGTCCAGAGTCCTAAGGAGTGAGAGGTACTTGGCAGTAGCCATCAATATGATGCAGTGGCTCTTTGATTGCTAGACAAAAGTTCAATGATTAAACTTTAATGCAGAATCTCAGAGCTAATGTTTTAGAACTTCTGGTCATCTTTAAAAGGATTAACTAGAAATACTGTATAATATTTAAAAAGCACAATGATATAGAAGTAGGCTGGAATGTTTCTAAGTCAATTTTATTAAAACTGCACTTACCGTCAACCCATTTACTTGTAAGGACTATTGTGGGGGGAAAATGTTTTGAGAGCCACCATTTAATTACTAAGCCACAGTGCAAGCGAAGTGTTCACTTGGTTTTTCTCTACTATTACTCATATTGCATTTAGAACATGAATTAATTTGGCACCAGTATAAATTCTTGGAAAGGCTCAGATTCCCAATTGCATTCAGATTTGTTTAGTGAACAATTTATTACATTACTTATGCTACACATTAAGATTGTATTTGTACATCTGTGTCTAACAAAGGATATCCTATCTTTTGTTCTGTGTACTTCTTGGGGGCTCTCAATTATTGTAATGTATTTTCTTAACTTCTAATAAATCAAGGAGAATTGTCTACAGCCACTAAACCCAGAACAAAGTAACATAACTTGACAGTTTCATCACCCATACTGCACATTTCAGCACTACTTACTTCATATTTGTTTCCCCTAGAATTCTCCCGTAAGGAGAATGAAAGTTTCAAAGAAATAAAGTAATGATTTTATCAATAGTAAACATTAAAATGCCTGTCTGTGACACTATGCACATCATACAAACATTAGAATGCTCAATAGTGTAATTTTACTACAATGAAAAGTAATCCTACTTCAAACTTCTCTTTTTTACCCTCCTAACATGCTGCTGATATCTATTCTCTTCATGACAAGGCATATATAATGACAGAAATGATGGCAGTTGTAACTGGTATAATGCCAGTACAAAATTAAACATGACTGCCTGCAAACTCAGGCTGAAGTCTGCAGTTGGATTTGTGCAAAGTTTCTGTTGGAAGTTGACGGCAAATATTTAAAATACACATATCCAAGACCAGACTTTAGTCCCAGTATTAATAGCTGTGTCATTTCCACTATCTAGATCCTAATTACAAATCCTGCCTTTAGTTTTAGCAAATCTTAAAGCTGCATAACACTTCTTATTTTAGAATGCTGTTTTCATACTCATTTACTTTAAAGCTCCCAGGTTTTTGTCACTTCATGTGAAATTTTCCAAGCTGTTTGTGTCTTACTTGGGCTAATTTCTGGAGGGTGTTGGGGTCATTAGGATGAGGGGGAGAGGACTTTCAGACAAAGGAGTTTCGTTGTTTCTGGGAGCAGGATAAGGTTTTCTTGCTGTTGGCTTGAGAAGCTCTAACTTTCATTTGCTCTATAGAAAACATTTGGCAAGGTAGCAGTAGTAGCAGATGGAACAGAGTGGGACGAGAGAGACAGTCACCTTCATGTCATGGACATTTCCATGTTGTTCCCATAAAAAAGACTCACAACCATCAAAGTTTTAATATCTGAAAAATCTCATATTTATATGCTCAATAAGCAGTTTTTAAGGGGTCACAAGGAGTAAACATGGACAAGGAAAAAAGACAACAGCAGAGACAACAAGTACAAAAAGACTTCAGAGGAGACAGCAGTTGTTGAGTAACAGCGGAAGACAATGAAGGAGGCTAAGAGTGCGGTACTCTAGCACAACAAAGAACCACGTAAGCATATTGAGGATCATCTAGTAATTTCTCTTAAAACTTCCTTCACAGGTAATAACAATGAGGAACCAGAGAGGCAAGACATGAAAGGATCTACTGGGTGAACTTGTCAATGGAGGGAGGCACGAGTAAGATCCAAAACCATCTTGTCCCTGACTGATAAACTAAGTGATGCAGAAGCTCTCAGCATGACATAAGTAATGGCCCTAAAACATCTCACATCATCTCAGAAAAAAGCACTCTGGCTTGTCTGAGTGGGAGGGAGATGTCCTCTGGTGTGATGGAGTGTCTCATGACTGTCCTCAACACGCTTGATGAATCCCCATGTCTACCAACACATTATTAGCAATATTACAGTTACAGGCCTTACAAAAATATTTTCCAACATTATGCCAGTCACTTAGACTGGAGTAGACTGAAATGGCTCTGAAAGAGCCTGACTGGCTACCAAAAGCAGTATAAAGTATGTTTGTAAAAGAATTATTTGCGGTTTTGTTTGGAGAAGGTAGCATTAAAACCATACAATAAAAAGAATACACAACATCAAAATGGTATAATTTATTGCGATTTATGTGTGAAACACACTTCTTTGCAATTCTTTAAATTAATGCACAAGAGGTCCTGGTAGACTAGAACAGTCTTTAATGAACTAAGACAGTTTTGAAGATCATTGCACTAAATTTCTATCTGACTTTGACTCCCAAACATGTCTCAGTATAGTAACTTTTATAACTCATATCCATGGTCTGACTGTCATTATTTGATAAAAATTTAGTGCTGTATTGACATTACTGTGCTGTGACAAGAAATCACACTTTGAAAGAGAGAGTGAAATGGCATTATCAGGAGCCACTATCTGAGAATCTGTTTCAAATTTGTATACAAATACATTCTGATACCCTGCACTGACTGATGCAGTGAAGATTTTATGTACAATTTCATCTACAGATGTTGCCAAAGGGCAATATTCCACCAGATTGACTAATGCATTTCTCCGGAAATATTCTTCTGATTTTAGTGGGACTTGATGCTGCATAAGATACCAAAATATGGCCCAGACATATTATCTGTATAACCTAAACCTCAGTAAAGCGATGATGACAGATTAAAGGCTAACGCCTGGGATGACATTCCTATCTTAACCCATGCAGTCTGACCAAAGGTTAGCAATAATGTGTGCATAGGATGTCATCAGACTCTGAAATACAGTCACCATAGTATGAAATTTCAGAATACATAGCTGCCTTTATTCTCTTTTATTGCCCTTGTGGATTTAAGTCAGTTCCTTAAAACATTGTTTAATTTGATTTTAGAGATTTAATAACAATCTATTGACCAAGAAAGGACAAATGTCAGTTCTCTCCCCACTTTGTTCTCTGTGGCATAAGTTTGTATGAGAATGCTTTCTTTTTTTGGTCTTACTTTAAGAAACATCTTCTTAAGTGTGGCCAGTAGGTCGAGGGAGGTTCTCCTTCCCCTCTATACTGCCCTAGTGAGGCCTCATCTGGAGTACTGTATCCAGTTCTGGGCTCCCCACTTCAAGAAAGATGAGGAGATACTGAAGAGTCCAGCGGAGGGCTACGAGGATGGTGAGGGGACTGGAGCATCCCTTCTATGAGGAAAGGCTGAGGGAACTGGGCTTGTTCAGCCTGAAGAAGAGAAGGCTGAGACGAGACCTAATATATGCTTATAAATATCTGAAGGGTAGGTGTCAGAAGGATGGGGCCAAGCTCTTTTCAGTGGTGCCCAGTGACAGGACAAGGGGCAATGGGCACAAACTGAAGCACAAGAAGTTCCATCTGAACATGAGGAAGAACTTCTTCCCTCTGAGGGTGACAGAGCCCTGGAACAGGCTGCCCACGGAGACTGTGGAGTCTCCTTCTCTGGAGATATTCAAGACCCGCCTGGACATGGTCCTGTGCAGCCTGCTGTAAGAGACCCTGCTTTGGCAGGGGGGTTGGACTAGATGACCCACAGAGGTCCCTTCCAACCCCTACCATTCTGTGATTCTGTGATTCTGTGATTAATTATCTTTGAAGCCATCAAATAGCTTTTCCCAGTTAATGGGAGATCTTTAATAATACCTAACAACAACACATTCTATAAAGTATTTTGGGATGCCTTGAGTACAAAAAGCATTACATCAAGCCGGATTCTATTTTTATGCTGTCTCTTTTCATCTTGCACACCAGCTGAATTGCTAATAACAGCAAACTTTAATTTGCATACACAGAACATGAAGAAAGTTTGAGTAGTAAATGATAATTACATTAATCCTTAGCTTTGAATGATATATGAACATAAAATAAGAATGTATTATACTGATTGCATCAGGAACTGCTGCACTAGGAAGTTCCACTCATAACATGTTTCTGAGTATTTTAACAGAAAAGAAAATGAAACTAGGTATTATTCCTTTGGTAATTCAATGTATTTCACCATTATCGCTACAGCAAGCTTTCCATGCTTGCAGCATTACTTAGTACAGCATGAGCAAGTCTGGTAGAAATGATGGTCAAGTCCATAGTTCAGAAATCTGAGCTTCTTATTGTATTTCCAATGAATGTATACAAATAAAAGGCCAGAGCATCCTAGTGCCAAATTTTGTATTCATTTGGTCCAAAATTCTGCATTCCTGCATTTAGGCACAAAGTGAATTTTTGAGAAGGATGACTGGGTTTTAGGACAGTAGGACAAGCAGCATGTTGTCACTACCCTACAGTTACCCCAAGACACATTTACCTGATATTACAAGTACAATTCTTGACCTTCCTTAGCCAGAAGTACTTCAAGTTCATAGCTTTGACCTTCCTATATGACATCCTAAGCAGATGGCTATCCACTAGAATGAGGCAGAGCAACGCTTCATTGCCACCATACTGCAAAAAAAAATCCTGGATTCAGAGGGCCAAACAATAGAGGGAAATGAAGAAAACTGTGATTTTACTCATTAATGAGGATGCTTATCTGGTAGGAAAGTAATAAGGGTTTGAACTTTCTGGTGTTTAAGAAGGCAAGATTTCCATTTCTTGGATGGGAGTCCACGTTATTAACTTGTTCAAAAATTAGAGAGTGACATCATGTCCTCTGACTGCAGTTTTGATGGAAGTGCCCATCACTACTGTGATTGCAAAGCCAATATACTGAATTTGTCCAGCAGCACAGACTTCTCAAAGCATAGAAAATGGTCTTAAGGTGTGAAATTTTTGCCGTTAGCTCAGGCATGATGGCTGTGCTACTGGGTATATACATTAGCAGAACTTGAACAGCTTAGAAGATAAAAGTTTAGAAGCCAAGGAGATCTCACAGGCTGAAATGGACATTTGGGGATTTATGGTTCAGATTACAGCTTGCAAGTGTTCTTCTTACATTGCACTTGAGGGTGTCCAGCAGGGTACGTGCCATAAAGTCAAATGTATTTAAATAAAATTTTGAAGAACTTAAGGGAGAAAAAATAAAATTAGTTCAACGTTGAAGAAATACACGTTGACAGCTTTTCTTCTGCCATAACTTTATCACAGTAGCGTAGCTCATGCAAATAGCCTGGGATGTTTTCTTTGCACTGGCTTCAACTGTGGGAGAGTTGCACTCAAGAATCGAATGGTCATTCTTCTTTAAATGTGTCAAAATATACACAACAATGAACCAAGCATGTGGTTTTTATATATGTGTGTGTGCATGCTTTACTATTCTTACAGGTATGTGCGTATGTGTAGTGTCATAGTTAAAACTGGAATACAGTGAGCAAACTGGTATATCTAGTAAACAAATGTGTTTGCAGTAGAACTACAAACCTCACAGATAAATAAATGTCCTCCATAATTACAAAATATAAGAAACTCCATAAAAAAGAGTTTAATTCCTGCTAAGCTATCTTTGAAATGAGATGTGAGTGTAATTTGCTGAATGTTTCTGATGTTGACAACAAACAATTGAAATAGCTCTTCAATTAAACATCACGCTAGAAAAGAAGAAATGTTCTGACGTTGCAAATTTCAGCTGCACCTGCTATGCTCTATAAAGCTTCAGGTACATCAACAACTCAGTACTCTTCATTTGGTGGGAAAATAACTCAAGGCAGTCCTCATTGACTTTTGCTGTAATACATTAGACACAATAGTCACAGAAGGGAATATTTCAGGAAATCTGAGATCAAGCCTGATGACTGGTCCAACTAGCTGGGATCACTGATTTGTTAGGGTATATTTCAAGGGTTTGACTGCTCTTTGGTTTGGATTTTTGGGTTGTTTTTTTTTTAGTTAACTGACTGATGGACTATGTAGACTATTTTGTACACTTGAGGTACAGAATGAGCTTTTGATATGCAGAACATGATCATGAAGATCTGAGGTCTTCTTTTAAAAGTAATTATTTAGCTTTTTCTTGAATGGCACTCTGTGAGGAATTATGAAGGAAAATCATTATAAGGTTGCACATCAGCCAAAATACTTTATGCCCTTATCTTTGATTTAGATATACTCTGCCAACCAAATCAAAGATAACACTTGGGAGGTGCATGTTGCTGTGATGGCTCTCTGGAGAGGAAGAGAAAAAAAAGAAGTTAAAAAAAGGGAATGAGAAACACAAGGAAAAAAGTTTCAGCAAGTGTTGGCTCCGCTGTCAGTTAAATGAAGGAAAAGGGATAATTTGATCTATTGCAAGCTCATAATCAAGGATGAAGAGATAGAAGTTATCTCCCTAACAGAAGCAAACAGACACAGATTAATTTTGATTCATTCAATTGTTCAGATTTTATTGTTCTTTTATAGACAACAGCTTTCTCCCTGTTCTGGTGATATGTCAATGCACCAACATAGCCTCTTGATCACACATAATGCACATATTCCACAACACCAATTTGTGTCCTGAAATTAGTAAGGCTGAGAAATGAGGAGCAAATAAGGATGTTTTCCATTCATTTCAGAGCTATTAAAGGATATAATCTCTTAATGCCTCAAAAGACCTGACTACTGAACTTTGACGACAACTACCACTAATAAGAGGTCTGCAATGTTTGATATGCCTTCAGAAAAAAAGTTTCCACAAACAATCTTATTAATACTGTGATGCTAGTTCACAGCAAATGGCTTCCAACATGGGGTATTTGGGAATGTGTGTGGAATGAGAGAGGAAAAGCTGCTGTAAATGCGGTCAAAAGAAGGGGATGCATCAAAGCAAGAGCATTGATTTACGAGAGGGTGAGTTTATGGCAGAGTTTCTGAAACTTCCATAGCTGGAAATGACAAAAGTAGGTATGACACCTTGCTTCAGGAGTCACCTCTGATAATTAAATGACATTTTCCCTTTGTGCAAATTTTTCTACAGTGACAGAATAAGCATCACGTCAAGCTGTGCTCTTGGAATTACCTGACTTAATTGCATAAAACTGTTATTAGCTGTGACTGTACACAGCATAACTTGTATGAACTTCACCACAAAAATTTTTATGCTGGAGTGAAGGGACTAAGGGCAACATGTAGGACAGATACACATACAAGTCATTACAACAGAGTAGACTGAAAGCAATGTTTTCTTCAAGATACCTAAATAACCTTCACAATATCAAAAAATTGCTATTAAACTGCCCTCCAAAACCAATGCAAAACTAAAAGTGATGGTAAAAAAAGATGTCTCAAACTTTACTTTGTCTTAGCAAAGTTGTGATGTTACAACATGCTCAGATTGATGGTGGAAGCATCTCAGTTTCATTTTTACAGGCTGCCTTATGGAAATCTATATTTAAGTGAGAAAACTCATTAGTGTAGCAGAGAAAAGTGTTGAATTAATCTATGAACTTTTATTCATGACTATCTGGCCTTAGAAGATTATTTGACATTGCATATGGATGTCAAATACTTGCAGACTGAACTCTATTGCATATAACTATCACTCCCAGCTTGCAGCTATGATGGGTTTAGACTTGAACACTCTCCTAACTATCTATATAGCTTAACTATTTCTTTATATGCGCAGAATTTGCATGCAGAAATAACACTATGACATCTTTAAGAAAGTACTTGTAAATGTTAATTGTATTTTTTCATGCATTTGAACATGTGTCTTCTCAAAAGCAAAACATATGCTTTGAAATTGAAAGTGGTGTCCTCTATGTGTCCAGTGACAGAGTATATAAAATGCCTGTATTTTGTTTATGTGCGGGAAAAAGGAACCTAGGTGCATTTTTAGATAATATTATTGCAGCTGATCTAGTGAAATCCCAGATTTGTATTCACTACAACAGTCCCTGGTAACTACATAGTGCAAGAAGTGTCTTTTCTAAAACCTGTGAACCAAACAAGAGTGTTGCATTCAGCTCTCCTGACTGAAGCGAGACTAAAACTGATTGCACTGGTGTGGCCTGCTGCACTTTCAGGATTTGTTCATTACATCTAATATCACTGAAAAATAATATATGCTCAAAACTATGTGTCTGCAAATGAAACTTTACCTGTATTTTCCTTAACCTGGATATTTCACTCCTTTAAGTGATATCAGGGATCTGCAGGATCCCTGTACATGAATCTGCAGGATTCTGTCCCTGCAAAATCTAGTAAAGAAGGATAAGCCCACCAATGCTTATGAGACCTTCTGCATGGCTGCCTCCTTGTTCCTTTTACTCCTTCGGGAAGTCTCCCACCAGTGGTGGTCTCTGACCAGTAATGGGAACTCCTGTTGTTGTACGTTCCCTGAGAGATGCAACTATTCTTACTGGTGTTATTCTCACTTCAGAGCTGGATGACTGCTTAAAACTAACCAGACTATGTTTTCTTGGACATATAAAGTTCATTTCTTCTTTTAAAATTAAAGTGAAATCAAATCTTAGAAGTTTAGCAAATATCAGCCTGCAACATTTTCCTACCCATCATTTTTTTATCTTAAAACAGTGAATGTTTCAAGAAGAACTTAAGAACTTAGATGATTGTGCATTTTTGTCAGAAGAAAAAAGTTTTTAAAAACCATTTTCCTAAAGCTAGTCTGTGTTCCTTTTCTCCTCAGAAGCATTGTATAGCAAAAGAATAGATCAACTTCCTTCTGACTTTACAATGAATTACAAAACTGAAATAAACCTGGTAGGAGGTTTCTAGGAAGTGGATTGGGATTTTCAAAGGGTTTTTTTTTTCTTTACATTGCTGATGTTTTATTTACTTTTTTAAAAAGTAGATAGAGAAATACAATCTAACGAGTTACCCTGCATCTGAAAACATGAAGCCTTTAGGTATATGTGGACTTCACGTTTTGTTTGTTCCGACTATATGTTAGTAAGGTACAGTCTGGGAATAATATTTATTTACACATATGTAGTCCTATTGTTATAGTCAAAGAGACTGAAATATTTTAAATTTAGAATAAATTTATTTAAGGCAAATGAGCAAAGCAGCGCTGGACTGCCGGGGAGTCTCCTGCTCCACCAACGGTCCCCAAATTCAGGAAATTACAGTCCATATTTTATACTTCCACGACTTCCTCCTTTTCGGCAATCTCCTCCCCGCTTTTTATGTCTTTAGTCCTTTCTGCGCAAACTCTGTCTTGTTGCTAGGAGGTCAGTCCTCTTCTTTGAGTGGTCTCGGGATTAAGGCAGTAGGTCTTCCTTAAGCGGCTTTATCTCTTGCGCTTGTGTATTTTGTTCGTCTTGCATAATTCTATGCATTTCTTCCTTATCAGTACATTTCAAGGCTTACAGCTATCACAACAGGCTGTCACTCAAGATCTACAGCTAACATCGGTTTAGACATTTAGCAATATACATAAATCTTTGACTACAAGCTCTATTTGATCAGCAAATTATCTGTTCCTATCTTTTGTTAACTATTACACTATCTCTTAGAATACATTTTTGTGTGAATAATATCTTTTTCTAATCTAGTTTGCATAAAAGAACAAAGAATATAAACTAACAATAAATAGAGATTCAATTCACATAGAGACTTCCTCTAAGAAAGCAGACAGCTGGGAGCATTTTTTTTACCCAGCATCCATACAAGGCTTCACCAACAAAAGAAAACTTATTTTTCTAAATATATCTGCATTGATTTTAATTATACCAGAACACCACAAACCAGTTCATTTTCAGTACATCTGACATTACAATATTCCACAACCTATTGATTCTAAATTGTTGTTTGAGCAGTTATAAAGAGAAAAGAAAATGCAACAGGGGCATGCAATGCAGTCTGTTCTATAGAACCATGTAAATCACAGTTTGCAAAATCATTTTCCCCTCTAATAGAGTCAAAAATGGCTATTATGCTTTAAGGTTGCTGCACTTTATCTAATTTACTCTTCCATTCCCAACTGCTTGAGCAATTTTTTCAAACGTTGCACAGTCCATCATATGTCACATCTATTTTCTGTATGAGAGAAATTGTCTTGATTTCCATAACAAAACAATAACACTTTGTGCTATTGTGATAACAATACTGCAACAATCTGAGATATCCACTAGCATTTCCATGTCTGCCTTTGTGCCCAGTAAACTGAGATTTCATCAGCACCATCTAAATCCAGTAAACCAGGGCTGAAGCACTGGTCAAATGGTACTGTACATATTAACAATGTTATTCATATGTTAATAACTCTTCTATACAGAAGGACTTCTTTCCTTTTTGCATCAATAGTGTTTTAAATCAGAAAGAGAGGACACCTGATCTTGTGGAATGTGGCAACTGTCCACCTACCCATGCATAGCCTCAGCAATTTGTAGAGATAGAGATTTCAGGCGTGTTTCTCAGTATTGCAAAGAGTCAGTACTGAAAGGAGTTAGTGGGCTAGCAAAGTATTTTTCTAGTTGTTGGTATGGCATTGAAGCCTTAGTTTTTTGTTGTGAATTCTACTTCCTAAACTGGCCATCTCTATCTCCCTACCTAGACCTCCCATTGTACACTGTCTGCCAGCCAGACATTTTTCCTCTTTCACTTCTACTTCTTTGTACTAAAACTTCCAGCCTCCAAAACTTCAGTACCTTCTTAGGAACATCAAGTCACTTGGCAGGCTAATTGCTTTTCTGCTAGAAGAAGTTATCAAGTGAATACACTATTTTCTATAGTAATTACAGAATGACCCTAGGGCAGAATGTGTACAACAATAAACCTCAGCAAGAAGGTGGATGCCTGCTATTGTAAAAGGATAAAACTCCTCTAATGTCAATGGGGTCGTATCTATTTCTATGGGCAGGTAATTTGGCTTGCATTAGTAGGCTGTTGGCGGATACTTCCCTTGACTTTTTAGGAAGTATTCCTATAGAAACTCCACTTGTCATTGCAGGAAGGCAATTGGCAATTACACCTTTCTTACCTCCAAGGTTATGATGACCAATACTCTCTTAGAACCAACAGTAGCAAATTTAATTTAAATCATTCTCTTCTTTGCCAACACATGGATCAGTCTGCTCCCTTTCATTCTGAGAATATTTCAAACTGCTGCTCAATAAAATCCCCAGATGTAGAGTATTTAGCTTTCCTTCCTCAGTCAATAACAAATGTATGCTCCTTTTATTGTCTCTGTTAAAAAACTCAGGTGCAATTACGTTACAGAAAATTTTGTTCTCTTTTTCACATATTCAGTTAAAGATGAAATTTCTCTATGTCTGTTGCTACCACAATGAGGACTTTAATGCTACAAGGAATGACTCAGTTTGTGGCTTATTCAGACTTGACTGCTTCTACCAGTGTGAAGCAGTAGTCATTACTGGTCACGTGAGGTCATGAACATAGAAGGATCAAAAAACAATGCCCATTACCCTAATATGGTCCACAATTTATATGTTACATAGCGAACAAGAAGAAATTGTTGCAAGTTTTCTGGAATAACCGCAGCCCTAAGAGCTGTTAACCTCACCCTTCTGCTTTCTTTCCCTTCCCCTTCCATAGTCAAACTGCAAATAACAATTTATTTTCTTTCTTTTTATTTCTCTTTTTTTTCTTTTCCATTTGTTTTCTTTTTTTTTCTTTCTCTTTTTTGAGGAAGAGGCTAGTGGACAAGGTTGTAAATAATTAGCAATGATGTAGTCTGTTGAACTCAGCATTATACAAGTATGCACAGAGGGTCAGTCTGACCTAATTATTTAGCTAGAATAGGTACTCTAGGGTTAACAGAAGGCCAAGAAGTCGACAAGAGTGGCTGGTATAAGAACATCTGATCAGGAAGTACTGCCCTTGGCAATGAAGTATATCTTGGAAAAATATGTAAGTTACTTAAGATGTTTTTGAACAATTTGGAACTAACAGCAGAAGAATTATAAAGAGTGCCCTTAAACAAACTGTCCTCATTATAGTGCTAAAAATCACACCCCTTGAGTTGGAGACCCCAGCCCAAGCAGAGACCCTTATTTACTGACCATGTGTAGTAAATTTTAGGGGTACTGTATCCTTAAACTGAAGCGAGAAGAGAATTAACCAATCATAGTTCGGAGTGCATGGCTGGTACAAGGAATTAACATTTTTAACTGTATAAATACGCTATATGATTGTAACCAGGTGTGCTAGCTTTGTGGGGTTACCGCCTAGTGTCCATGTCTGCGCAGACATGAAATAAACTGATATCTCAGCTTTGTGTGCATATTGGACACCGGGTAACAAACTCCATTTATGAGGAGACAATGAGCTCAGTGCAGGACACATATCTGAAGACAGAGAAGGAATGTGTTTTTGTTGTACAAGGTCTCAATTCTTTCATAGTTATTACCTCATATGTATCGTGGCTTGTTTAAAGATGTTTGTTTAATCATTTAATTCACAGCTTCATTTTTTTCTTGCAGTTATTTTGTCAACAGGAGAAACAACGCTGTATTTTATGAAGGTAGCCATTAACTCTGTCAGTGCCCTGACAGACAACAGCAACTGCAAATAGTAAGCCAAAATCAGAGTTGTTAAGCCGATTATGGCAAGGGGCTTAATCTATAAACCCAACTTCACAGCAAGGTATGAAGACCACAGGGATAAAGATGATATTGCTGGTGGCCAGATGCGTAAGTGAGATGCCTTGGAAGAAAACCTGCAGGCTGCCAAAAATAGAGTTAACCCTGAAATTAGAAAAAGTTTTTCTTCTCTGGACCATCCTATTTTTTAAAATCCCATGAAAAAAGCATCGCTTGGCAAGATAAATCATGGCAGAGCTGGATCTCAAAGTCTATGTCATAGTAAATAATCAAATTAAGCTACACATACCTGTCTCGTTTATCTCCAGAAAACTGTGGAGTGTTTGAAAATCCCATAAGCAGAAACAGAGGAAGGTCTGTTGTGTGAGCTCCTAGACTTATAAACAATCAAATCAACTCTTTGAAAAAAATAGTAACCAAGGTCCTTAAAGGGAATCTGTGTTGACTGAGATAAGTGACTTGGTGATTATGTCACATCTTTTTGGTAAGCATTTTTACAAAGATTATAAGATTGCCAAGGCAGGTCCCAGTATTCACCATTAGAACCTTGACATATTTTGATTATGTTTTTTCAAGTAACAAAGGTACAAAATACTTCCAAGGAAGACCCATGGTAATACACTAAGGTTAAACCAAAAGATAAATGAATCTTGCCTACATATGTTGAAAAAAATATTAAAACTGAACCTGTACACATTTTCAAATCCCGGTTCTTCCAAATTCTAGATTCAATAATATAACTTCCACTGTTGAAATAAGAGTTCAAAATTTCCGCTATTTTGAAGAAAATGAAATATTACTCCTGGATGCTTCTCACACTACCTCAATATTGGAAAACATTTGCATTTTTTTGTAATTGTCAAGATTAATGTTAATTAACATTGCTTCTGAACATATTTGCTGTAGTCAGAGGTCTGCATTTCTGCTTACCTAACAACACTCCAGAAATAAGCCTGTCAGATTCATTCCTTTATGTTCAAACAGCTTTTTTCTGTTCCTCAAGTCAGGTGACACTTGATTAGTTTTATCTGCATAGTGTGTAATCCAGTTTGAAGAATGACTTCAAGTATACTATGTCTTTATTTTTGTTTTGAATTTGGATTTTTGTTTTTAAGTGACAAAATTATATTTTGTTGTGCCATACTTTGTTATTTCAAAGGTTCTCATGTCATTTCAGATACTCTAATGGCCATTTCCCTGAAAGAAAGATGGCATTTACTTGGAAAGGATTAAGTCACTGTCAGCTACCTGGAAGACATGTGTGAATAAGCCGTGACTCTGACCAGACCTGTTTCTTTATATGTTTACACTTCAATTTCTGTCAGTAGTTCTAGATAAATTTACAGTAAAAATACTACTGTGGTCATCAGAAACAAAAGGGTGTTGATGAACACATTAGCATATAATAATAGCATTAGTGAATTATATTAGCATACAATAATAAGAGTGCTAGTGAAAACCAACAATGAACATGGCCACCACTTGAGAAATAAAAAAAAAGATGTGAGCAGAGAGACTTTGCAGGTTACCCAGAGAGTCAAATCCATACAGGAAGAAAATTCAGGCTAGAAGACCTTGAGGTCTCCATGAGAATGCCTGGTTTCTTCTCTTGAAAAGATAAGTATATTTACCTCAGGATCCCAGCTGACTATAGTAGTGAAGCTAAAGCTTGGGGAAAGATTCGGCTGTCAACACCAAATTTTACAGCAGAAAAATGAAGCGTGAAAGAGTGCTCACCAGAAACCCTGATGAGCCATCTTAGGAAGTATGTTACCATTATTTTTACTTCTGATAAACAGTAGTGTTTATAGCATCTCGATCATATTAATCAATTCAGCATGTACAAACATTCATTGTTCGTTATCCTGAGATCATCTTTTAATCTCAAGTACTTCACAGTCCTGACTAATCTGCAATGACAATGTGTTTTGAAAAAAAGACAGCAGAGTTCTTAGTATTTTCATTTTGATTTGCTAAATGAGTTCAATGATAAATAATAACACTTTTTGTTATGGTATAACCATATGACTATTAAAACATATCTCATGTTGAAGCAAGGGAAGATTTCAGTCTTGATAATAATCTTCCAAGTTTTCAAGCATGCTAGGTAGCAACTTTCTCAGACATTTTGTCCCATATAGTGTGTATCTGTAAGCAGTACTTTAATTTCTAAGGAGACTTTTTTTTTTTTTTCCCCCAGGGCACTGAAGTTTCCCTTTGGAACAAAAATAAGTCTTTCAATCTTCATAAACAAAACACAAAAATTTCTAAATGGTTCTCTGCTATTTACATTAACCTTTTCAAAGGTGATCTATGTTCTCTTTTATTCAAGACTCTTTTTACTCTTATCCTTTACCTAAAAAATTCAGATTGATACTAAAAGCTGCATATTTCCAAAATCCTATCACTCCTCTTAAATTGTTCTTTTCTACCAAAACAGTTGTGTTGAGAGAATTGAGATTACAGGAACCTTGCTATTTACAGAAAAAAAAACCCATCAAAAAATGAAAATTAAGATGAGACTCTATATTTACCAATATGTATATATCATCCCATTGTAAATGATTCTTTGTCTGAACATCTACATTTGAACACAGGAGTTCCTAGCAAAAATGCCCTTGGGCTTTATCTGCTTTTAGAGTCCCGGGTTTCATATCAGCCGAGAGCAGATAATCCAGGAATTGTGTGTAAATTTTGATTCAACGTAGTCTGGCATTTCTGAACCTGGTAATAAAGTGCTTTTGAAACTTTTACCCCTACATTTTTGTTTCCATACTTTCTTTAATTTTGTATCCATACTTTTTTATTTTCATACTTGCCATATTTTTGTGTTCATATTTTTTATTAGGTTCTTCTTTTGTACATTTCTTTTTCTTCATTTATATTATTTCCTTTTTTATATTATTCCTGTTCTGCGTGATTAGATTCAGTTTTCAGTAGAGGCTTTGGGAAGAATTCCTTTGAATACCAGAGAAAAAGAATGTGGTTTTTGCCAGTTCTTATGTGTATGTGAGATGATACTCCACTACAAGCACATAAAGTAATTAACATTGCCTTATTATTGATTAGCTTAACTGCTTGTCAGAGAGTGGACTCTTGACACATTAAAAACTTGCAAAGAGTTTAATCTGTATGCTAGTGATTTCCCTAGATGTCTAGAAGCAATTTCTACTTTCCCTCTTTATAGCAAGAAGGAATTTCGAGCTAGTAAGTGAAGAGTGTTCAGAGTAAGAGGTATTACAGTCAACATCTCTTCAGAAATGTTATGCATGCAGTGAAAATGCAGCTTCAAGATAGAATGGATGCTTTGAGCAATTATAGCTGGGAATTTTTTTTTCAGATAGCACATTATTTGTGATGTCTCATTAGAGACATTAGAGCTTCTTAGATAAGAGAGAACAATATGAATTAATATATTATGCATTCTATATGTATTGCCATTTGATTACAGTAATTCTTAATGAACTAAAATTAAAAGCATAGGATATTTGTGGATATAGCCAAAAGTGAATTTCAAGAGAAATGTCTATGTAATGAATCCCTTTCAATTAATGCGACATAGTGTGTATGTGTGTGTAAGAATGAAAATGTATGTTACCAGTGATAGGAAATCTTTCAGTACATTTGTAATTATTGAAATATTTTCATAGACTCTCAAGTGTCCATTGTCTAGATACTCTTTGAAATTTCTTTGATTAACTTTTTCCTGTAGCAAAGACTGATCAATTGATAAGGATGTGGACTGAAAAATTGTATCTCCGCGATGACAGCAGAAGCATATGCTCTAAAGAACTCAGAACTGGGGTGATTTAGTTTATTGCTTCTGACTAGGAAAATGGTAGGTGTGTCTATTTTGTGCAATACATCTCAGTGAGATTTCTTCAAACTAGTCATGAATGTGTGGTATATCACCAAAACTAGAGTAAGGACAGAAGAGAAAGTATTATAGCAGAAGAGCTAAAAAAAAAGAGGGATATGTTTTACCCTTGAGAGTAATAACATGATTACAAGAAGACAGTTTCAGATCTACTTTAGAGTCTGTTTCATTAACTTTGGGTTGGGAATGGAAAGAAGGGTCCTTCATGTTGCTTTTCATACTGTTCCACTTCATTATTAAGCAATGATGCCAAGCTGTTCACCAGGATTGCTGCTAGCAGGCTTGAACAGCTTCTTCCAAGTGTGATTAATGCAGATCAAACAGAGTTTATTCAGTGGAAAAGATTGGCAGATAACATTTATTGTCTCTTAAGAAAATTGGGATTTCCAGAGTGACGTCACACTCATGATAAACTCACAGGTTGAAGGATGTTCGACCAAGTAGTTTGCATATTTTTGGAAGAAAGTTGTATCCATTTTGATTAGATTTGAAACCTGAAGAGAATCCCATTTACGTGCAAAGCTTCTTCCAGTGGTTAGCTTTTTTTTTAAAAGGACAAGGCATACGGAGACTCTTACCAGGGATTATAGTTTTCTTCATAAGAACTATGTTTTAGACTGTGTCACTCACTAGTACAAAATAGCATGTTACTGACCAAAACAGCATCCTCAGGCTATCTGTAAGGTGGGAGAATACGGCAGCCTAGATTTAGTTCCTGGATTTGATTTGTTACCTAGGGCAATCAGGCCCTACCGTTTTTTTCTCTTTCCATCTGCTTGACAGAGTAATCCTTCCAGAGGCCCCAGGCTCAGAGGATGACTGAAACACAAAACAGCAACTTGCTGTCCTAGGTGAACATCTTTTTAAATAATGAGAAGATTTTAATGAGGAAATCGAAAGATGTTTAGTCTTTACCTTTCTCAAAAGTCATTATCTTCAGGTCAGTTTTCTGGGTGCTGAGCAACACAAAAGCTGTGTTGAGATATTCGTTCGGTTTCTAAGATCTATTGTTTGGCCTTGAACCTCTAGCATGAACCTCTGCACAAAGTTCTTCTTAAAATAGTTTACCACTTCCTCCTCCTTCCTCAGCCAAACACAACCCTAATAGCAGTTGGCATAATAAAAAATCTCCAACATGTTAAAACAACTTACTAACTGAAGCCAGCTAATCTCTGAGACACCCTGTGTTGTCTCACCTATTCTGAGGCAGCAAAAAGCTCGTTAGTACCACATGAACCATGTCCCAAGGTTCAGCCAGCTCACCCTGGGCTGGTTATTGCCCATCTACAGCTGTCTTGGGCAGAAAGGCCTTTGCTTCCTTCCCATTTTGGCAGTACACTAACATAACCTGTTTTGCCAGCCTACAAATTTCTCCGCAGTGACAAATGTCCTTTTTGATATTGCTGTGACCTGAGACCTCTGTTTCTCGCCACCGATTTCCATAGACTTATTCTCTTGAAAGTGTTACAGTTCCCAAAGCTCCAAATGCTAAAGTTAGTTTGGTTTGTCTTTTTACAGAAAGGATACTTCAGAAAAATAAGAATGATAGTTTAGAACAAGTACAGTTTCTTTTCCATATAGGAAAAGTAAACTGAAAGAAGCCTATTTTCTTATCTCACTGTACAGGCATTTTTAGTTGTTGCAGGTAGTATTTTTGGCACAGCGGTTTCCTCAGTATGGCTGAGTCTATGGCTTAGGTTTTTCATTCCCAAATGAAAACATTTTAAAGGTATCCTTTTATTTATTTGCTTATTTTCTGAAGCATTCTGAACATCTCAGTACGTTTAAAAAACACTTATCTGCTATTGATAACTCACTTTCATGTTGATAGCACAGGTTTAGAAATATGCTCTCTCAGACACACTGTGTTAGTTCTAATTACTTTTTTTTGGAGTCTTACCCTCAGCAGCAGCTTTGGCTTCTTTTTATCCGAGACCAAACAGCAATTTTAAAAGAAAATAACAACAAAACCCAACAGCCCAACACATATAATCTAACGCTGGAGTTTATGCTGTGGCTCATCTGACAGACATTCTGAAAAGCATGCCTCTGACTATCAAAGCTCTGTTTTTTGTTCCATTCACAAATGATCATTTCTGCTCTCGGTGGTGGTTACATGCCAGATCCCTCTGGGCAATGGCAATATGCTCCACTTAGTTTCAGCCTTCACTAGCCCAATATATTTTTAAAGTAATAGTAATTTTGAGTTTTTATCAGAGTGGTAATAAGGCTGTACCCGATCTATCCTTGCAGTTGTTTGCAGACAGCTTAGTCTTGTGCTCACTGCTGGAGAACCTCAGCTCCGAGGCTTCCTATAACATCTTCCACCTTGCCATACTGGAATATTTGCAACCCTTGTCCTTTTCTTGCCCCGCAAGAAAAGTGTTGCTCAGGCAACATTGCAGTTGCAGAAGGTGCTGTGCAAAGTTCATCATTCTGTTGCACTGCTTCAGATCTCCTCCAGAGTCAGGGGATGTGACACTGATCTACTTCAGGACCACAGAAGAGAATAATGCCAGCCCCACGCAATACAACAACTATTTCTACCTCTCTTGTGCTGTCCTTTAAAAGGTGCCACATGAAATCTGCTCCATTTCAGCATTCTGCAAAGTCACTCTTAGAACTGCTTATCTCTCCTCTGGCAAATGTCCACTGTTCCACTGTCCCCTCGTATTGTAGTTAGCTGCAGTAAAGCAGCTGTAGGATCTTCTGATTTACATTTCAAGATACAACTGGAATCAAGCCAGTTCAAGGCTTTCCAGCAGCACAAGAAAAGTCAGTTTGGTCACTTGAAAAAGAAGGGTCACGAGCCATGTCAAGCAGTTCCTGTCTTCAGTAGAGAAGGCTCAGAAGAAGGCATTGAGCTTGGACATGGTGGTGGAGTTTTTGTCCCTATCATCTCCAGAGGTGAGAGTGTGCTTTCCCCCTCAGTCACCGTTCCCACCCTGCCCCACCATACCACTTCATCAGCTATGCTGCGGGCTGCTGGAGGCCCGCCATCCGCAAAGGAGGCAGCTGAGACCACAGACAACCGTTTACCCCTTCCCTACACACACACCCCCTAGGAAGCTGTCTGCTTTGCCTGTCACTACACCTAAGCCCAAGAACAAGACCCTGACTTTCATTACTAGGCCTGCCTTTAGCAAGGCATGGCTGCCACCCCTTCTAATGAAAAACCGGCACTGAAACACAATTTGAACTTTCCTAATCTCCTCTATCATGTTCTCATACCATTAATGCCACCAGTACTGTGACCTTTTAGCAAGATATCAGGCATGAGCAGCAGGCACAGGATTGCAAACTTTAATTAAAAACTGTATTTTAAAATAAGACTCAGTTTAGATGCACCGATAAGTGATTTTCTCCATGTGAAATTTCAGAGTGCTTTGCTGAGAAAAATCATTGCAAGCTTCCTATTAATTTCTGGTCTAGCTTGGTTTCAAGGACAATTTTATTAAAAATGAGCAGAGCCTTATGTAATAAACCCTTTGCAGTTGTTATGACCACCTGTGCTACCTCCCACCCTGATCTACCATGTGACATAGCACAGCTAATTTCCCCACTTCCTAGCAAGGAAATCGAGCAGCTACACTTTTAGACTATAAGGCTTACACGCATGTATTTTAGACTTCATTATTTTTCTGTACGGCAAAGCTGGAGCTGGAAGAGGTTGTATCTAAACACCTTTCTGTGTGCAGAATTATATAAAAGTTCAGATAAAATCTTTAAGGTTTCTGAATGGGTGGCAAGAAACAACAAGAGGAAAAAAAAATGGGTTCCTAGTTGAAGTACAGAGCACTGACTGTACAGAAAAGGTCTCATAGGAGACAATCTTAATGGATTACTGTTAATAAGCATTACAGTTTATTAAACAGTTTATAAAACAAATGACAGGATGGCACTCATCTGAACTGAAACACAAACAGGGAAATTATGACTCCTGAGGCTTGCTCACCACAGACAAATTGCTTCCTGCTCTCTCCTCAGCCCCAGGTCTAAGTTTTATGAAAACACTGATTGCTCCCCACTCTCATTCTTAACCACCAGTGACTCCATGAAAAAGAAAAAAAAAAATCAAAAAAGCATACACCGGCTTGATCAGGTCCCTGTGAATCAGCCTTTTTGGGTTGTGCCCATCTCTTTTTAATTTCATGGGGAAAACCCCTTGGTCTTAGCCACAAAGAAACACCAAATGGCTCCTCCTTTTCCACACAGGAAGAGCAGGACAATTCAGTTAGGGGAACTTGGCAAGCTGAAAAATGGAAGGTAGGGGAGATGATTATAATTAATGCATATGGGTAGTTTACATGCTGTGTCCTCTCCATGGTGAGAATGTAGCAAGCTGTCTAATTGGAACCTGGATTTTGGCTCCTTTTAAATTCCTGAGAAAACATTGCGTCTGTGTAGTTGGATTTTGTAGGTTTTGGCCACAGGAGAAACCTAATAAAAATACTGGGACGAAGAGCGCAAGCTATTTCAGGCATAACATTCTGGAGCAATGCAAAGAGGTCACAACTGGTGAGAATCTGCATGAAATTGCATTAGGCACAGATGAAGTGTCTGGTCATCTTTCTGCCCAAACTCATAAATATATTAGCACACACAACCATCACACACACATCCTATTTTTATACTCGGCAACTATCCTCTTCACTGGTCTCTGACAATTCCGATCAATTGTTGCTGCCCTTGAAAAGAATTTTTGATTTTGATTTCAGACCCTACCCTGCGTGTTGTCATTGTATTTGTGTCTAAAAAGGTGCAGCGACATTCTGGCAGGAGAGTAGATTGAGATATTTTATACATTTGCTTGGACCCTGTGCAAGACCTACAAGTGAAAGGCTGGTTACCTGAATATTTGCAGTTCAATTGGTTATTTAGTTTTTTAAAAGAGAATATCCTTAAAATTTTATTCCCAATATTCAAAAACTAATGTTAAAACACCAATGATGCCTAATAGTTTAGCCAAATAAAATGGATACCTGTCAAGTAAATTATACATCAAACTGCAAGCTTTGTGAGGCAAATCTTAGAGACAAAGCCTGGAAGCCCTTGAAGCTTCATAGTTGACTTTCAGGGGAGTGAATTGATTGAGTGAGGACAACACAGACACATGGCTGGGAAATGAAAAGACTAGTCATGACTGTTAACATGAGCTATGTCACTGTGGGCATCGGCCCCACCTTCATGACTCTCTGTGCCTAGGTGCTGCTGCAGCCTATATTCAATGAATAAGAAGAATCAAAGTAAAATAAAGACTAAAAGAAACCTGCATCTTTTAGTAAAATGCAGTTAGGTACATGACATTTAAATTTCAATGCTTTTAAATGAAGATAGAAAATGCAACTACTAATGAGGTTTAAAGAAAGATCTCTCAAAGAAAATGGTGCACACAGAAGAGCAAAGCTACAGCTTCAAACATTTATATGGAAGCATCACTGCTCTGAAACTGTTTACTGAAGTCACAACCTTTATTAACTGCATTCCTTTCCTCCTAAAAGACAGAATTCAACTATAAATTATTTGGAAAGGCCAGAATCTCCACATTAATTTCCTGAGACTTTCAACCTTCTGCACAGCAGTGTATTTTTTTAATATTACTCAAAAGATATCAAGTATCTTCTTTCCAACCTATTCACCAGCTCTAAATGGGATTTGACATTACAAGGTCAGCTTTGCTTTGCCTCATAGATGACTAACAAATTTGCAGAGACATAGGTTCTGTGTTCTCACATGGATCACTGCCCAACAGACCAGTGGTTTGTGATGGCAAACATTTAACTTTGAGCCATTAAGCAGGGGAGGAAATTCCAGTTATAACAAATTACCTGGCATCTAAACAATGTTAAAGTTGTCCATTAGGAGTGCCTTTAGACAATGGAACAGCACATTAGTTTTAAATTGCAAAGTTCGGTCAATGGAGTGATACAGTTCAGATCTGAAAAGTTTACTGAACTATTGAAAGGCCTACACAGTGAAATGTATTTATGATGAACAAGAGTAGAATGGAAATCCATTTGTACAGTCAGAAGAAGACAGCAATCACCCATGCCGTCTCCTTTCCCCCACCAAAACCAAATAAAAATGCACTGTAAAGTATAATGGTAGTTATAACAGATTTGTCTATAAAGGTGTCATATTAAACTGATTTTACTATGCTTTAAACTGTGTCGGCATCCTGAACAACGTATATTTTCACCATGATGATATTACAACATGTTATTCCTACCTGCTATGAATTACTCTTTTCCCCTTTATAATGATGCCGCCTGTATGGTTGTTCATATCAGCTTCCCAGTTAGGAGTGTTTTCCATCTTGAATAAGACTGGAAACTTATAGAAAGGAGAGGAATACAAAGAAGAAATATATAAAGAAGGAATACAGACAGTGGTACAGTTCAGGGCAGGTGTGTAGAGATGAGATCATTTAACACTTAGAAATTTTTTAAAAATCCCCATTCCAAACTTTTGGGGAATATTTGCCAAATTTTATTTACCAGTTGCTTTTTACTACATCATGGGTGAGGGAGCACAAAATGTATCTGTGTCATGAAAGGTTAGTCTAAAAAAGGTTAAAGATACTGGTGAGAACAAGATTCCAGAACAGATGGGAAGCGTGGGTTTATTAGTGAACTATCTGGAAATGCAGCTATTGGCATGATGCAGGGAGCTCGCAAACAGACCATTTACCAGTCTGTGGTTGATTCTTGGTGCTTTCCTCCTCAACCTTACTCCCTGCTTTGAATTTCTCTACCCCATACTTTCTTGGATCTCAACAGAAATCTCCTGTATTCATCTCAACCTTTAATCTGTAATGCAATTTCTTGAATAAGCACATCCTTCTGCTCTACCAGAGATCCTAAAAGGAAGAGACCTCAATGGAGAAGAATCTGAAGTTTTTTAAAAAATAAATGACAAGGTGACAACAGCATTCCTATTGCCTGCAGAGATAATGAGAATATATTATGCTTTTCTGTTTTTGCATGTGTTAAGAGTATGTGCCTTGAATGGAGGACGGCTAAATGTAGGGAGGCTGTCTTTGGAGGAAACCTGAAAGTTGCAAAGGAAGAGAGAAACTGATGGAGAAGGGGACAAATAAATGTAAGGTAAAAGAACATGAGGAAGGATGTGGAAAAAAAAAGATCAAAGAAATCTATACAACTTCTTATTTTATACAGCCTATTTCATCAGCTTATCTAAGCTCTCTTTAACTGATTCCACTTTGTTCACAGTCATAGCTGGAATTTAACCAGTTTATCTAGGCAATATTTGGCATAATGCGGTTCATTAAAGAGTTGGTTATAAATCTATCATCAGAGTTGTTGACTATAAATGTATCAGAGTCCTCTATGCATCTTTACTACTGAAGAAAATTGTATAATTTAAAGGATATTTCATTCACCCATCAGTGAAAGGATGAACAAATGTCAGGCTGAAAACTTCCAACTTGGAAGTCCAGGTGATCTCCTTCTACGTGACTGCTGTCACTTGCTAAGACTGTTACTTCTCAAGAACGCAGGAAGATACTGCCGCTTGGAACTCAGTGAATTTTAGAATTTTAGATATTTACTCAACTTCATAAGTCTAAAAGCCAGAGGAATTGAGTACCATGAATACTACTATATCTCCTTCTTCTTCTATAAGGACTGGATAATTTACAGAACTCCTGATCATTTTCTGCAATTATTGTGGCAATCAATCCATTAACTCCAAAGAGAGATGATCACTTTAGATAAACAGTATAAATGTTTATCTTTCCAGAAGTCAATTACAAGAAAACTGCATGAGAAAAAAATTCTTAAAAAACGCCCCAGAGGAGCAAAACCCACAGCTGTAATGAAAATTCAGAACATTGAAATTAAGCACTGTATGACTATTTTGAAATGAGCCAAAATATCCCCAAAATGTCAAAAAAAGTGCAGCTACTGCTCAATGTTACTTCATATTTGCTTAATATTTTAATAATAATATAAATATAATAATAATGCTTATTGCTAGATAAACTGCTTTCTTGATCTATCATCTTGGAGTAGGAAATGTTTCATAACTGATGGCCATAAAAATGTGCCCAGAAGGATTTACGTACAGGAAGTGTTCTGGCTCCTCACTGTTTGTGTGGGAAGAATTGGGATAGACAGTTCTGCTCTTTCCTTGTAACTACTACGGCAGTCAGTGCTGCTGAAGTAGTGCTCTTACTTTTACAGAAAGAAAAATGTAGCTTCAACATTTCTTCAGGACTGAGGACACAATTTCAAACCTATGAGGAAGAAAACTGAAAGTTTAGACTTGGACAGCCAGCTAACACTGAGTTAGAAGAAAGGAATATACACCCTATAGATCAGAGAACTTCATTGCTATACATGCAGTCATTATTATTTTACTTCATTTTTGAAATTAAAATACAATTAAGACATCTTTATTAAGATCATTCTGTTCAATTAGAACAAACTCCATCAATCTTGAATGAGGCATTTCAAAGACTTTAGGATTATTATCATAGAATCATAGAATGCTTTGAATTGGAAAGAACCTGGGACACCTTCCATTAGACCAGGTTTCTCAGAGCTCCATCCAACCTGGCCTTGAGCACTTCCAGGGAAGGGGCAGCCACAACTTCCCCAGGCAAAGTATTCCAGTGCCTTACCACCCACATAGTACAGAATTCTTTTCTTCTATCTAACGTAAATCTACCCTATTTTAGTCTAAAGCCACCACCCCTTGTCCTGTCACTATACGCCCTTGTAAAATGTCCCTCTCAGTACAATAATGCCTAAGTACAACATAATCATACCATAGACCAAATCAATGATCTCTGTTTTGCTTTTCTATATAGTAAGTATTTTGAATAAAAGCATAAAAAAGTTTCTTCTCTTGAAGCATGAAACCAAGAAGTCTTCATATATATTTATGTTACTATAAGTAGAAAATAACAATATGCTATCTAAATGGAGAACCACCTGTTTCTTTCTATACTTGCTTCTATATCAACATCTCTCTGTTTATTCATTCTGTGGCAATGAAATACAAGGCCAGTAAAACAACCCTGTATAAATTTAGGATATTTTGTACTTCTGTTTTACTCTGTGTGTGATACTCGTTTACTCCCCAATAAACTTGCTTTTTTCTACACCTAATTTTAACAAGCAACGTGAAAAATTTGTAGTGTTTGAGATGAATAGTCAGCATTCATTCAGGGCATTAAATACTTTATTTCTGTGTTACTAGTTCAGTTTTTCTTTCCATACAGACTAAGTCTTGTCACTTCTTGAGCTGTTCTGAACAGCACAGAGATTTTTTTTCCTCAGTGGCTAGATGCACAAGATGGCTTTAAAAAGTTCAGGAGAATATTAGGATGTTCAGCAGAGAACAGAGCAACTTGTGATGATCTGTACGAGTACGTCCTCAGCCTTTTCACACTTGTCAAGGTCAAGTCTTCAATTTTCTAGTTTTCAGTGTCTTCTTATTCTTGGCGTCTTCAAGTTATATTTCTGCCTTCACAATCACGTCATGCTAGGTAACTGCACCATTCTCTCAAAAATACTCCAGCAAGGAATAGGAAAGCATTCAGACTCACTACTTTGAGGCTTTTCTTCATCTCTCCCTGCTCTGCAAAGAGAACTTCCATTAGTTCTGTGTAGAGGGTGGGAGCAGTGAAGTTCTGCACTACATTTTCCTAAGTGATATCTATGATGAAGAAGAATAATGGTAACATATGTGGCAGAGTGATATTCTTCCTATGTTGTTTCCAGTACACCTTACAATGGTTGTGTAAATCAGTGTTGTTTGACAGTGTGTTGTGTTGGGACTGGGTAGCTGAGAGCCTGGGTACTGGATCAGCTTTCATCTGGAGTTGTAATCCTAAAACCAGTCTACTGCAAAGCTTTATCTTAGTGGTAGAGAAATCACAGTTGAGATAGGCATAAAAAGAGAAGCAATTCCTGTATACACACAGAAATGAGGGGGAAAAAGTCATCAGTAGTCAGCCAACAACTAGGTTGGGTTAAAGAAATAGCATATTCTCATTATTACCTCGAGGGAATCTTATTTTTGTCAAAGGAAAGGATGTCATTCCTGAACACCCATACCATTTAAGAAGTGTTGCCAGCTAGGCTCAGAAGAAATGTGTGCTAAACTCACCTCTGGTGACCTAGGTACTTGCATTTTGAAAAGAAAACTTGTGTCAAATAAGAAACGCCTTTTTCTTCATTTTTTTAAACTTTATTTCCCCAATGGAAGCATTTAAAAAAAACCCATTTTCACCAAAATTTTCCACAAATTACAGATATTTCAGCAAAACATCTAACACCAGATTATTTTGGTGAAAAGTAGCAAGGCATCTGTTTGCAAAAGCCAAGGCACAAGTAACTTATTGAATAACACTGGTAAAAAAAAAATGTTTCCGTGATGCCAGGAAACATACCCCTCCTTCAATTTCTTTGTGAGATTTCTCATTTAAGCCAGTTCTTAATATATTTAACAAGAGTTGCACCGTGTTATGTGCAGTGCTAACTTTTACATGTAACATCAGGCCATATGTTAACCACCATGGCAGCCCAGTGGGAAATGCAACTTTTAAGAAATCTTCTCTGTAATACATGCATTTCCCAAGGATTTAGAGTCAACTGACTAATATAAAGCACTGGAGAATGTAATTTACTGCATAGGTCTTTAGAGGTCAAAACTGATGGCACTATTAATTGTGCTAGCAAACAACCCAACTGTATAAGCAATGTAATTATCACCAAGCACTAAGTGAGGAAGAAGAAGGTTTACCGCCAATATCTATTCATCATGCGTCACCTTGATAGGACAGGTGATGCTTCCAGAAAACCCTGCCAGGCTGTCTCCTGTGTTTATAACACTCTTTCTTCACATATGCATTTTAGCATGGTGCATTAAATTATTGCTGTTCAGCTTTAGAGGAACTCATCCACTACACAGTGGTGCTGTCTCATCTGAGTTGGAGCCATATGGTGTTCGCTTACAGATAATATGTTGTACTGTCAGGAAGATAATTGTATGTAGACCGGCGATACACATCAGTTTCGTGAAGTCTCTTAAAACTTACTTGGATATCAATTTAAACCTACCACGTTAAAACATCTGTGAGAAATTACTATCATAATCAACTGTCTTGGATACTGCTCTGTTACCACGAAATCCTAACGATACTTTCCAGTACAGCAAAGCTTCCCAAAGAGAAGAAGGATGTTGAAATGTATGATATGCTAAAGCCATGAATGTTAAAAAAACAAATCCAGAAAACAATAATTTAAAAATTCTTCAAGTAGAAATGCTATGTGTCAAACCTAGGTGATACTAATGTACTGAGAATATGTACAAACGGAACAATTGACACGGATATCTAATATTTAAAAAGCATGCATTTGTCCTTTTGAAAAATGTCCGTGTTCAGAGATACAGAATAGTTTTATTTGTACCAAACATTAATCCAAACAAAAATTTCAGGAAAAAGTATAGCCTGCCTCTAACTCTTTAAACCAGGAACCTATACTTCACTGAGAATCCAGCTGCAGATTTAATTCAAATTATAGAATAATGCATCTCTAAGTTTGAATTTTTTTCCAGCTTCTGAATAAGTGTTTGAATAAATAACTTCTTCAACTGATTAAGTCCCTTGTCTAAGAAACATAAATGCAGATATTTTTGTCAACTATTGTTCATAATTGTATACCAATATATCTGCCAAACTTGAAATGTAATAGTGTAAAAATAACTTTTAAACACCATTTAGATGAAATGTCCCATTTCAACCTGTAATAAAACAAATATTTTTCCAATAAAGACTCACAGGTTTGTAAGAAAACTAACCTAGGTATCATGTCTTTCCTTGGCTGCTGAAGGAGATGCCTAAGGAATGTGAAATGATACTGGTAAATAGTCTCTGTAACTTCCCAGGCTGTCAAATCTTAGGCTGCACAAGACTAATAGCTCTTTTATAAAGCATCTCTCTTAACAATATTCCTCAAGCCCAAGGGCTCAGAACATGAACTTTTTAAGGGAAAAGCAATAAAGGTTCACTAATGTTGATAAGCTGTATTTTGATCCAGCAGCGAGTCACAGAATTCATTAGCAGGTAGAATTATAAAGATAATGGACTAGGACTCCTACGGCTTGGTCATATGGAACCTTAAAGTATATAAGTTCATTTTGCTTTATTACAGGGTGTAAGGTAATTTGCGGTCATGTTTGGCAGATTTTTTCTAAATCTGTTTTCTCTGCAGAGAATCCAAAGGGAGGCACAAAGAGCCACAGAATTTATTTTAGTTCTCTAAGTTTAAAGCCGGAGTAACCACTCTATGGCTCACACACCACAAGGGATGCTATACACTCTCACCTGTGACAGAACTCGTATCTCAAAGAGAGAAAGAATTATAAACCAGTGTAGCACTCCCAGAAAACAAACCTGTAATGCAACAAAATTCAAGTAACAAATAACTAAAATGAAAAATCTGCAGTCAGAAAAACACCTAGTGATGAAAAGTTCTGCAGGTAGTCACAGCAGCACAAATCCGTAACAGCTGCCTGCAGGCCTGGTATTGCACGGTACAAGGTTTGCCTCATCTGTGACTGATGACACTTCAGAAAAAGATGATAAAGGGCAAAAGGCCCTTGGAGAATGCAGCCAGGGCCTCACCTGCCTCATTTTATTAAATAACTTCAAAAGTTACTTCAAATTTTGTTATAAGTGGGTATATCATGATCATGAACAGGAAAACCAAAACATCACTGAAAAAAGAAAGGATAACAAGGATGAAGATATAGAAAGGAGAAAAACCAACACAATATCAGAAAGTTACATCTTATTAACAGACTGATTTCAGCTTGTTTGACTTGTGAAACTACACCCACAAAGAAGCTCAGTACCGGGTAAAGTTTCGTGGAAACCACATAGAAATTGTTCTACAGTATCTTGGCAAATGTGTTAGATGATAATCTCTCATACCAGCAAGAGCAACAATCATCCAGTAAACCATTCATTTCAAGTTCATTCATTCTGTACAGATGCATACACACAGAGAGACGTACATATGTGTATATACAGCTATGTACTTTTACACACAGAAGCATATAGGGGGGTAGATTCATAAAGGCGGGTAACAAAATAAAATGTAATCTATGATGATGACATGAAATATCCTTAATTCCAATTTAAAGGAAGCAATAAAGAAGTGAAAGAATCAGCCAACACTGATGTGCATAGCAGTGACCCAGAAAAAGTAGGTAACAATTGATGGGACTGTACTTTCACATAATACATTGATGAAAAGCATCTGAGGAAGGTGCCCAATGATATATCAAATCAAATTACTTGTTAAACAGCTGCATATAAATAATTTTCACTTGCAAGTCATGAGAGTTGTGATTCTACTGTCAGTATACAGCTGAGTGGTTTTGTTCAGCGTAGCATGGAAAATTTGCTATAGTTGAAGCACTGCCTTTTCTCACTTTCTTCTGCCAACGCTGCCCCAGCGTTTGTCCAAATAGTCGAGATAGTGTCCTAAAAGTGTGACAGCTATTGGAAATGGTAGGCTTGATTAGACAGTGCATGCTCAAATAGGACACATACTGTGACTGGCGAGAACGGTTGTGCTGTCTTGTGAGAACATGCAAGAAGGAAAGCCTGTGCTTTCAGATACTGTGATTCTATTCGCCTAAAAGCCCTATCTGAGATAAAGACTTGACATCATTTGTTCATGTTAAAAATCCTGCTCTTTGCTTCATCAATTAGGTGTATGCTCATTAAATCACCAAAGCACTCGTAACTTGTTCAATGAAGAAGAATGATACAATACTCTGTTGACGTGCTCATTGGTTGCCAAAAGGTAAAGCCTTTCAGAGATTTGGAAACTATCAGTCTAGAGAGTTTGTAAGAGATGTGTGAAGACTTGTTCATTAAGACTGCAACCCATTCAAAGACAAGACAAGGACTGGTTAAGTGATCTAGCTTTTCTTACAAACTCGTATTTCATCTCAACATCCTTACAGTTACTGCAGTTTAGATGTCACCATAACCACTTACAAAAATCCTATAGCTCCATTGCTTTGTCTGCACTGTAAAGCCCTTGGGTAAAGAAGCCCTGCATAGTTTTTACTTTCCCTTTTATCTAATTGGGTAACGGATCTCCCACAGTGTTACTACGCCTTTGAAAAAATCATTGCTTTTCTTTCCTTCACTGCACTAAATTTTTGAAGAAAATTACTTTCATACCTTCTTTTTTGACAGTATTAAAGAAAAGTAAACCCCTCAAGTAAGTGCAGCTTTCCTTCTCTAAGGTGAAGGATGTCTGGACATTGTAAAAAAAAAAAAACACAACAAGTAAATGAGGGAATACAAAGAGAATATTTTGGAAGGAATTCCAGACCTGTGTCATGAGTTACCTCTCACTGACAGGTAGATAGATAGATAGATAGATAGATAGATAGATAGAGACAGACAGACAGACAGACAGACAGACAGACAGACAGAAGAATGATAGGTAGATAGATAGAAAGAAAGAAGTTAGGCTACATGATTCTAGCTTGAAGCAAGACTGCTGAAAGATAAGATCATCTAAACCACCATCTGGGCTCTGAATGACTTTGATTACGTTTTAGAGAAAGTCTCTGTAATAACATTTCAGTTCAGACCAACAACGTGCTTTTGTATTAAATTTTGGTTGTTGCCGTTCTCCATGCCTTGGTCTGCATCACAAAGCATTCTTGGAGTGCACACACTGGTTCCTCTCGGATTAAGCTAAACTGAGGGATGCAATTTGTCATCTCACCCTGCTCGCTTCAGCCATGACTGGGTGTTCAGTCCATGGGATCAGTCTAGAGCTAGTCCAAAGGAAAACACAGGAATGCCCGCAGTGTGTCTGCTGGATCCTCAGCACCATCTGCTTTTCTGCACAGAAACTCTCCAATGTGTAGCATATCTTGCTAAGATATAGACAGCTTTGGGGACGCCTGTAATTTTGCACTATGTCTAAATATATCTGAAGAGAAATATAACCAGCTCACAGTTACATCTTGAATACAGTCCAGCCTATAGCTACAAGTAAGTTAGACAATACTGGCTAGAATGATTCAGGATTACCAAGGAAAAGATTAAATTATAAATTTATTTCTGAAATAATGTTTAATTCTGAAATAATTGGTGGATTAAATAAGGACAGCACATAGAAATCAGAGGAGTTAAAGCTGACTATGCCATCTGTGAACTTGGCTCATATTGTTATTGGATGTTGGAAATAAAATTGCAATGCACTAATTACCACCTTCTTAGAACCCCTATAAATACACTGAATATAGGAACAATATGCTTAAGCACTTAGTCCACAAATACAATTTAGAAAAACTATTTTCAGTCATCTCTGGCTCATTACATGTGTAAAACGGTGGTCAAATCTGACAACCACACGACATTAAAAACTCTTGCCAAGTGGCATGTATTTTAACAAGGCACAAAATTTCTTAGTGTGACCTATTTCAGATTATTACCCTTTTCCATAACCTTTTCAGAAGACCTAATAAAAGCATTTAATTATTAAAGTTTGGAATCATCAAAATACTTATTATTTTTTTTCCCCCATGTAAACTTTAATTTGTAAACTTTGAAGTTTTAACTTGTATTTTAATCATGTAAGATACAGAACACAGCATGATAGATACTTTTTGCCAAAAAGTTCCAAGACTGATAACTGTAGAGTTAAAAAAGAACAATTTCCTACCTAATATTTTGTTGTCAGTAGACAGATAGTATAGACAAAGGCATACTATAGTTCCCATTACAATGTTTGCAATGCCACTGAAAAATAATAAGAGTTACTTTAGCATTAATGGAATTCAAGACTCCTGAAGTTACATTAGTTGCTTGCATTGAAAAATGAAGAGCTACGTGACTAACCCTGTTCAACTGAAGGTTCTAACGTTGTCTTGTGAATCCACCTAGCTCTTTCCTGGCTTTCTTAGGTATTTCAAGTCAGAATACTCACAGCTTTTTCCGTAGTTGATCTCCAAGCCTTTATAGCGTCTGCGATGTTTTAAATGCACAGTCTCCATTTCTTGGGACCAGATTGCTCTGCCAGGCTGAAGGGCCAGGGTAAACACATTTCCAGTTTCAAAGCTGTTGGTTTTGGTAATTCTAGATAGAGAGCTTCTGAGATTGACATACACCCATTTTTGTGTTTACCAAAAGGCTGTTTCAGGTCAGAATTATTCCCATAGCTCTCAACTTGCCAGAGTCCACAACTACATCATAATGTCTAACAAAGAACCAGAATGAGGGATTCCAATTATTTACTAAACAAACAAAAAAAAGCACCCCAAACTCAACATCCTTTACACCACAGAGTTCATTCCGCTTAAGAAACAGCTCGTCCTATGTCATAATTTATTGGGGGTGAGGGGGAATGTGTTGTCTCATAGGTAATTTTAACAAGAAGATTGAGAGGAAAAGGAGCTTTTAAACTATCTAGAGTGGTGATAACTTTGACTGTAATTATCTTTTACACAAAGAGAGCCCTCAAACTGCAGGATGTTTGAGGAGCGTGGTGTTTTCATGTTACTGTGGTAAACTGCAATTGAGAAGATGCCTTGGATTAGACATTTTGGTTACAAATTTGTAGTGCCTTGTCACAAGTTCTCTGGGGCTATTAACATCACTCTTAGTTGTGTGAGAGTAGTGACTAGAAGACTCACATGAGATGGAATCTCTATCACTGTAGGCATTTCACAAGTGTTCTTGTACTCACTGTCACATAAATACCAATGAAATAAAATGAATGAAAAAAAGGAAAATGGCAAAGAACTGGAAAACTAGTTGCTCAGAGTCAAACAGGTCATGTCTATCCTGCCATGCATTGGTCTAAGAGTGGGCTCGGGCATGCTGTACCCACTATACACCACATATCACACTGTAAGAAAGACCATACCACTAATTCACTGCTTATCCGTCTTCTGCAAGATGACTGCACACCATGGCTGTGTAGAGCAACTCAGTAAGAGAAGATTTATTGAGTCGCCCCATTGGTGGCAAAGATGCAGAGTTCACACTGTAAGCATTTCAGTGCATTTTACTTACTAGTTTAGCCCTCTGGGCTGAGTTCTTGATAGCATGCTGGAGGTCATCTTCCTGATTAATTTCATCTTGGGGGAATGCAGTTTGTGTGCTCTGGGGCTGCTTCATGGTGCAAACCAAAACTCATCACATGAGTGAGTAAGAGAGGATAGCTGCGGGATTCGATTCAAAAGCACACTCCTGACCCAGACAGCAGCACTAACGTACACACATACACAAGTGTTGTGCCACTCTAGGAAGAGTCTTGCCTGCTCTTTCAGTCAACCCCATGGCATTACAGGATGGGGAGAGGTAGATTCGGCTGGACACAGCCCGTCCGCACTGTAAGAGGCGGCATGTTTTGCGCTGCTTATCAAGGCTTCCACCTCACCAAGCTCTAGGATGCCAACAAGGTCTGCAGCTTAAAATGGGCTTGTATCCAAATGCCTTGGATTTGAGTGTCTTCTGGGTCAACCATCTATTTCTGGGAGAACAGCCAGGATGAATAAACCCAAATCTCCTCCCAGCCCAATGGCTTACCATTCAGAGCACATTTTTTTTTCCTCAGTCAATATATACTACACAGAAATGGTTGCCATAGCTTGATAACTTTTCTGTTATAAAGGAGGGAATTCACTTTCCTTCCAACATTTTTGTGTTATCATAAGTTCATGTGAGCAGTTGTATTTTAGAGCTAGCACTACGAAATCTTCGGTGGGACCTCTACCTTTATAAAAGTTGTTATACAATAGAAGGAAATGTCATTCTCCAGGTAACTGATGTGTGACTTACTTACAATTTTTATTTTCTCATGGTAATTTTTTCTCTCATCAGGAAAATATGTTTCATGGGTATATCATGCATCATCTTTTAGATAATGAATTTTAGTGCATAATCTCCAATACCACATTCATTATTTTAAATAAGACTAGGGAATCTAAAACTATAGGAAAAAAAAGTGTCTTATATGCTTAATCCATAAAAAGAAAGTTTATTAGCCACATAAATATTTAAGAATAAGGGTTATGTTAGACTTTCGGGAAATGCGGGTTTCTTCAGGTAGTTCTTAAAATCTAACTGGAAGGGCATTGCTCCTAAAGATATCAATAGCCAACCATCTGAAATAGATTGCTAACTGCTCCGGAGGAAACCTAACACTATTCTTCAAAGAATCCTACAAATACTTCTGTATATATAAGAGTGATGATATATGTGTGTACATGCATACACGTATACTGAATGTTACATATATGCATAAATGTGCAAAGCTGGGGCCAAAATGAGAAACAGTTATTTAAATATTTTGTTTCAAAACATATTATTTTAAGCTGTACTCTCTCTTGCTGGTTTGAGAAAGTCACGTCATCTTTAATTCATATGGACCAAAGCAGCAGGAGATAAATACTTCTTACTTTTACTGAAAACTTTATGACTTGTGTGATTTCTGCCTTAACCTTGACAACACCCAAGAAGCATTTATAATAATATTTCAAACATTTCATGAATTCACAAATACGACATCTCCTCAGAAATGTGAAAAAAGCAATCAGGGAAAACAGAATGGAAATTAGAATATTTACCTGCTTTAAACCAAGCAAGTTCAGCAAGAAACCAGAGGTGGAAAAACAGCCCATGCTGGGATTCAACAGCCTTGTGTTGCAGAATGTGGTGGGAGAATAGAGTCTAGAACATAGCAATGGTTAGAGTAAGGAAAACCAGAAAACTAGCAGTAAAAAATGTGTTTATGTATAAATATACTATATCACAGTGCATAAAATTGCAAAAAAAATTTCCAGTTTGCTCTTGAAAAATAACACTGGAACTCTTTAGAATTTGTAATAATAAGCATGCATTTAGGAAAATGTTAATGAATTTTTAAAATGCATATCAGTCTAAAATGGCTACTGAGAATACCTGGTCTTGTTTGCATCTGACTTCAACACTACTCCGTTTAGATGGAAGAAGCCTCATTCGATATGTGGAAATCAAGGGCACATATAGGACCAAACACATTTGCATGATGTACATGACTGCATGCAGTAATTGCCTATAAAAATTTTGAACTTTTCTGAGGGTATCCAGTTTAGCAAACACACGCCTTTGGCATCATTGAGCTCTCCAACTATGATCAACACATAGTGCAAAATGTAATGATGCTGCACTCCAGAATCTTAACACAGTATCTCGTCTGAAATATTTTATCTAGTTTAGACAAAATAATCTAGCTAAATTTGTCTACAATACTTTTAACATCTCTGTTAGTGAAGCACCTGAGCTCCTCACTGTCTTCTAGTGTGGGCATTCATTATGAAAAGTCATTTTTGTTTGTGTTTTATAGGCTGTGAATCTCAGAGCAGAGCTGCACAAGACGTTTGGCAAGCTGCTGTGAAAGTCCTCTCCTACCAAAAGCGGAAAGGCAGAGCACAACTTCCAAAAGCATCTGACGAGTACCAAAGTTGTGAATGAAGGAGGAAAAAGTGAATTCACTTCCTTTGGGAAGAAAGGCACAAGATCAGCTCAGCAGCCCATACAACCACAGCTTCCAACCCCATGTTTTTCCAAACCTTTAGATTCTTTGCTACCTACTGCAATCGTTTGCCCAGGGTAAGGAGTGCATCAAGCATGTTGAAAGGGGTTTTCACCAACCTCAGCTTGCTGAAGGAGTCTCCTACCCTGAGTAACCCGAGACACACAGTTACTCTTCTCCAAGACCTGAAGGTGCTTTAGGATGAGCTGCAGAAAGGTCCCTCTCTTTGATCTCCATGTGGGATGAAGACTCTCTCCATTATCTCAGTATTTGTCACAAAGTAGAGGCTGTGGTCATGGCTGCCCTGTATTTATTGACTACATGGTTAACTGCCACTGTGTAGGCTTTCAGAGCCTTCTGCATATTTAACTCCTTGCATATGTGAAGCCAGGCTTTTGACATGCCCACAATACCTTTCCCTTTGAGTTGCACTATCCACTTTTTCTTCGGGTAAATTATTCTTCCACCCTGCAGAACCTGAGGATTTTGACTAGCTGAGCAGGAAGTCTGGATGACCCAAAGTGCCAGACAAACGCCACTGTAGATTCAGGATCAATTCAGATCAAATGTATTCAGAGTCCAGTGTGTCTTGGATGTGCTGGATACCACACAGATTAAATCTGACACATTCTGGGATTGCTGGGCTCAGCAGATGCACAGCCTGCTAGGTCTGCAGACATTTTAAAGTTTATGGACAGAAACAGGGAGAACGGGATCTGAAGTTATTTGAACCCATATTCCCTATCTTCTGAGGAAGGTTTTCTAGCAGTGAGTGACAGGTATTCAGGTGTGATCAGAGGCTCTCACTTTCAATCCTAGAAATAGTTTATTTTGTATTGAAAGCTTAACTAGTTACTGGACAAGAAAAAGGGAAGGAGGAAGCCAGAAGGGATGTTACTCTTTTGCCTTGTAGTAAGGGAAAATAAATAGGGGACAGTATGTCCACCATGACCTGCCATCTTTTGTGTAAGAAAGTGTTAGGTAGATTTGCTTTGACACACAGTAGATTTGGCCACACAGGCGAGACAGGGGAAGAAACCTTTCTGTGTGTGTTTTTTATCAGGATAAGGTCTGTTTTTCGAGAAGTTTTACTCATAAAAATATAGACTTCCAACGAGCTAAGCAGTAGTTTTTGAGGAGCTGTCCAGGCACCTTGCTCTTACGAAAATAAATGTGAATAAGGGATGCACATATCCTGGTGACTCTAGCCATTCACCTAAAAGCATAGATTTTTACAACTGGGACAGAGCACTGAGCTCGAGTGTCTTGAATGCCACACTGGCCCTTAACCAGAACTGAATCATGGGTACATCTTCAGCTTTGTAGACAGTGAAATAAATACCCAGCAACAAAAAGGAACAATTCAGATGATGTAAGAAAAACATAGTATAATCACAAAATTTAAATCAAGTGGCTGCTGTCTTTTTAAATTACGTATTAAGTGAATTGGATAACTGTCTGGATTCCCTGTAGATATACTCTGAACATTTAAAGACAAAAGAAATGAGATTTGAATTAGGTACTTATGATGATCTTAACCTCTGATCCATGAAAACACTGAAACACCTGCTCCAATTCATATTTCTTTTACCATAAACATGAGTATTTTTCTAAATATTATATTGAATTAAGACATTTTCCTAGAATCAGGTGCTGGCTTACAGGGACACGTTGAAGCTGGCCAAGACTTCCAGCTGGTTTTGAATATATGTGACTTTCAGATTTTTTGAGTTGAATCCTACATTGGAAATTAATTACTGTTTAAGGAATAAAACAGAAAAAAGGAAGGTCAAAGAGAAACAGGTTAGCCCAGTTATCCTTCTAGTTTTGCACAGTCATGTGAAAGATGAGATGCACATATCTGACCTCCACACTCTGTGTATTTAGCAAAAACAGAGACCCCCAAGAATGGAATTATTGCAAGGATAAAGGGCACTTTTAGTCCCTTGTTTCTGTCCCACTGCTTCTCTGTGAACTGACCATAAATTTCTGCCACCACAAAAAAGGTTTGAAGACTAGGTTCCAGATCATATTTCATAGGAACAGGTAAGTAGTTTTTAGGAAGGGGACTTAACATGTCATGTCTTATTCTTTTTGTATTGAGCTTTTGACTGAGATCTTCAAATTTTATGGCACTGCTTATTTAAGACATTTTTGTAAACTCATTTCACATGTGAATCACTAATTAATGGATTTTGAATTCCTCCACCTTATTTTATATCTGAGAAGGCTCAAGGCTTGCAGCTAAGAATTCAGTTTTGTCCTTCCAAAGGTCCTTCAAGAAAATTTAATTTAGCATCACAAGGAACAGACAAGATTTGAAGGAGTCACCATCTGGCAGGTGAGCATGACTTGGTGATGGGGATTGCTGAAGGTTCAGGAAGGGCACAAGGAGTTGCAAACCTATATTTGGGAGTTTCACTCGGTGATTTTTATGGGTCCCTTCTATGATTTGTGTGGTAATGGGAGGCTCTCCATACGGCGAGAAGGACTACAGATGAATGAGATGGAGTTGTAATGTCATTGAGTAAATGAGAGGGATTTGGGATCCACAGCAGGTGGGGAAGAAGGGCATCACAGAATCACAGAATGGTTGGGGTTGGAAGGAACCTCTGTGGGTCATCTAGTCCAACCCCTCTGCCGAAGCAGGGTCACCTACAGCAGGCTGCACAGGACCGTGTCCAGGCGGGTCTTGAATATCTCTAGAGAAGAAGACTCCACAACCTATCACGTGGGGCTTTGCATGGAGGAAAGGGATCAGAGTGGGAAAAGGATAGAAAGGCATTGCTGGAGAAACCTAATCACAGAATCACAGAATGTTAGGGGTTGGAAGGGACCTCTGTGGGTCATCTAGTCCAACCCCCCTGCCAAAGCAGGGTCTCCTACAGCAGGCTGCACAGAACCTTGTCCAGGCAGG